>WNFO01006090.1_pt1 | contig 10632 bp, 10 predicted proteins | sample 5400251 | NCBI WGS metagenome assembly WNFO01 (sample SAMN13153354, study PRJNA577476) | soil metagenome | isolation source: 100 cm saprolite under Madrone tree | place: USA:California | collected 2016-06-14 | reverse complement strand
TGTGACGTCTTGGAGGCGGTATGCTCAAGCTCGCATCGCAGTCAGTAAGGCAAAGACTTTCCTGGCTGCCATCCTTGGTTGTCTTCGGATTCCTGCTTTTCGCCATTGTTCTTGCTGACACGCGCTCGGCAATGGCAGTTCCACCGCCATCGCTGCGTATGCGTGCCATTCCCGCGTTCGCGCGCAAGTATGGGATGCCGTGCTCCGCTTGTCATGAAGCGTGGCCCAAGCTCAACAATTTCGGGCAGAACTTCAAAGACAACGGCTATCAGATGATGAACGAACGCGACGCTCCCATTTTCCAGCAAGCCGCGTATTGGCCAGTGGCGTTCCGCATCACGCCCAACTGGCACCGAGAAAGCGTCGACAAGACGGACCTGACGAATCCGGCCACCACGCTGACCACCGAGGGGCAGCTCACCACGCATGGCTTTGACCTCTCCGGCCTCGACATTCTTACCGCCGGGACGCTGGCCAAGAACATCAGCTTTTTGCTGGTGCCTTCGGCGGACAACACCGGCGCGTTTCATTTTGAATCCGCCAACGTTCGCTTCGACAATCTACTCCACAGCGGTTGGCTCAACGTCAAGGTCGGGAAGTTTGAGCTCGACAACATCATTTCCGAGAAGCGAATTCTCACGCTTTCCCAACAAGGTGGTCTATACCAGATCTACCATTTCGTCCCGGTTGGCGATATCAACCCTTTCGGTCTCGGTGACAACCAACTCGGTGCCGAGCTCTCCGGCCACTCCAAAAACGACTACACCCGATATTCCATTTCCCTGCTCAGCAGCAATGACGGCAACGTGGGCCTTCCCAATGGCCACGGCTACGACACATATATGACGGTCAGCACGGCTTTCGACGCAGGGAGCCTTGGCCTGCAGCGTGTGGGGGCTTTCGCCTACATCGGCCGGGCGCCCACATATGTCTCCACAACCGCCGGCGGTACTGCGATCGCGGACGGCCTAGGACAAAAATCCTTCTACCGCGCCGGGTTATACGGCCTTTTCTACATCAAGAAACTTGATTTCATGACGATGTACACACACGCGGGAGACAGTGCTTTCCTCGGCACGGGCACTCCGGCGTTCGCCGATCTTCCTGCGGGCGCGCGCGGGCCAATCTGGAATGGCGGCATGATCGAGACGCACTACACGCTGAATCCGCAGTTCATTCTGATCAACCGGTACGAGCTTATCCGGATGTCGCGTCAAGCTCTGGCGACCAATCCCGGCAATCTCGGCGACATTGATTCGCTGACGTTCGGCTATCGCTACTACCCGTTCATCTCCAGCCGCGCGGGCTTCGCGTTCCACAACGAATATGCAATCGTGCGCCAGCGAGGCGTCGCACCAATTTCCCTTACCGACGTCACTAGCAGCAGCGTCTTTATTGGCTTTGATTTTATTTTCTGAGGAAACGAGGACATTATGAGCGCACACCGAATCGCGAAAGCCCTGTTCCTCACAGCAGTAGTTCTGCTGACCGTTCCACTTCTAGCCACTGCCCAGGAAACCGAATCGCACATGGGCAAGCTCACTGGCCATTCCGATGCCGGCAAGCAGCTCTATTTTCGCTTTTGCTGGGGATGCCACGGCTTTCGCGGCGATGGCGGCGGCGAGAACTGGCTGCCGACCGGCAATTACCCTACGCAACCTTATCTGAATATCCAGCCGCGCAATTTTGACGCAGCCGTCTTTAAGTGCCGATCGACGCCGACCGGAACTTTGCCGCTGGACGAAGATCTTTACAACTCCGTCGGCCGTGGCTTCGTTATGAGCAACATGCCACCTTGGATTTCTCTCACCAAGCAGCAGCGCGCCGACCTCGTTGCGTTCGTCAAAAGCTTTTCGCCGCGTTTCAAGAGCGAAAAGCCCGGTGATGCGATTAATGTCCCACCCGAGCCTAAGCTCAGTGTCGAATCGATTAAGCACGGCCAGGAGCTTTTCCAAAAGCTGGAGTGCTGGAAGTGCCATGGCCCGGAAGGACGCGGCGATGGCCCTTCGGCATCGACCTTGACCGATAGCAACGATCAGCCGATTCGTCCCTACAATTTCGCAGTGGGCTCGCGCTTCAAGTGCGGTGCGACCAACCATGACCTCTACAAAATTTTTATGACCGGGTTGGACGGCACGCCAATGCCGTCTTTCGCCGACGTGATCAAGCCTGAAGAGGCCTGGGACCTGGTGCATTTTCTCCGCACGCTGCAAGTCACCAACAAGAGCCCGGAGCTTGCGCTCTGGGAATCCACCAAGGAAGGCGCGGCACAAATCGCCTCCAGAAAAGTCTCTGGCACCCACACCGGTTCCGGTATCAACCAGTAGCGTCACAGATGATAACGAATTCGCCCAAGGAGCAATGTTCATGCGAGCAAAAGTAATCTCAATAACAGCAGCGCTGGCGCTGATTTTTGCCGCTGCCCTGGTGCATGCGCGGGCCGGCGGTGGAACCATCAGTGGGAAAATCACCTACGAAGGCACGCCGGCAAAGCCCAAACCTATCGACATGTCCAAGGAGCCAAGTTGCGCCAAACAGCACGCCACTCCTATCGTGACGGAAACGGTCGTCACTGGCCCTAGCAACAGCCTCGAAAATGTCGTCGTCTATATCTCGGCCGGGGCTCCCGACGATGCTCCGCCGAGCGAACAGGCGACGTTCGACCAAAAAGGCTGCCAGTACATCCCACACGTCCTCGCTTTTCAAGTGAATCAGCAGCTCAAAGTGGTCAACGACGACCAGACCTCGCACAACATTCATCCGCTTGCCAAAGTAAATCGCGAATGGAATAAATCGCAGCCTCCCGGAACGCCGCCGATCGTCGACAAGTACGATAAGCCCGAATTCATTCCCGTGAAGTGCAATGTGCATCCCTGGATGCACGGCACGTTCGCGGTTCTGAAGAATTCACATCACGCTGTTTCGGGACAGGACGGCGGCTTCAGCTTGCCCAATCTTCCAGCCGGTAAGTACACCGTCACCGCGTGGCACGAGTCCTATGGCGAGCAAACGCAGGAAGTGACCATTTCAGGCAGCGAGACCAAGACGATTAATTTCGTCTTCAAAGCCAAGCCGTACTGACGGAGAGCGCCGCATCTGAATTGCGGCGCAACGTAGTTGGAGGAATAACGCGTGGGAAAATTGTTCGGAGTCGTTCTAGCGATCATCGCGATCGTCTCGGCGTATCCTATCGTCGCGCACTGGTACGTTCAGCCTGTGGACATCTCGACGCACGGTCACGCGATCGACGAGCAGCTCGCCGATACGATGGCCGAAGCCGGTCTTTCGTTCCTGGCCGCTCAGTTGCTCCTCGCGTTTTTTGTGTGGAGGTTCTCCCAGCGCAAGCCCGGCTCCAGGGTTTGGAACATCCCCGGCGGCGCCACATTAATGGTCGCCGCCGCTTTCATCCTGGTTGGGACGGAAATTCTCGCCCTCGGCGTACTCGGGCAAAAAGCCTGGGCCAATGTCTACTTCACTCCCCCTAAGCCCGATGCCATGCAGGTGCAGGCGCAAGCCGGGCAGTTCGCTTTCTATTTCCGCTATCCCGGCGTCGACGGAAAGTTCGGACCGCTGCATCCGGACAAAATTGACGAAGGCAACTCGAACTTCTTCGGTCTCGACCCTGCGAACGACGTCGAGTCTCGCGACGATATCGTGTCCGCGGAGCTCGATGTGCCGGTGAACCGGGAAATTCAGTTGCTCATGCACGCCAAAGACGTCGGACATTCCTTTTACGTCCGCGAATTGCGGATACAGCAGGACTTTGTCCCCGGCCTGGACCTCGCCGTCCACTTTACGCCGACGCAGGTCGGCAAATACGAGATCGTCTGCACGCAGCTCTGCGGCCTTGGGCATTACAACATGAAGGCTTATCTCAACGTGCTGCCCCAGGAAGATTTTGATAAATGGATGAAGCAAAAAATTTCAGAACAGTAGAGATAGCCGGACCGAATTTCGCAGCTAACAGGGACGGCCATAAAAAGGCTGCGCCTCGTTTGTGGTGTCAGGTAAGCGCAACTTTTTCTCACAAGGGGTGAGAATATGGAACAAACACTGCCACAGCCCGCACACGTTCACGCCCCGCCCGAGGGGTTCCTCCGCAAATACGTCTTCAGTCTGGACCATAAAGTGATCGGCAAGCAGTATTATGGGCTCGCTTTGATTGCCGTCTTCACCGGGATGATTCTGTCCTGGCTCATGCGTTTCCATCTCGTCTGGCCGAACGCGAAAATTGTCGGGCTCGACCTGATCTCCAAGACCGGCGCTCCCGGCGGCGTCATCACGCCCGAGTACTACCTCTCCCTGCTTACCATGCATGGCACGCTCATGGTTTTCTTCGTGCTGACGAATGCGCCCTTCGCCGGCTTCGGCAACTATTTCCTACCTATCCAAATCGGCGCCGAAGACATGGCGTTTCCACGGTTCAACATGATGTCCTTCTGGACCACCGCCGCCGCCTTTGTCGTCTTGGTCCTCGCGTTCTTCATTCCAGATGGGCCTCCGATATCCGGGTGGACAGCCTATGCTCCTCTTAGCGCTGTTGGAAGCGACGCCGGCCCTGGACTTGGGTGGGGACAAAATCTTTGGGCCATTTCCATTGGACTTTTTTGCATCGGCCAGCTCCTCGGCTCGCTTAATTTCATTGCCACCACGCTCGACCTGCGAACCAAGGGCATGACTCTCATGCGCATGCCGATATGCACTTGGGCCTGGTTCATCACTTCCTGCATCGGCTTGCTCGCATTTGCCGTGCTGCTTCCAGCGTGCCTGCTGCTAATTCTCGACCGTATGGCCGGAACAAGTTTCTTCATCCCTTCTGGTCTCGTGGTGAGCGACCGCCTGCAGAATCATGCCGGCGGTTCGCCTTTGCTTTGGCAGCACCTCTTCTGGTTCTTCGGCCATCCCGAAGTCTACATAGCCATTCTTCCCGCCATGGGAATCGTCTCGCATGTGCTGGTCACCAGCATGCGCAAGCCGCTGCTCAGCGCGAAAGTCATCATCTATTCAATGATCTCCATCGGGTTCCTCAGCTATATGGTTTGGGGACACCACATGTTCGTCAGCGGGATGAATCCTTTCTCTTCGCTGCTGTTCTCCTTCCCTACTCTCACGATCACAATCCCCGCCACGATTCTGACTCTCATCTGGCTGGGCAGCCTTTATGGCGCCAACATCCGCATCACCGCCGCTTCCCTCTTCGCATTGGGTTTCGTGTCCATGTTCGTGAGTGGCGGAGTCAGTGGATTTTTCCTGGCGCAGCCCTCCATCGACATCTACCTCCACGCCACGTATTTCGTCGTCGGTCACTTTCACATGGTCATGGGCGTGGCCGCCATCTTCGGCATTCTGTCCGGAACGTATTTCTGGTTCCCCAAAATGACCGGCCGGATGATGAATGAAACTCTGGGTCAGCTTCATTTCTGGTTCACGTTCATCGGCACGTACTGCATTTTCATGCCGTTTCATTACCTGGGGCTGGTGGGAAACGTGCGCCGCTACGCCTCGTTCATCGACGACTTCATGCCCGCGCTGATGCCGGTGCACCGCTTTGTCACCATCGCCGCTTTAATCACGGGCGCCGCGCAATTCGTTTTTCTTTACAACCTGATTCATAGCCGGTTCTACGGCAAGCCCGCTACCGATAACCCCTGGGAAGGTACTTCGCTCGAATGGAGCATTCCGTCTCCACCGCCCTGGAATAATTTCGGCGGCAAGCACCCGGTCGTTTACCACGACCCCCATCAGTACGGAGTTAAGGGCGAAAAAGGCGATTTCATAATGCAGGATTCGCCGGAAATCGTTACAGGATAAGAAGGCAAGAAGACCATGGCCGCCACAACTATCGTCACGACCACCGTATCGAAAATTCCTGCCCCCACGCGTGTATACGGGCAGGTTGAGGCCTCTCGCAGCGGAATCTGGGTGGGCATTTTCGCGATCATAATGTCGTTCGCCGCCCTGACCAGCGCGCTTTTGGTGCGCGAAGGATCGGGCGAGTGGTCGCACATCGTCCTCCCATCCATTCTCTACGCCAATACGGCTGCATTGCTGCTGAGTAGCTTCACGATGGAAATGTCGCGCCGTGCGCTCGCAAGGTCCGCCGGCGTTTCGGCTTGGATCGCCATTACCTTGCTTCTGGGCCTGTCGTTCGTCGCCGGACAATACTTAGCCTGGCGCCATTTGGCCGCGCAGGGACTCTACCTGGCCACCAATCCCAACAGTTCGTTCCTTTACGTATTCACCGGAATGCACGCGCTTCATCTTCTTGGCGGGATCGCGGTGCTCGCCTACTTGCTTGGCCGCGTCATCGGTCGCCACTCATCTCTTCGTCACCACCTGCTCGATAACACCGCCGTCTACTGGCATTTCATGGGCGGTCTGTGGCTTTACCTGCTTTTTGTGATTAGCACCAGGCTCTAAGTCCAAGGGGAACAAACGTGAGCGAAATTGACATGGCCATGCACAGCCACGGCGGCGAGTTGGCGGAGGGCTCTCCTTACCAGATCCCCTCACGCAAGCTCACCATGTGGCTGTTTATCATCTCGGACGCCGTCACATTCGGCGCTCTCCTCTTTGGCTACGGGTATCTGCGCACCGCTAGCAATGACTGGCCGACGCCTTTCAAGTTCAATCCAAGCATTCTCAACGTCATGATCATGACCGTCGTGCTGATCACCAGCAGCCTGACGATGCTTGGAGCGGTGGATTCCGCCAAGATCGGCAACAAGGCCAAAACTCGGCGCTTTCTCTGGTCCACCATTCTCCTCGGCGCAATTTTCGCCGGACTGCACATCCGCGAATGGTTCGGCCTGATCGACGAGGGCGTCCGCCTGTTTCAAAATCCCTGGGGGTCACCTTTGTTCGGCGCAACGTTTTTCGCAATCACGGGCCTGCACCTTCTGCACGTCATATCCGGCGTCGTGGCTATTGCGGTTATTTCGCGCGGCTTCTCTCGCGGCTGGCTCACGGCTGGTCACGTTGAGACCACCGGGCTTTATTGGCACTTCGTGGATTTAGTGTGGATGTTTGTGGTGCCCTTGGTGTACTTGCTTAACATTTCCAAATAACAACGCCCAAATACCAACGGAGACAAGAAATGGCCGGTTCCGCAGCAGCAAAGAGTTCCGCAACATCAAAAAACGTCATCGTTAAATATCTGCCCGTCTATTTTGTTTTGCTGGCCATTGCTGCCCTGGAGGTCTTCCTCGCTTACCAGCATTTCTCCCTGGGCTCGCTTCTTGCCCTCCTTCTCGCGCTGGCAATTTGCGGCGGGGCGCTGGCCGTCATGTACTTCATGCACCTTGCCGAAGAGCGCCGCAGCTTATTTTTGACGCTCATTCCTGCGACGATTTTTGTTCTGCTCATGATGAACATGATCTGGTCGGACAGCTTCCGCCTGCTGCACATGAAACCATTCCCGCACTAGTGGCCCTACTTGACGTCTGCTGGGAGAGTGACATACTTGCCGGAAGGAAATTCTCGATGAGCCACAACCGCCAAGTTCAGACAAGCTGGTTGGCCCGCGTGCTTGGCCTTTTCGCTGCGTTTCTCATGCCAAGCGTCCTTTTCGCCCAAAATTGCGCTTTGTGCTACACGCAGGCGGCAAGTGCCGGGCAACGCGTTATTCAGGCGTTGCGAAGCGGCATCGTGATGTTGATTGCGCCGCCGATGTTCATTTGCATCGCGATCGCCATCATGGCCTACCGGAAACGCAACCATTTCAATAACGCGGAATAGGCTTTTCGCGGCGCGTTAGGAAACTCATCCCACGAATTATCCGCATCAGGGTAGGTCCAAATCCAGAGCGTAAATCTCCGTTCCTCCCCGCTCGATCATTATGTAGAGCGAGCCGTCGCGCGCCACCCCGCTGAATAGACACTGGGCCGCGCTGCCCCGCAGAATCGTTCCGAATCCTGAAATGCGTTCCACTTTTTTCGTCACCACGTCCGCCCGAAATACCGATTCTTCATCATCCAGCTGATCCTGGAAATAAATGGAGTCGCCGTCGACGGACCAATAGGGTGACTGCAGGAGCCCTCCGGAAGCGATCGCAGACCAGCCTTCCTTGCGCATGTCATAAAGCATAAGGCGGCGCTTGGAATTATCCTGCGCGACGATGTATCGGCCATCGGGAGACCAGCGGGAATCGCTGAGTTCCTTGGAGTCAGGCAACTCCTTTAAAACGCCCGTTGTGGGCTCCAGTAAAAACAGCGCGTATTGCGGGTGAATCTTCTGGTTTCGCATGCTGACCACGATGCGGTAACCGTCGGGTGACCAGTCCGCGTTCAGACCTTCCCATCCTTTCGGCAGGACCGGCCGCAGCGAGCCCCCATCTGCTGAAAGAATATAGATCTGCCGGGCTTGGCCCGCGCGTACTCCGGTAAAAAGAATCTGTTCGCCCTTAGGCGACCATCGCGGGGACAAACCTTCGAGCGGAGGATTGGTAAGCCGTATCCGCTGAGACCCGTCCGTGCGGCTGCGCCACAACGAACCCTCGGGGCGGTCACAGTAGACGACCATTTGGCCGTCCGGCGAAACGGTTGCCTCGGTGGCATTTGCATCGACGCTCAGGCTGGAGAAGCGAAGAGTCCGAGGCTCGAGTTGCGCAAGTTCACGATGAGAACGAAAGCTGAACGCAAAAATTCGTGAACCGGTTTCCGTGGGGATCGCCACATGCAGAGAGTCCGGCCCGCTCGTCAGCGGAACTGGGCCGTGGTGGGAACGCCGGAACCAGCTCCACGCGTCGCGCATGGCCCAAAGGTTACAGTCATATCGTTCACAGCCGGAGAAGAGGAAGTATTTGCCGTCGGCGGTCCAGTTTCCCGCTGCTTGGCGGACAGGCGTTCCATTGGCAAGTATCGTGTGGAAGCCGCTGCCATCGGCTGACATCTCCCACAAAGATTCATCTCCGTACTCGCCTGCGTCAATGGCCAGCCGTATCCTTTCTCCATCGGGTGACCAGGCTGGGGCTTCCGGACGTCCATTGCAGCGGACAAGTTCACGAAGCTGCGTGCCATCGCGATGAACGGAGTACAGACTTCGGCCGCTCACAAACACGATTTGCGTACCATCCGGCGACCACGCAGGGTCGTGGCCTGTGGCCTTGCCCAAGCGGCGCGGCTCGCCACCTTGTACAGGCCAAAGCCATAGCGGCATCTCATCGTCATGGCGCGTGAACTGCCCGATTAAGAATTGCGAGTGATCGGGAGAAATCGCGAACAAGCGTGTATTTTCAAACGGCGCAGCCATCTTTTCCGCATTGCCGCCTTCCACGGACGTCTGCATCAGGTTCCAGTGCGCCCCATCGCGCTGCAAAAAGAAAATTCGGGTTCCGTCGGACACGATGCCACCCCATCCGTCAATGCGGCCACCGTTCGTAATACGGGTGGTGCGCTGAACGCTGGGTCGCGGAACAGGGTAAACAATGAAAAAAAGCAGCCAAGATCCGAACAAAATGGCAATCGTAAGCAGCATCGTGTCGAACCAGCGCTGCGTGCGCTCGGCTCGTTGGCGATCCCAATAGGCTTCGGTCGGGCCTTCCCCTCGAAACTCCGGGTGCACTTGCAGCCGCAGCTCAATCGAGCTGCCTTCCTTGTTAAACGAGGTGTGGCCAGCAGGGGGCGGGCCCGCTGGTCCCGGAATTACATGCACAGGCGCCAGGAAACGATAACCCTGGCGCGGCACGGTCTCGATAAAGCGGGGGTTCTCCGCGTCGTCTTGAAGCGCGGCCCGCAGCTTCTTCAGCGCGGCATTAAGGCTTCCTTCAAAGTTGACGTGGGTACCCTCCGGCCAGAGGGCTTGGCAGAGTTGCTCCCTTTTGACGATTTCGCCATTCCGCTCGAGGAGCATGGCAAGAATGCGAAAGGGCTGTTCCTGAATCTTGACCCGGATCCCCTGGCGGCTCAAGGTAGAGCGAGCCAAATCAACCTCGAACAAGCCAAATCTGACGATTACGGCCGGGTCGATACTGGTATTGAAGTCCAAGCGACGAAACCCCACTGTTAGCTTGGGCTACACCATATCACGAGTGGGGTTGTCAAGCCAAAAATGGTTCATGTGAACACCTATTTCATTGAATCTGGCAGGCTTAATGGTTCATACTATTTTCAGCCTTAGTTCCTTTGACCAGCCCGGCGCTCTAAGGTTTAAGTGGACGGCAAAGTGCCGACGTGCATGCGGGCTACGCTCAATCGTCAGCCCACTCGGCCTTTGATGTAGTTGATTTTGGAGGTTTTGGGAAAGGATTCACTCCCAAAGTCTCTGAACCATCGGAACGCCCGGGTCCGAGTCCCTGAACCGGATCAAGCAAGTATCGGGCGCGGGCGCTCCGATTCCTAGCCTCCCCGCCCGACTTACATGCGTATATTTAAGGGATTACCACATGCGACGCGATTGGATCCCAACCTGGAATCCGCGCGACTCTGCCGATTAACGAGAGCTCAGTCCGTCCGCAGCGCCTGTATCACATCCACCCGAGCAGCACGCGCAGCAGGCAGAGCGGAAGCGATCCCGGCGGCGGCAAGCAGCACCAGCGCAGAGGCTACGACAGGGATCGCGCTGGGCATTCGGATGTCCGGAATGTAGCCGCCAGCCAAGCGGGCCAGGGCGTATCCCAAGACCGCGCCGGCAACG
>WNFO01006089.1_pt1 | contig 10632 bp, 12 predicted proteins | sample 5400251 | NCBI WGS metagenome assembly WNFO01 (sample SAMN13153354, study PRJNA577476) | soil metagenome | isolation source: 100 cm saprolite under Madrone tree | place: USA:California | collected 2016-06-14 | reverse complement strand
TATTTCGATATCCCGTTGTCTTGCGTCGAATCTAGCTTTGTCGAGGCGCTTGCGCTCAAGGCGTGCTTTAGTCATGTACTCACGTTTCGGAGTCGGGGTGGCTTCTGACTCCTGGACATCCTGGGCCATATCCGTTTCCGGTAGGTCCTGGATGATGTCGATCTCTTGTTCGCTCATATGTTCCTCGCTTCCGGCTGTGGAGCCGGTGTTGCTCGATAAATGATCTTGACTAGTGGTTCGGTGTAATCGTCTGGGTCCAATCTGAGTTGCTCCGGAGTAACAGTTCGGAGATCGATCTCTTGGTGCATCGGTGGCATCCAGACCGGCGTACAGCGGTCCCGGATAATCGCCGCGACCGAGACACCGCTGGCCTGGGCCGCGTGCTCTAGTTCGGCCCGTAATGCTGCTGGGAAACGGACCAGGATTGGTTCTGCATACTGTGCTGTCTTCATGAGTCTTCATTTCTAAACCGATATCGTTTATGACCTAAACCGATATCGCTTATGTTGCCTAAGTTGTAACGAACGTCCGTACCAGTCACAATCCGTCCGTCGGGTCTAAACCGATATCGCTTTCCGGTCGGGCGTGAGACGATTCTCGTTTTTGAGATACCAGGGTCCGGATCGGCCTGAGGTACCCTTTTGGGTCCCATGCTCCGTTTTGAAACCCGGTGGGCCTTTTCCTAGGATCGGAATCGGCTGTATATCTATGGTTTAATTATAGTTGCACCATCGTGTTCGACGGCGGCAGGATCGAGTGCCTGGGGCAGGTCGCACTCCGGCATGCCGTGGCAAGCCTTTTGTAATCAACAACTTAGTAGGAGTCCCTTCATCCGGCTCAATTCAGCGATCAGAAAATTTCCACCTCGATCCGGCAAACCGATCTCCAAACTTGCTAACATATTGATAATGCTACGGTTGCACGGTTTGCTGCACTTGCACGTCCGCTTGCCCGGTTGCGAGTATCGTCGCCTTACCTGGATTCGAATCTGACATTCTACTCCACGCCGCCAACAATATGAAAATACACAACTTAATTACACGCTAAGAATTCCGTGTTCTTAGCACGGATCGCGAATCATCCAGAGCCGTTCTAAGCGGCGATCTCGAAGCTGTTGTGCCGAAAGACGTTGGCGGCGGATATCGGTCCAGGAACGACGATTGTGCTCCAAATAGCCCATAATGACAGCGTAACCCGATCTCGAATTGCACGGCTTATCCGCTCTAGCTCGCTCCCGCCCGATCTACAAAACAGCCAATCACAGCGTAAATGTATGAAAATAATACGTTTATAGCGCTATTTGGCGATTTCTGTCATTTCTTTTTGTTCTGTTGCGACAGAAATTACTGAAATGATCGTTAAAATAAACTTTGTGGCAGCGAACGTGCCGCGTGTCTCACTTTAAATACGCTCGGGCTCATTGCCTCGTAATTATTGCTCGGTCAGATGAGACAGATCGATATGGCGACGACCTTCGACCCACCAGCAGAGCAACCAAAGTACTACTCAAGGCGTTCGCCTCATCTTCGTTACTGGACTCGTTAACCGGCTCATCGGGCCATAAAACTTTTTCTTTCGTTCCTTTACCCAAACTGCCCTAATACCATCTGTGAGTGGTTGCCTTATAGGCAAACCCACTCTCACACAAGGTATTATTAAGGCTTGTGTGCGTCACAGATGCTCACACAAGCTCACACAAGGTTCTCACACAAGGTAGAGCAGAATTTTAAGAACCGGCTTTCTCGGGTTTCTTTTTCCACTCCGTTTCGCCCTTCTTACCGCCGGTTGGCCGGTGATAGCCGAGACGTTTCAGAGCTTTTCGAACTTCCCATTCCGAGTGTCCTGTGCCTTCGGCGAGCATCGGCAAGGTTATCGTCGGTGCTCCGGTAATCAACTGGTCTAGAATTTTAGTGAAGTCCTGACGCTTAATGACAACCGCCTGCCGATCAACCCATTCAAAGTCTCCACCGGTGTCCAGGCAACTAATGATGCCTGGCGAGAAGTATTGAACCCCTGGAGGAAGAATGTCGGTCTTCTTGGTCAAGGCCAACCGCATAGGTGTAGGAACGAAGTCACGCCCCCAGCCCACTACTTCGATCTCGTTAGGTCCTCTACCGCCCTGGTAAAGCTTGTCATCCTGCATTACCAGCCAGACGCAGTCGGGCATAGCCAAGGCATCCGACGAGCCGCGCACCGCCTGTTGCTTGGTCGGGTTACTCTTGTCTATGTCTTTCCGGCTATGATGGATGCCGATAACGGCACGGGCACCGAACGAAACAAGCCTGAACAAAGCTGCGGCTAATTCATTGTTATCCGAGGCAGAATCTTCATCCTCGCCGTCATTGAATCTAATCAAGGTTTCTAAAATAACGACCGGTCGCATAGCCTTAATGACTTGCTCTATGCTCGGATCGTCCAGCCCGAACATCGGACCTTGTGACAACGTTCGAGCAATGAACAAAGTTTTATCCTCAGTGATACCGAACTTTTTGCATCGCAGTTTCAAGGCACCGTCGCCGCTTTCCGCTGCCAGGAACAACACCGGAATGATCTCCGGGACCTCAAAGCCTGGTCTCCCAAATAGTGGCTTACCGGTAGTCAACGCCTTGGCTACAGACAATGCTAGGAAACTCTTGCCCTCTTTAGGCATTCCGGAAATTAAAGTTATCCCTTCGCAGAGAAAGTTCTCGATGTACATCTTGACATCGCCGCTACCTTCAAGCTCGCCTGCACCACGAAACTGTTTCCACCATAATTCTTCTGACCAGTGCTGTTTTCTATCTTCAGCGATCTGTTCCATCGTCTTCGGCGGTTTCGGAGTTTTGATTGGGTCTAGTCCTGTCGCCTGTCTGCCATAACCGGTTAATGTCTTCTCATCAAGCCGTACCAAAGTCACCGCAGTCGATTCATTGTGGCCACAGTTATCAAACCGTCCGCACTTCGCGCATCGGTTTGCAAACCACTGGTCGTACTGAAAATATGCAACACCCGACGCAACTAGCGATGCTAACTCAGTAGGATAAGAATTGTTGATCGTCGGCTCCACTTCATTTGGTTCTTCTTCATCTGTATCCGGCTCAGGTAATCTCATGATCTGCACTGCTTCTTCTATTGTGATTCCATATTGTTTAGCAACACCGTGTGCTGTAAATGTTGCGCCTTCGTTTCGGCGACGTACAACATCCTCGCGAGCATTTTGTAGTTTAAGTTCGGCGGTGTTCTCTACAGTCACCGACTCTTTAGCCGCCTGTGTTACAGATTGCTCCGGCTGTGCGATCTCCGCAGGAGTAGATACTTCCGGAACCTTAGCCGGTGGAGTTGGTTTCTCGGTCTCGGACTCTTTCTTGAGTAGATCATTTGCATCTGTGCGCAACTTCAAGGCGGTATCCACATCTAGGCCGAACTCTGCCATGATGTCTCTCGGTTTATAACCGGTGTTGTTTTGCTTGGCAACCCGGATAAACTGTGCAACCTTTTCCGGTGTCACGGTGGTAGCTGTAGACATTACACACCGTCCGGCAGAGTCGTCATCAGCACATCGATGCCTGCGATCACACTAGTTACTTGCTTAGGGAGCGATGCCTCGATCTGCTTCTCACTAGCAAAGCGGACACCTACAGCCTGGACTTTCTTTCCAACTGCGTATGACTCCCCCAACGTGAACATGACATAAGCGCCCAGGACCGGCACTTCGCCTTTGGTAAAGTTACTGTGATGGAAGAAGTATTGTGTCTGCGATGGCGCTTCGAGCACCGATCTTTGTTCTGTATACGTTATGAATCCGAAACCTTTGTTTTGGTTCCAGTAATTTATTCGTCCGATCATAATTCAAATTTTCCTTCCGGATTAACCCGGTACTTCAAAATTTGTACTTCATTTTTATGAGTTTTCAAGCCCGTTCATTCGCGTATCGCTTATGGGCACTGCAAAAATTAGTTTGGAATCTGTTCGAGCTTCGTTCCATACTGCTCAAACGCTTTCTCAATCAACGGCTCCAGGTTCGAATTCTGCCAGTTCTGTTCGGCTGATTGTTTCTGATAGTCATCGATGCCACAAGCATCCCATGCCGCTACAAGCACGACTTGAACCTTGCTGCCCGATGGATGCCCACCGTGATCGGCAAGCAGCACCAACTCTTCAGAAGCTTCTAGCATTCTATTGGTCGAGTTATAACTCCACCCACCACGCCCTTTACGTTTGTTCCGTTCGGTCTTGATCGCACCAGCATCAAACTTTCCAGCCAGCACACTAGCAATGCGTTGATCGATCAATTGCTTTGCTCCCGGATCGATCTCGACAGACTTCGAAGCATGCTCGATAGCTGCGGCAGCAATACGTAGCAGATTGTTTTTGTGTATCGTTTTTGAGTCGGTCATGAAGTCACTCTTTTCGTCACAGTATTTGCGATGAATTCAAGTTCATGGTTGCCGGATTTTAGTTCGATCTGATTTGCAAGTCGTACCGAGAGCGCTGTGCTTACCGCTTCTATTCTTGCCCAATCGATAGGAACCTGAACACCATCTACAGCGACAGCAGCCTGCAACGACTCCATCTGCTCAATCCTATCGAATAGACTCTCTGCTGTTGGGTTGTCCAGTGATCGACGACTATCTGTCAGCGCTTCGTTCAGTTTTGTTTTACCAATGATACCGGCGCACAGTTTGGCAAAGTTCGACTCTGCGCAACCAAGCACACGCAGTTTGGTGGCGATGCGACCCTCTGGTGAATACGGTGTTGGAATATATTTTGCTTCGATCATGCTGCTCCATTGCGGACGGATTTTTCTATCCGTCGAATTCAAATAAAAAGAAAAAGCGCACGACTAAATGTTGTGCGCTCAAAAAGAAAATGTTTGACGATGGAACCGTAGGCTTACTCTTAATCCCATCGTCGGGAAGCAAACTCGTGTGCCACAGGACGTGACTAAGGAGCTTCCGTTCGCTTTACGCTGCCCTTACTGCTCAGCGTTCGGCTAAGATCGTTTAGTTATCTCTCATAAGATGCGTGTAGAGGGGCATTAATTAATTCAGAATTGTGTCACCTGGCGATTGTGGCACCGGATGTGACACCACCTATATACCTGACGAAATATTCGATAATTCTCCAAGGATTGTGTCACCAGTGAGGCATCTTGTTGACAATTCAATGGTTAGATTTTAAAAATACGTGCCACCACGAACTTTCGGCGGTCTCCCTCGCTTCGCGGCTCGCGGTGTCCCGTCGGTTCTCAATCCGGTAGCTGCGTTTCGGGCACGATATAGGATGGAGCAAACCGTCTGCTCCGTTATTCCCATCATTTCGGCGATTTGGTTTGTGGTTTCATATGCTCGGTAAAACAGATAAATTACACGTGCCCACTTCGCTGCTCGTGCTCGTTGGTTTACATCGGATTCAAGTTTCGGAAATGCTAGAAGTAACATCGCTTGAAGTCGGCGCTCATCGGTCACCCACTCCGGAGTTACTCTACGTCCATAGCCATTGTGTCCACGGATTATGTGGATTTGAAACTGAACCGGGTCCTTGTAGTTTGTTTTACCCGGAATAAACTTCAAAGTCTTTCTGCTCATGATCTTCCTAGTTGTCTCTTGATCTCCGCAAGAACTTCAGCTGTTCTCCCCGCCGTTCTGATTATTCATTCGGTCCAGCATTTCTTTCTGTATTTTGATCTCGGTTATCTTGATCTCCGGTATCGCTGGCTCACCCCGCAGAATTCGGTCACGCATCTTTTCGAACTGCGACCAGGACATCATGTTCTATTCGCTCTCATCTTCACGATTTGCTTCGGCTACATCGCGTGCGAATATCAGATGACGACCAATATTGTTGACCGACATCTGCAACGGTGACTTCAAAGTCGTTCCAAGCGCAGTTCCGTCAGTACTCGGCAGTGGATGTACTAGATTGCGCTTAACATTATCGAGAGTCAGTCCCACAGCAAACACTGTCTTGAAGTCATCGATAGAAATGATCTTCGAATAACCGATGCTCGGATTAATTGAACCGCGTGGCATGCGGTCACCGTTTGAAAACACAGCGACTTCCCCATTGTTACTGATGATCTTGTCCATGATTTATGCAGCCCCCAATCGTGCGACAGTCGCGGCTTTTGGTTCGCGCAACTTACCCGTGCGTGAAACTTGTTTCGTAATCCACTCGTCGAGTTTGAGCCGGTCAACGAGTCTCTCCGCTGCGCTGTCGTCGAGTATGTATGCGATCTCACCTGAGCGAAGCTTCGCCTCAAGCCAGCCAACAGTCTTTCCGAGGTAAGAAGCTCCGCAAGGAATACGCATTAAACGCGGCCAGGCGGGAATTCCAACTCCGCAAGGATTTTCTATTCGCAGTGTCATGGACGCACCGCCGCTGTCGTAGACTGCGAATGTTTTCCGCAATATCCTCCACCAGGGCCGACCGATGCTAAGCATGGGTTACCGTTTTTGAATGAGGCTCGGCAAATGCCGAAGCCATTCGGCCAGTTTTTCTTAACAACTTGTTCGTGGGACGACTCCGGCCTCACGGGCATGACCGCCACTTCCAACCGGCGTTTGAATTCCGAGTGCGCTTGAGATACTTCGCCCATTCGAACGATGAATCTTCGAATCTCTTCTGATTCTTTCTCGGTTAGTTGTGAGGCGGCAATTTTCTTTAACAGAGTCTCGAAAGACCCAACGTAATACTTATCGAGAACTATTTTGCTGTGAAGCGTTCCAACAATCGAATTGATGGAAAATAAAGAGCCCGGCGCATCCCGCCGAGTGGTTCGGTCAGTAGTTCCTAACATCTCTTTTATCTCGGAGACTTCTTTGCCGTGGTCATGCCGCCCATGTTTATACAATTGGGTCAGACTCGGAAACGGCTTCTGACATATCGGGCAATCTGCCGGTGTCTGTCCCGCCCTCGGGGATGCTTGCAGTTCGGCGAACGCCGCTGAGACTGAAGTTTTTCCTTCGTCAAGGTCCTGCAAAATTCTGCGAGCCTTCGGATTGGTGTCTGCCTTCGTGACAATCTTTCCAAGTTGTTCCGCCTTTGAACGTCCTAAGCCGGTAGCCTTCGCTGCCTTCTCTCGGGCGTCACCACCTTCCGCTGATTTCAGCGGCACCCCTGCCTCCTGTCGTTGCTTGGCAAACTCCTGTTCGATGCGGAAGCGTTCGTTAAATTCTCGTCCAAGTTGCGACGGTTTCTTTACTCTTTGCCGGTTCGACTCGATGACCAACAGTTCCGCTTCGAGAGCGGTGCCATTAAATAGGACGGCGGGAATTTTGTCGAAAGTGCCGGTCGGATACTTCTCATGCAGAACCGACGAGGCATAGTGCCGAGACGTTCCTGATATGACGAAGTCATTTTCATCCACGACGATTGCAGACAGCACGCCTAGTTTTTCGACGCTGGCTAGTAGTTCATCGTTGGCAGTCGGCAGTCCATACACACGCACTGATAAAGGATGTGGTTTGAGACCAGTAATTGGTCGCATGACAACGTTAGTATTCCAGCCGGTGCTCAAGGGCGCACCTCGGCGAGCGACGGCGGTATGTCATTAGCAGTCGGGTAATTTTTCATAAGGTGGGATTTTCCGCAGTTGGCTTTGCATCACACGGTAGGACCGTTTGACATTCGAGGCAATCCAACAAAAATTTTATTTAGTAGTGAGTACGGCGGTGAGACTCAACGGCACTCTTCCTACTGCGGTTGGTACCTCCAGCCCGAATAACGTCGGGTACGTGATTTCGATCCAGTGTTGATCTTACTCAAAATCACGGAAAAGTCAAGCGAAATTCCGCTTCACGATGCGAAAATAATGTCAAGAGCTAATCCAAGTAATATAACTATTTTTTAAGTCCAGCCCCGTGTGTCAGTTACCAACAGCTATGCTTACTCTTACAGCCGGGGACCGGCGTGGATCATAAGATGCCGCCGAACCCGAAAGATTACCGGCCCACCGGCATCATTCAAAGTTTTCCGGAGGATTAATTTGGTACTCTTCCGGTAGACTGTACTCCTCTTCCGCTGATAGTTCTTCAGGTGGGTCTCCTAAGTACGCCCAGATCAGATAATTCTCCCTCGTGGGGAGAACGCCGCACTTTTTCATAGCCTTCTGAACGTGGTCCATGACTCAGTTCGCCTCGCTTTCCTCGTTGACTCAGGACTTCTTCTTTCTTCGTTCTAAGTACTCGTCTATCGCTCGCCGAATAGACGCAGATACAGGAATCATCTCGTTCTGCTGAATTGCACGCAGTACCGCTAACTGGGAGTTGTCGAGCCAGATGGCGACCTTTTCTCGTTCACTTGTCTTTAGCGGGTGCTTTTTCTTCACGATATTAGGCTACTACGTATATCCACGGATGTCCACATAAATCCGCTCGCCATCCGAATGGTACTGTCGTACTATGGATAGACGTAGATACCCACGGCTATACTTCGCATCAAGAGTCCAACCACAGCGCTAAAGAAGGCTACGATGAGCGTAATGACGTTAGACCAATTGACAGAAGAACTTCTCAAGGAAATCGAGAAGCTGACACCTGAGGAAAAGAGGGAGTGTCGAGAGCATTTGCGCTGGTCGCTGTATGACTCGAAGCTTCGTAAAAACGTTGTGCATTGACACCCGCTAAAGAGAAAAGGGAACGATGGACGACGCCGCGTTCGAGGTCGTGTGCGATTCGAGTGTCGTATGATTCCGTGTAGGGAGCCAGGGGCAACTCACCTATATTCGGTCGCGCAAACAAATCGCTGTGCGTCCTAAACAGTCAGAAATAAAAGTTTTCCTATGCACGAACGGCCTTGCTCTAAGATGTAACGGATGAGCCCAGTGCAACGCAGACCGTCACGCCGAATTCCTCAAGCCGGAATGACCCTGCTGGAGCTGATTATTGCGTGCTCGATCCTGATCATTTTGTCTTCGGCGGCTCTTCCGGTGGCACGCTATTCCATCGTCAGAAGCAAAGAAACAGAGCTGCGGCGAGATCTCCGCGAAATGAAAGACGCAATTGACCGCTACAAAGACGCTGCCGACAAGAACCTGATTCGCGTTTAGGTCGGGAGCGAGGGCTACCCTCCTGACCTTGAAACATTGGTGAAAGGAGTACAGGTTGGCGCAAGCGGCGACAAAAAGATTCGGTTTCTCCGAAAGATACCAGTTGACCCGATGACCGGGCAAGCAGATTGGGGTTTTCGCGCGATACAAGACGATCCGGATTCAAACAGCTGGGGCGGCAAAAATGTTTTCGATGTCTATTCGAAGTCGCAGGCCGTTGCCTTGGACGGAACGAAGTACTCTGATTGGTAAACTATCGGGAACCGACAAGCGAGGCGATGTGAAATCGAGAACGTCCCGAGCGCTGCAAGAAATGGTCGAAGCGCAATAGCTTTCGCCTGGTCGCGTACGGCTTAGACGGGGATGACAGAGGCGAGGCGCGGCAAAAATAGTGGAAATCATCCCGTCTGTCTCCGGTTCTCCGAAGGGTGCGGCACCCGGCCACCGACAGCCGCGCTAAGGTCCGAGAAACTGCTTGACCATATTGAGGCTAAAGCTTGCCGGATCTGCGATTGCCTGATCTTCACTTGCCAATTCCAGGGCAGGGATGACTAGCTTTGTATTGAGGGGACGGCGCAGAAATGCGAGGTCACCAAGACATGTTGCGGCTGCCCATCGGATCATGACCACAGGAGAAGTCAGTTTCCTCAGACACTGATTCTGCACCCATTCCGTATCCTCTTCATATTTAACGGCCGCATACAGGGCGTTGGCCACAGTCGATGGATCATCACTCTCTAGATCGTTGATCAGCTGCGGCCTTGCGATTCGGTGTATAGGTTCATACCTGAAGCCGGTCATTGTAATTTCCCGCTCTTCGAAACCAAGCCTGCTTCCTGAAGGGCTGCTTTCGCCTCGTTTGGGAGGTCGTTGAAATTCTTGGTCGCATATCCGTGGAAAACACCAGGGCCATGCGCCCTGAACATTACATATTCTCCCGTAGACGGGTCAACTGCTACACGTGCTGCGGACGTATTCTTGATCGGAACTGAGTTCTCTAACGCCTGCTGTGGGTTCGTAGGTTCTGCACTGACAATCCCGCGTGCCGAGGCGCCATGTTTGGGGTTCGACTCGTACTTTAGTCCTGCACCGGGCAACAGGGCACTGAGTGCTAAAGTTGGGCTCTGCGCTCCCCCATTCTCACGCCATACGTCATTGAAAATCTTGAATGCATCCAGCACCTGCTGGTTCGTCAATTTGGATGGATCAATCAGCTGGCCGTTGATGCTGATTGCGTTATTGTTGAAGAAGTTTCGTGCATCGTTTACTCTGTCGTCACGCGTTTCATATAGTCCAAGGGTATGCCAGATGCACCATCCCCAGTGATGCTCTCCGTCGACATCGCAGTGGCCGTCGAGGTCGTCGAAGGATTCTGGGTCATCGGAGACCATGGCGTAAAGATTGAGTGTCTGGGGGTTATTTAGGTTTGCGTAGGGAACTGGCTCGGGTTTGGCGGACCAGTCGGCGCTGAGCCAGCGGCCGAAGCGATTGGAGTAGTAGCGAGAACCAAAATCGTCGTTGCCGGTTTCGGTGTCTCGCTCTTTGCCTTCGAATTTGTAAACCGGGTCGCAGGTGTTCGTGTAGGCGCGCTCTCCGCCGTAGGG
>WNFO01006088.1_pt1 | contig 10633 bp, 11 predicted proteins | sample 5400251 | NCBI WGS metagenome assembly WNFO01 (sample SAMN13153354, study PRJNA577476) | soil metagenome | isolation source: 100 cm saprolite under Madrone tree | place: USA:California | collected 2016-06-14 | reverse complement strand
CAATTATTAGGCCACCGTGAGTATCTAGTACTAGATAGCTAGAAGCCGTGATCTTATTGTACCAACAGTGTTTATACTACAGTACTTTCCCCCCTTACACAGAGGCAGTGTTCCGATGCTTTCAGCGCTCATATAGACCTTGCAGGAAGGCAAGACAGGGTATAATGCCGACCCAGCGGATTACAGTACCTCCAAGACTTCTAAAGAATATCCTCTCTGCGCTCTCTACGACCTTCCCAAATGCAACGTAAAGTGCATGTAAAAAAGAAGCTGGTTGCGACATAAGCCGGATTACATCATACATCAACTGAGAGCTCAAGCGCTCACGACGTAGTACTGTGGCATCTGCCACGTGAAATTTACGTGTTCTCACTATCAACATCCGGAAATTCTGTTCAATTACTGTATGCCTATGTGATCCATCAATCAATCTGCAGTTCACGTACGTGACAAGCCACGAGCATTTCTACCGGGATATGACCTCACAATTTGCCAGAACACACCTCTTCGACCCATTCTACGTCGCTCCGCACCTTGGTCAGGTTTTCGGCACCATTAGGTGTTATGAGCAGGACATCCTCAATGCGCACACCGCCCACAGGCTCATATTGGGACAATACCTCCTGGTCTATGAACTTTGAATTACGCACCCCGGCGAGCAAGTGTTGATGGAAGTATATTCCAGGTTCGACCGTCTATGCCCCCTGGCATCAGCAACAGCTTTCAACGCACACAGCGGAACAGCAAAGGCAGCAACCGTAGACAAGACGTACCAAGACCATGCCCACTTGAAGTGGTAGCCTCAGCCTTAGATACTCGTAGAATTTCTCATGGCCGATATCCGCGTCACCGCGAATAATCGTGGGATTCGGTTCGGGCTTGCTTGCGCTCGGTACATCATGGACATCTAATCCAAGCGAGTGGCCTACGCCATGCGGAAAAAACGCCGCGCTTATACCGGAAGCAAGTACTGCGGCTTCCTCCGCCTCGGCCCTGAAGATGCCGAGTTTCAGGAAGCCGCGCACCAGAATACGGTGGCAAAGGAGCTGGACCACGTCCCAGTGCAGTTCAGGCTTGAGCACGTTGAGAGAGGCCTTGAAGAGATCGGAGCTTGTTCGAGGGCACCCTGGAGTCAAGGACGTACCGTTTGCATCTCAAGGACGAGCTCGTAGATTGCGCGGGCCTCATGAGTAAATTTACCCCCATTACCCACGGGCATAGTCCGTGTAACTAAAGCTCGATCGGCGCTAATAACAGAGCATTTCGGCATATGAAACATACTATCGGACGCATAATTATCCCATTCGCAGCCTGCATCAATAAGCAGAACCTGTGGGAGTAGCTGTCGCGATCCGGGCGAAGCTTGGGAGAACTCAACACGGTTAGCATGATCCTGCGTACCAAGGAGACCCCAAGCGAATTCGCGATCATTGCAACAATAATGCAACGTCGCCGCACGCGTCGTTGCAGCTACGATCGGCATATATGCCTGGTGCACGGCACTACACGCATAGGTCATCAGCCATCGAATATTAAGACCAATAAAGGGGGAAACGATGGCGTACCCTTCCCGCCGACAGGACGCGACGAAGATTGCCTCGGCCTCAGCCTCCCTTTCGATAAGCCACTCGCCAGGCAGAAGCGAGTGGTGGCGTATTAGCATCCCATCCCCGCTCTCGTCCGCTGGCAGCGACGCTGTGCGAGTTCCGGCGCCTAACACACGCATGACGACTTCGTGCGCGCGTGAGCTTATCTCATTCGCACGGCGGATGCGCTGGACCTCAGCATCGGACTTGATGAGACGTGCTCGATGTAGAGCGGAGAGGAGGTACGCGTCCGACGATGACGAGCTGTGAGCACCGTCAGCAAAGAGCGACGGTGGTAATGCGGGGAATTGTGAGGTCTGGGGAAGCGTGTGTACGAGCGCGTCGGGAGCTGCAATGAGAGCAGAGACGAAGGATGAGGGAAAAGATTCGGTGTGGAGGATAGTTGTGACATTGTGCGTCTCGCGGGCCTCAGGGATAGTCGGGGGCGGGATAGACCACATCAGATCGGCTGGATGGGCATCTGGGATGAAGAGCGTGGTGACAAGGTCGGATGTGACGGAGGAGGCTGTCAAGAGTGCAAAAGAAGAGGGAATGGAACAACCAGTCAGATAGTAAAAGTTAGATTCCTGCAAAGTGTTAGATCGAAGGTGGAGAACGTGAGTGGGAGTGGCCACCGACCTGACGAAATGCCAATTCTCGATCTGTGTCATTGCGATAGGATGTGAGGGAGCCGGCAAGGACAATAATTTGGGGCTGTGTTCAGCTAAGTCCTCGGAAGGGCGGGTATTACGAGGAAATCACCTTAGTTTGGCTATCGGGGGGTAAAAGGTCAGCCAGTTTCTGGAGGGTCTTCCGTGCATGGTCCATGGCTAGCCACTCATTGAGACGTAGGGTATGGAATAAAGAAATCACCTTACAAGGGAACACCATCATGTGTGGCCGTACAATATAAACGATGTTTGATGATTGACTTAAAGTTGTTTTTTTTGTCGATTCATGGGAATCATACTCGCAAACTCAGGGGCCTGATCACCTGATGCATTCGCCGCGCTCACGTGTGATCTGATCGACGTGAATACCGCAACGCAGCGCGAATGTCACGAATCTATAGAACGCTGACATGGGGAATGATACGGCCATGGAATCGATATCTTTTGGCACTACGCTTTTATAGAGTGACCCGGAGTAGAATTAAGATGCTATCAAACTGTCTGAATTTCGAGCTCCTTGAATTGAGGCATGTGCAGTGACTCGTGGCTTTGCAGTGCAAGTGGCTTTACAGAGCAACCCAAGCAGGCGACGATCCCGCTGAACAGGTTCCATATGAGCCGAGAGTATACAGTGCGGTCGATGGATTCTGACCTTTGAGGGTGTTCGAAGCAACACGTCCGACACACCATTTGTCCACAGCCAGACCGCCCGCTATCCACGTCCTTCGCCTTCAAAGTGTTTTCGTTATCTTCATCACGGAGACGTCTCCGATTTGGAGATGAGTTATTCGTGTTGCTTTGGGATAGCGGATTGATGGTCGAATCGTACTTAATATCGAAAGAACCTGACCACCTGGGGCTAGATACTATTGGATCACCGGTGCACGTCCGCAAGCAAATGGCACATGTTGAAGCGTTACACCTGCGGGTTCCCCAGTATATACAGTGAGACATTAACCAACACATCTGAAGAGAACACAACAAACCTCGCGCAAAGAAAAGCTGGACTTGACTTGAGGCCAACAGCTCGGTGGCATGAGGTGCATGTTGAGATTCTCGAAGGCTTCGGGGAAGTAACGAGGGCGGCTTCAGACGATGGGAACGGCGTATGTGGATTAGATGAAACCCGACGGCGCTTGAACGGAGGCTGCTTCATGGTAAAAGATGAGGCGAGGGAAGTGGCTGATAATCAGTAGATGTACTGGGAAGCAGAGCACCATGTGGTGAGATCAAGAAAAAATTATTACACCGAACGGGAATCGAACCCGTGCCGCTTGCTTGGAAGGCAAGCATGATAACCACTTCACCATCGGTGTAGCAGTCGAATTATGTCATGATAATCTATATGACGATACAGGGCCAGTGAGACAGCCGTCTACCCCGGCCCGTCTGTTACGTCGGCATCGGTAAATCGCCCGTGTTAACCCTCCACCATCATGTCCCTTCAAACGTTTGGCAAAAGTGCGCTACGTACCGCGAAGAATTATACAAAAGGATATTCAGAAGTTCAGGCTAAGGTTCGCGAGGCCACTTCCAACGATCCATGGGGCCCCTCTGGCACACAGATGAATGAGATCGCGCAGATGACTTATAATCAGTTCGTTCCTCTCCTTCGTGAGTCACGACTCCCCTTCCACTGATAATGCTTGTACAGAAACGACTTCGTTGAGATAATGGAGATGCTCGATAAGCGACTCAATGACAAGGGCAAAAATTGGCGCCACGTCTTCAAAGTGCGTATACTTCCTAATCGTGCGCAGCACCTACCCACGCTTCGCTGTCCACGCCTAGTGTCTCACTGTTCTCGATTACCTTCTTCATGCTGGTTCAGAAAACGTCGTCGTCTACTTCCGGGATAACATTTATATCATTAAAACGCTGAAAGAGTTTCAATTCATCGACGAGTACGGTAAGGACCAGGGTGCGAATGTTCGTCAGAAGGCGAAGGACATCACAAATCTCCTTATGGACGAAGCGCGCCTTCGTCAAGAGCGTCGTTCGCGGGCGAATATGCGCGACCGGATGCTGGGCCAGGCCGGGGACGATGATGACAACGATAACGATGAACCACTGGCACCGCGAGGGGACGAAAACAATGCTCGCCGGACGAGAGGGGCAGGAGGCGATGACGAGCTGCGTCGTGCCATCGAGGAGAGTAAACTAACCCTTGCCGCGGAACAAGCACGTGGCATTGAGGACGCCGACCTAGCCAGGGCCATTAAGCTAAGCGAAGAGGAGGAAACACGTCGAAAGTCCACCCTCACTGACTCTGGCTCGCTTTTTGATGAACCGTGAGAAGATTTCTTTTGTTGCCTTGCTGGTAACTGATAATGGCGTTTGCATAAGCAACAACAACCTGATTGATTTACAAGGCCAGAATAACGGGCTACAGCCCCAGTTCACGATGCAACCTCAGCTCACCTCATTCAATCCATATCAACAACAGGTTCAGCAGGAAGCTATGCAGGTGCGTGTGCTTGCTGTTTCCAGGATGACGAACATGTTGATCGTCATTGCAGGTTGAGTGGGCAAGACAGCAGCAGGAGTGGATGATGCAACAACAACAGCAACAACAGCAACAATTACAGCTACAAGCACAGCAAGAAGAATGGATGCGTCAGCAGCTGGCTCAGCAACAGACAGCTCAGCAACAACAGGCACTTCTTGCTCAACAACAGCAAGAATTCCTCGCTGCGCAGGCACAACAACAGGCCAGGCTGGCGCCACAGCCAACCGCTTTCGGGTTTGTTCACTCGAGCTCCTCTGTTGGATGCACCGCCGATGACTTGTGTGAATAGCTCAAATAACCCTTTTGCTATTACGACGTCTCCTGCGTCACCGGTATCATCGCTCCAGCAACCCGTGCAATCTTCTCTCTCTAACTTTTCGCTCCCGTCGACATACGAATCACACGAGCCGCCTCCGCGCCGCGACTTTGCGACTCCCCCACAGCCACAGCCACAACCTGCACCAGCGTCGTCTCCACAGCCCACACCCAAGCGTAGCGAGACGCGTGCAGACCAGGAGCACGCACACTTAGCAAGCTTGTTTGCCGCTCGCGACGGCGATGGCGTTGATACGTTCGGAAACGTTGGTGCACTCCGGTATGCCGCCCGTTCCCTCTTCAAACCAGTTACGTTTTATTGATATTGATGCGGCGCGGTTTCTTCGTGTTTCGTAGCTTCGGTCAGACTGAGTACGGTAAACTTGCCGCACAAAAGACTGGGGCTGTGCCGCAGAACAGCTTCAATCCGTTTGCACAGCAGCAGCAACAAACACAGAATAACGAGCAGCCATTCTTCACCATCTAGGTAGTTTCTTCTACGTTATCGCCTTCCCGACTCTTCAATTCTATACCCATCCTTCGCCCGAGTGGTCTTTTTTTGAGCCCCTTCACTCTGATTCTCCCTCTTGATTTAGCTAGTTGTAAGTATTACATGTAGTAAATTCATGCATACAAAAGGATGGATTCGTGTTAATTTGCTATTAAATCGTAAGCACAGGAACTGAATCTCACTCTCACGGGCCACATACTGTATTACCATGTTGGGTAGTGCACTATCATTGCTGCACTTCAAGTCTTCAAAGGAGCCCTTTCAGGTTGGACTGTGAGGTCAAGACAATTTCGGCCAATTTGCACAACTCGTTCACAGTTACTGTACCTGCTACTTGGAATAAAACGCTTTCCAAGAAGACCTTCAAATTCCAACTAACCCTGATTTCATAACCCGTGTGCCCGAAGATTTTCCATCGTGTTTACTTAGATCAGCATTAAACGCAGGCGTGTCTGAAACGCGATAAGTTAGCTTCTATGCGCTGACCTGCAGGTCAATTCTCACCCGATCGATGGATGCGTAAACGACGATTAAACGTGCGTCGGACTTACCTTTCCACCCTGCATGTACTCCATACAGTCCTTCACTCCAGCAATTCCATTGCGTTGAATGAAAACCGGGATAGGCTTGACCTTTCCCGTAGCGAGGATCTTTTGAATAGATCGTATTGACTCGGATGGCAATGTCAAGCGCATTACCAGTAGCCGCGCGAATATTCTCCACGACACCTCGTCGCGGTAATAGAACACTTTGTCCGCGCCGAGTCCCTTGACGAGATCGAAATCTTTGGATGAGGCCGTTGTCAGGATGCGGAGTTTGCGAACTGGATGGCGTGTTGACCGACGGCAACGCCACCTCAAGTGAGAACGGTGCGTTGAGACACAGTGGTGGACCTAGCCTCGCTGCCTCGAAGGGCGAAGGCAGCTCGAGAGCCTCATGCAGGCATTGCAGGGCGGTTAGTGGGACTACTACGCCCAGCTGCGCCGACTCTTCAAACGACCAACCGCCGGGGATATGCACGACCTCGGAGTTCGGCGTCCGGAACTAAGTGTCCCGAGAATGCGGCATTGGCTTGAACGGATGCCAGTGTGGTCTGCCTCTCAGTATGGGGGGAGCTTTAGATGTCCTATAACGATCATGGGCCCGGGTTTACTGACTAGTACTGCCAGCAGTGTCATCTGATCTGAATCCCGAATCCGAACCAAAAGCATGGGGAACGCTACCACTGCACTCGAGTATATAGATACGCCGGCTTCTGAGTCCGAGTTAGTTCAATGCCTGGTTAACAATTAATTAAACGGTATGCCTCGCCCGCTCTCGGTTTCAAGCCTGGTTCTTTGTGTATCGCGATGGCATTACTATGAAGTTAAACTTACTAGAAACCTTTGAGTAATCGATCCCCCTCGTCTGCCACTATTGCCCCCGGCGCAGCGGCGCCATCAGGAGCGCCATCCCCTGATGCTGGTGAGCACAGAGAACTGCTATGGAGAATTGCGACAGTCCCTCCTGGTTATTAGCAAGCAATGCAATGAGGACTTTTTTGGCATGGGATTTATCCGGCTTTTTATCCGGGTTGTTCTGTTCATTTGGTGCGGCGGCGGCGATATCAATCTTCTAATGCGTCCATGATCCATTGGTCTGCGGAACCGATCAAACGAGCGCATCGGGTGTGGCCTACCAATACGTGGTCGGAACCATTTACTCGTTCATGCATGATTCAATTCATGGAACCGTGCCCTAGAGAAATTGCTCCCAACCGGCTATTATTTCAACACCCATTGAAAACTAGCAATCACTTTTGAATATAGGGAACTACTTTACCAGCGATCGTATTCTTTTGTCATTTTCCATATCTTGATGTGTCGAAGGTGCACTCTGCAACGGACAGACCAAAAAATACGAGTATGTTTGTCCTTAAGCCATTTTCTTGCGTATTCTTTCCCAAGCGAAATCAATCACTAGTCATAATACTCCACTGCATGCAACAAACGCCTAGAAATATACAAGGGCAATATTTGATCTAAAAAATTTGTTCCTTCAACTGCTCATAACTTGGGTATCTACTTCACAGAAGCTGCGCAGAAATAACTTTGAGAGTTGTTTCAGAGTAGAGGAATCCTGCACTCACACTTGAACCATCTTGGGCATTTATGCCTTGATCATGACAACAGGGCCTGTCTTTGCAACGCGTGCTAGCCCTAGACACGCGAACGAGGCCATCATAGAAGCGGCGCAAAACACCTGGGCGTGGAAAAAGTTGCCCGTGTGGATATTTAGGAGCGTGCCGGCAACGGGTGTCCCAACGAGGATGCCAAAGCCGGAGATGCTGAAGCTCATTCCAAGGCGAGTGCCAACCTTGTGCAAATCGTCCGAGAGGGAGACGATGGTGGTCGGGGCCAGCGAAACGAACGACCCTGAAAAAAAGCCGTACAGGACCGCAAACACGAGCAGGTCCCCGGTACCATCTATGGCCATCCATGATAACGCGACCATTCCGCAGGCGAGTGTACACGGAATGAGCGTGTTGAGTGTGCCTATGTGATCCGCCAGCGCGTTGGGGAAGATGCGGCCAAAGACCGAGGATGAGTTGAGGATTGGAACGAAGTAGAATGCGAGCGTCGCGCCCGCGTCCGTTTTGACGAGTGCAAAGGGGGTAATATAAAAGAAAGGGACATACAGAGCCATGAAACCGAAGAAAAGGCCCGCGGTGCAGAACATGAAAGGCGCTTCACGGAGGGCCGAGAGGTCGAAAAGTTTCCGGCGTGTAGCGGGTAGGACGCGCTGGCGCATGACGAGGTTGGTGATGCTGAGTGTGACTAAGGCAATAAAAGAGATGATTCGAGTTGTCCATCCAAAGCCGATCCGGTGGTACAACGAATGAAATAAAATCGGGTAAATGACGCCGCCTGCAGAGAAGCATAATCAGTCAGTATGTCGGATATGGCAGTTGCGGGTGGCAAACACAATTACTCGCCGAGACTGCTCCCGGTAACGGCAACCCCAACGGAAAGGGAGCGGTATTTGTCAAAGTAGGTGGATACGACGGCGATGCTGGGTACAAATAGCATGCCAGCACCGATGCCAAAGCAAACACCTTGGGCAAGGAAGGCCTGGTAATATTGCTTCACGAGGCTAGTCATCGTGAGGCCGAGAAAAATGAGGAAAGACCCGATGGCAAGAAGGGTACGGTAGTACCCTGCATCAAAGAATGGACCGGTGAGAGCACTGACGAGGAACAAGAGGTAACCCTGTATGGAACCAATCCAGGAAATCGCAGACGGTGTATGTGAACGAAAGAGGTGGCTTTCATAGAACCCCTGGTATGCACCGAATGCGTTGACGATGCCCCTGAAGTGATGGCTGTTAACACGGGATAAGATCAATTATTGTTGACGGACCAGGTATTCATAAGGACGAAGAAACAGCCTGCGACCTGGAACCATGCTAGTGCCCCGCCATCTGGCGCATTCTCTGAGCTTGGGCTTGTATTTGTGGAAGGTGCGGGCGGCGTGGATAGGGGAGCAATTCTGGTATCGGAAAGTATGTCGAGAGAGCAGTCCGGGTCAAATATTTTACCATTGTGGTCGTCTCGGGAGGGTGAGCCCATGCGTACCCGCGAAAGCGAAAGAGACCGGAGATAGGATAGGATATGTGAAGCGAAGGCAAGGGTTTTTGGACCTATTTAAGACGTTCAAGTTCATGCCCCTCTCTGATCTTCGAAAGCCAGGCCCACTGATTGCTTGCCTCCAAGGGGCTGGCTACAAAGTAGCCAAACAAGCAGATGGTTGGTAAATACAAGGCGCCAAGTCGCCAAGGAGTGATAAAAGAGACAATGAGGAAGGAGTGTGAACGACATTGCGGGTGATCTTTGTACAGCGGCACAACTTTTTCGCGGAACCGTTCTATTTGCCTTTCGCGGCACCAATCGGCCGCGATGATTAGATTACCCAATCATGCTTCGCTTACGTCCCCTTAATCGCACTACGCGCATTCATTCAACTCAACTGTCAAACCAGAACTTGACAGGCTTACCTTCCTCTAATCTCCGCCCAATAACCGTCCATTCTTTACCAATCTTACCCCTATAGCCCTCCAAAAACCTACCAAACAGCGGCTCCGAGTCCGGGTGCGTAGACGCAAAGGCTCGCTCCAGCACATACAGATCCACAGCTTTGTCTTCCGTCAAAGACGACGTATAAGCCAACCCAAAATCGATCAGTACCTGATATCTCACGTCAAATGGAGCCAGAGCAGCGAGGTATGTTTTCTCACCAATTGTTGCGTACCCTGTGGTGAATCACGGATAGAAGACGGATGGCGGAGCATCATGTTCGATGTTGTAAGGTCTCCATGTATGATATCCGCGAGGTGCATCTTTGCGATCTCTGTGCCTACCACCATCATCAATGTTTCTGTTCTCTTCTTATGAGAAAATTGGTGTCCGAAAGTGTACGTCGTGAGAAATCGTACCTTTCGACACCTCATATTCAGTAAGCGGGTCCTCGACAATGCCTTCATCGCCGTCTGCTTCTTCACCTTCATCACCGGATCCGAGCAAGGATCGAACACACTTCCCATTCACCCATTCGATGCCTAGAATACCATTCGCTACGTCAACGAAGCGCAGTCCAGGCACGCTAACTCCGCAGCTGCAGTGACCTTAGCCGTCAGCCAAACAAAAATCTGAAATGAAATTGCGCACCGGAGACAACGTATAAGGGCACGCGCCTCTCCAGCGACGCGCGCCCGAGTCAAACTCGTGTCCAACGTAGAATGCCGATATTGTTTCGAGAACCGGTGCTTCAGTAATACGGGGGCATCCCCTGAATGTAAGCTCGTGCGATAAACTTTCTGCGGGTATAGATTAGCGATTCTGGTCTTTGGGTAGAGTCCACTAAACTTGCAGCTTCTGCGCCCTGAGAGATCAGCGTCGATGAGTGAAGGAGGGCGATTGTTGGATTTGCGTCGGCCATACGATGTGATACAGTATGTAGAGCGGAGTGCGTGTGAGCGAAATAGGCAATTGAGCCTGCCCTAAACC
>WNFO01006087.1_pt1 | contig 10633 bp, 7 predicted proteins | sample 5400251 | NCBI WGS metagenome assembly WNFO01 (sample SAMN13153354, study PRJNA577476) | soil metagenome | isolation source: 100 cm saprolite under Madrone tree | place: USA:California | collected 2016-06-14 | reverse complement strand
ACGTCGATCGCTTCAACGCCCGCGACTTTGACGCCGTCCGCAACATGCTCGCCGACGACGTGCGGCTCGACCTCGTCGCCAAGCTGCGAATGAGCGGCCGCAGCGAAGTCGGCAACTACTTTGGCAACTATTCCCGCATTGCGGATTGGAATCTTGTTCCGGGGCTCGTGGACGGGCGCCCGGCTGCGCTTGTGTTCGAGCCTGGCGATAAGTCGGGACGACCGACGTATTTCGTCCTGCTGGAGTGGGGCGGCGACGGACTCGTCAATATCCGGGATTTTCGTTTCGCCCGCTATGCGATCGAGGGCGCGGAGTTGCTTGTGCTTGGTTGATTGGATTTGGCACGGCCTGCGCGCAGCGAGGCGTTCTTTGGGTTGACTCTCCCGGTGTCATTGCCCGGCTTGACCGGGCAATCCAGTATCCTCTGGAGAGGTGGTTACTGGATCGCCCGGTCAAGCCGGGCGATGACAGCACAGAGTGCGGTCAACCAATCGAAGAACGCTCCAGCGATCGCGAGTACAGGTGCACTCGCGACATTGCAGCGCGGTCGCCGTTCTGCGAAGCTTCACCGAAATTGCCGCCTTGGAACGAGGGGAAACATCAATGGCCGAATGGTTTGTCGCCAAGGCCGACGAGTTGTCGGACGGCGACCGGCGGATCGTCACCGCCGGGCCCCACGAGATCGGCGTGTTCTTCAAGGACGGCGCCTTCTATGCCTACAGCAATTACTGCCTGCATGCAGGCGGGCCGGCCTGCGAAGGCCTGCTCATCAACCGGGTGGTCGATCTCATCGCCGCCGACCGCACCTATCACGGCCAGTCGTTCGGTGATGAGATGCATTTCGTGTGCCCATGGCACGGCTACGAATATGAGCTCAAGACCGGCGAATGCGTCGGCGACCGCAAGCTCAAGCTGCGCAGATACGAGGTGGTGCGGCGCGGCGAAGATATTTTTGTCGTGGCCTGAGGGAGAACGCCCATGGACATGCCCCGCTCGGAAGTCCGCAACCTGCGCCGGCCCTCGCCGACGAGGTGATCGAATGAAACGCCGCGAATTTATCGTGCTTCTTGGAGGTGTGGCGACAGCTTGGCCGCTCGCGGCGCGCGCGCAGCGCCCGGCGCTGCCACTGATCGGCTTCCTCGGCATGTATTCGGGTGGTGAGATCGCGTCGCGCGTGGACCGGTTCAGAGAGGGCCTGAAGGCGGCGGGCTATGTCGAGGGACAGAATGTGGAGATTGATTGGCGCTGGGCGAATTGGCAACCGGCGCCAGTCGCCGCCATGGTTGCCGATCTGCTTCGGCGCCAGGCTGCCGTGATCGTTTCCGCGGGCGCACCCATACCCGCGATCGCGGCGAAGCGTGTCACATCCGCGACCCCGATTGTTTTCGTGTTTGCCGCCGATCCAATCGAACTTGGGCTCGTCGCCAGCTTCAACCGGCCGGGCGGCAACGTCACCGGCGTGATCTACACCGGCACCAACCTTGGAGAAAAGCGGCTCGATTTGTTGGTCCAGCTGGTCCCGCAAACGAAGACGATCGCATTTCTTTCCGGCGATCCGAGTGCTCGGGGAATCGAGGCGCAGAAGAGCGATATGCTTGCGGCGGCGGCCGCTGCCGGGAAGGAGATGATTGTCTTGGATATTCGCCGCGACAGTGACATCGATGGGGCCTTCTCCACCCTTGTCGAACGCGGGGTCGGAGCGCTAGCCGTCGGCATCGGTGCGACCTTGCGCGGCAACCTTGATAGGATTGTAGCCCTGGCAGCTCTCCACATGATCCCGGCGATCTATCCTTTCCGCGACTACGTCTTGCGTGGCGGCTTGATGAGCTATGGCGGCCGCATACTGGACGCTTATCGTCCTGCCGGCGTCTATGTCGGGCGGATTCTCAATGGCGAGAAGCCGGCCGATCTGCCGGTGCAACAGTCAACGCTGTTCGAGCTTCTTGTCAATCTCAAGACCGCTAAGGCACTCGGCCTCTCGGTTCCGCGGACGCTGCTCGCGGCCGCCGACGAAGTGATCGAGTGAGCCGTCCGATGTCCGAATGTGGCCTATAAATGATTCCAGTCGATCGAGAGCGGCCCTAGAATGAACGGCGCCGTAAGGGAGAACGCCCATGGACATGCCCCGCTCCGAGGTCCGCGACCTGCGGTTCGACCAGTTCTCGGTCACCAAGCATCTGGAGCATGCCTCCGCGCAGGCGCGGGCGCGCAACTACCAGGATTTCCTGATCGTCGATGTCGATTCCCATCACTATGAGAACGAGTCCTACAAGGACCTGTTCCAATACATCGACAATCCGGTGATCCGCCGCGCCGCGATCGAATCGACCAAGCGTCCCGGCCGTTCCTCGATGATGAATTCCCAGGTCGGCTATCAGGACACCGGCGGCCGCATCACGCGCCACGACTTGCGCAAACACGAAAAGGTGCCCCCCGACACCCATCGCGACATCGCCATGACCAAGCTGTGGATGGACGCGATGGGCGTCGACTATGCCTGCCTGTTTCCGACCCCGATGCTGTTTCTCGGCCTCCACCCCCAGGTCGAGGTCGAGGTCGCGATGGCGCAAGGCTACAACCGCTGGCTTTGCGAGCGCATCCTCAGCCCCGAGCCGCGGCTGATCTCCATGCTCTATCTGCCGTTCAACGATCCGGACGCGGCCTACCGGACCGTGAAGGAGTTCGGCGACCGCAAGGGCGTGGTCGGGTTCATGGTGACGTCGCCGCGCTACAAGCCGGTACACGACAACGCCTACATCAAGACCTACGCGCTGCTGGAGGAAATGGGAAAGCCGATTTCCTTCCACGCCGCCTACAATTGGAACGACCAGGCGCTGGCCATGACCAACCGCTTCATCTCGGTCCATGCGCTGGGCTTCATCTGGTTCAATATGGTCCACATGACCAACTGGGTGATCAACGGCCTGCCGGAGCGCTTCCCAAAGCTCAAGGTGATGTGGATCGAAAGCGGCCTCACCTGGGCCTACGGCCTGATGCAGCGGCTCGACCACTCCTACATGATGCGCACCTCGGACTGCCCGTCGCTCAAGCGCAAACCGAGCGAATACATGCGCGACATGTTCTACTCGACCCAGCCGATGGAGAAGCCCGACGATCCCTCAATCCTGGAAGCGACCTTCCGGATGATCAATGCCGAAACCCAGCTCGTGTGGTCCTCGGACTATCCGCACTGGGATTTCGACCTGCCGAGCGTGATCTACGATCTGCCGTTTTTGAAAGAGCAGGCCAAGCGCAATATCCTGGGCGGCAACGCGGCGCGGCTGTTCGGGCTTGATCCGAAGCCGGTGAAGAAGATTGCGTGATCGAGGAGGGAGGGGCGGCGAAGCCGGACGGAGCGGGGCGATTCCCTGTCCCGGCGAATAATTCCCTGCCCGCCCACGAAGAATTCCCTGCCCGGGCCAGATAAATTTCCTGCCCTGGTTGGGCATAAGACGTCTTCCTGCTCAGACTCAACGCCACCGCGCCAACCTAGGTCACGGGCGCGCCCGCCCGATTAAATGATATCATGTCGCCGCTGGTGCAACAGCCGGGCGAGGCGATTGAGAAGGCCGCGAAGGAATTCAAGCAGGACTCGGCGAAGCTGATCGCGGTACAGCGTCGATAGTGACGCTGGCACGCCGCCGGCGACTGGAAATCGGCGACGAGCTCAATATGGGCAACGTCAGGGCGCGCGCGTGTGCGGAATCACGGCGCGGGCCCGCCGATCAACGATAACGACCCGCGGCACGTCTTCGCGCCCCCCTCATGACAGGCACGCGTCAAACATATATGTTGAATTGATTCGTACAACTATCGCTGATCGCCCTTAATTGGCCCCTTGCAAGATGGTTCGCCCCGCGCCCCGATGACATATCCTCGCGCACCGATCACAGAAGCAGTGATGGATATCCGCACGCAACCACGTGATGGTCTCAATGTCGACGATCTACGCGGGTTGTCGAAGGGCGGTGGCGGGGAAGAGTTCGGGACCGTGAATGACCAATATAGCGTCACCGCGGCAATTGTAACAGGAAGCCCGATTGCCCAGGCTACCGCTCCGACAAAGGTTGGCTTTCAATTCAGAAACGCTTTGGCCGATAAAGTTATGCAAGCCCAGCTCAACGGCTGGAGTTTCAGCAAGCTTGCTCCCTACGATTGCTGGGAACAATTCCAACAGCAGGGACGTGAACTGTGGAATGCGTATCGCGCTGTTGTCCAACCGAAGCAAATCATCAGGGTGGCGGTCAGGTACATCAATCGGTTGGATTTGCCGTTGCCGGTCGATGACTTCAAAAAATACCTGCGAACAGTGCCCGAGATTTCACCAGACCTGCCGCAAGAGTTATCCAATTTCTTCTTGCAAGCGCAAATACCTCAAGTCGATCTTGAGGCAACGCTTGTAATTAACATGACGATTGCTCCTCCTGCTACAGATACTGTCGTGTCAATAATACTCGATCTCGACTTGTTCAGGACCGTTAATCTTCCGCAAACTGAAGATGAAATTTGGAAGTATTTTGAACTACTGCGACTCCGCAAGAACAAAGCTTTCGAGGCTTGCATAACTGAGGCAATGCGAGAGAGATTTTACTAATGGCGACGCCAGTAAGAAACCTGTCCCCCTGGAGCCGGGAAGCTTCGCCAATTTACGCCCCCGGAGCTTCCACCTTTGGAGTTTTCGCTCCCGGAGCTTTTGCCTCCAGAGTTTTCGCAAGCGATTTCATAATACGATCGGACCAGAAAATTACTATGTTTGAGATCAAACCGTTCTTTCGACACGCGATAGGTCCGACTACATTCGGCCATTTAAGTACGTCCTTTAGCCACGAAGGAAGTCATCTAGCTGAGTACTTCGAAAAATATGTAGCAAAAAGTATGGAAGGTCTTGCCGACCCGTATGCAACCACGACGGCCGCGGACCCATTCGAATATCGTAGCGTTCCCTACCGCGAAGTCCGAATCATAAAGACAAAGCCAAAGTGGATAGGTTCAATTCCACCAAGCCCCATTACTGATGACTAGGCATGGCGTGGCTTCCCACCAACGGCAAAGTCCTGAATCAGGGCGACCTGCTCAGGGGTATTGCTGTTCCGATTGTTCAATCGTCATTTCCCGAGCATGATAACGAAGGTGCTGTTCCGCTTCAAATTGGACAAGCGAACATTGTTATCATGTCGCAAAGCTGCGATTTGGAGCAAGCCAAGGTCCCAAACGTCGTTGTTGCCCGAACTTTCTCGCTCGACGAGTTCGAGGCGGTGAACCCCTCATATAGGACAAGGGGCAGGTGGAATGAGGTTGCACGGGGTCGTGTTGAGGCGCTCCACCTGCTTCCTCCAATAAACTCGGTCGATCCTCGCACGTGGATACTGGTCGATTTTAGGGAAATCTACGCGCTACCATTCGGATACGTCGAGCGTTTCGCCAGCATGGCTGGAGACCGTTGGCGGCTGCAGCCTCCCTATCTTGAATGCCTATCGCAGGCTTTCGGCAAGTTCTTCATGAGAGTAGCTTTGCCCACTGATCCGCCCGACTTCTCGAAACGGTGAAGAATCGGCCGCTCTGCACACGCACGCTGCGCTCGCTGTCTTTCCCTCCCCTTCTCAAGGAGGGGGCGAAGCGCAATATTCTCGGCGGCAGCGCGGCGCGGCTGTTCGGGCTTGATCCCAAGCCGGTGAAGAAGATTCCGTGACTTGGAGGTCGAGGCGACGAAGTCGGACGGAGCGGGGCGATTCCCTGCCCGCCCATGAAAAATTCCCTACTCGGGCCAGATAAATTCCCTGCCCTGGTTGGGCAGCGAATTGGCCACAGCGCCCCGGAATCGCTGTAGGAATTAGCGCCAGAGTCGCTCGAATCCACGCGGAATGCGAAAAATTACCTGCTAAATTCCCTGCAGCAGGGAATTTCGGCGATCAAGGCCGATCGGGCCTCCGCCGATTGTCTCGACGTGCCTCGCGTTTTGCAAACGTCGTAGGAGGGAGGGGCGAAACGATGAGAAACTTCGCATTCTTCGCCGCCGTAGCCACGCTGATCGCCAGCGCCATGCCGGCGTCCGCCCAAACCTTTCCGACCCGCAGCCTCACCATCCTGGTGCCCTACGTCGCCGGCGGCCCGACCGATGCGGCGGCGCGCATCGTCGGCGAGCACATGGGGCCGACGCTCGGCCAGCATGTGCTGATCGAGAACGTCAGCGGCGGCAGCGGCAATATTGCGACGGCCCGCGTTGCCCGCGCGTCGCCCGACGGCCACACGTTGCTGCTCCATCAGCTGGCGATCGCCGCCAATGTTTCGCTATTTCCCAAAGCGCCGTTCGACGTGGAAAAGGACTTGACCGCCATCGGCCTCGTCAATACGAGCCCGATGATGATCGTGGGCCGCAACACGCTTGCGGCGAACGGCGCGGGCGAACTTGCCGCCTGGATGAAAGGGCCGGGCCGCCAGGTGAGGTTCGCCCACGCGGGGGTCGGAACGCTCGCCCATCTGTGCGCGGCGCTGTTCGCCCAGGCGGCCGGCGTTGCGGTCGATATGATCCCCTACCGGGGAGGAACCCCGGCCATGGCCGACATCGTGGCCGGTCACGCCGACCTTTATTGCGCGACGCCGACGATCGCGGCGGAGCAGGTCAGGGCCGGCACCGCAAAGGGCTATGGCATCACGGCGCGAGACCGCATCGCATCGCTGCCCATCGTGCCGACGCTTATCGAGCAAGGATTTGCGATCGATCTGCAACTCTGGCACGCCCTGTTCGCGCCGTCGGGCACGCCGCGGCCGATCATCGACCGACTTAACGGAGCGCTGCGCCGGGCGTTGGCCGATCCGAAGGTGATTGGGAGCTTTGCGGTGAACGAAGTCGCGGTGTTTCCGGCGGCGCAGCAGTCACCCGAGGCTGCCGCAGAGCTGGTGCACGCCGAGATCGTCCGCTGGGCCGACATCATCCGCGCCAATCGGATCGAGGCGACGCAATAGCCGGAGCGGCGGGCGTAGGGTGGGCAAAGGCGCATCGCGCCGAGGAGGGTAGCAACCTCCTTCCCGCAACGCCAGAGGTGGCCCGGACAGTGCAGGCCGAGACCGTCCGCTGAGGCGATATTATCGGCACCAGTCGGGATCGCGGCGACGTAGCCCGGGTTGAGCGATAGCGAAACCCCGGGGCAGCTTTGCCATCGGGCGAGGTCACCCGTCCATTTTTCGGTTTCCACAGCCGCTTTGACGAGCCCATAAGTAATTTTCTCGACTCTGCGAGAAAAACTTAATGAACAAGAATGAGATAAATGGCGGTTGACGCAGCAGTTATTGTTTCATCGGGTTTTTCAACAATTGCAGATAGGATATACCCCTTGACTCTCAGCTTGATACCGGCGCGGATAAGAAGACTATCCGGGAGGGCGATAGCAAGATGCCACACGCGAACATCTGTCTCTTCACGTCCATTCGCCCACCAGCCGACGCCGAAGCCGCCTCCTACCTGCACGATTGCCTGAATTCCTGGCGGAAGGCCGGTTTCGATGCTGTTGCGGTCAACGGGTCGGCGGAAACCGAGGCGCTGCGTCGCCTCGATCTGCCGATCGAATTCGCCGTCACGGCGACCGACGGAAAGCCTCGCATAGGCACTATCATGTCGGCAATCCGGGCCCGCGGATGCCGCTTCGCTGGCATCATCAACAGCGATTGCCGGATCATCAATTATCCCAATGTGGCCGCTAATCTGCAGATGGGCTTGGAAAGGGCCGCTGTGCTCGCATGGCGCATTGATCTCGGTCCCGACCTTAAACCAACGACCATGCGCGGAGGTTTCGACGCCTACTTTTTCGATACGGAGGTCATGCCGCAAGACGACTGCGGTTTCTCCATTGGCGATCCGTGGTGGGACTATTGGTTCCCCTTGGCCTGCGAGATGAACGGCGCGCGGGTCGAGACGCTTGGGGTACCGCTGCTGACGCACAAAGCTCATCCTGCCAACTGGAGCGAGCAGAGCTCTATTCGCGGCACCTATCGTTTCTGGGCGGCGTTTCAAACCTGGCATCGAGCCGGTGCCCTACCGAAGTCATTGCTCGCGCAAATCCCGGCTGGGTTATGGCTCGGTCGCACGCCTTCTGCATATCAGCTTCAATGTATATTTGGGACCACCATTCCGGCTTGGCTTCACGACGGCCGGCCGCAGACTATCGCCATCATGCGGCCCGAAGCGGCCGAGATCGAACGCGTGTTGCGATTCTGCGGGCGGGCGATGCTTAAGGCATCGTGTGAGGCGGAGCTTGCGGAAATACGCAATTCCACATCCTGGCGCATGACCGCACCGCTCCGCACAGCGGTCACGGCGGCTCGCCACTTCACGTCAGTCCTTAGAGCTCGGCGCAAGGGGCGGGCGGCCACCGGCGGCGCGCCTGTGCGCGGCTGATGGTCGAGTTCGAAAACCAATAAGCCGCCGAACGCTGGTGCACATCGCACCCTGATGCTTGAGTATCACTGCCTTGCGCGGACCGGAGGCTGAGCCGCAGAAATCCAAAGCAACACCTGCCGCGCAATCTGACGCATGGTGAGCAAGGCATTTCCAAGAAGTGGGAGGCGCATCAGCGGGAGGGCGGTTGCATAGAGCAGTCTTCGCGCCGGGCCAAGGAGTGGAACAAGAGCGAGGGCGTCGTCCACGTACTCTCTCATCTTCGCGTGGTTTTTGTGCCTCGATGCTCTCATGTACATCCGCAGCCAAACATTGATGAAGCGAGGCGCTATAATATCCCTGGTGTAGTAATGACCGCGCCACAGATCGTCCGGGAAAGCATCGAGTAATTTCCTGATATAGAGCCGGAGCGAGTTGTCGTGGCGATCCGAAGCGCCGCAGGAAGACGAATGAATGCGCCATTGCGACGTCGAGTAGGGGACATAAGCGTTATCGAAACCCTCGCGAAACATGCGCAGGAACAGGTCGTCGTCTTCGTAGCCGCACAGACGCTCATCGAAGCCGCCGACCGCTTCGAACGCGGTGCGGCTGATCAGCGTCGCCGATGGCTGAATGATAACCCCGTTCTGAAGTATCGAATGAAGGTGGCGCTTCGGGTTTTCCAGGCGCGGATGTTCAACGTACGTCCTGCTGACCAGTTTTCCGTCGTGGTCGATGTCGTCAAAGTCGCTGTAGACCCAGCCCAGCGGCGGTCCCTTATGTTCCGCGAACACTTCGACAAGCGCTTCGAGGTGCCTCGGATGCCAGAGGTCGTCTTGATCGAGCAGCGCAATAAGCGCGCTGTTCGAATGCGCAACGGCGTAGTTGCGCGCCGCCGATTGCCCGCCATTGGTCTTGCGTAGCACAGTGATGTGGTGTTCCCGCGCCAGCCTCTCGACCATGGCCACACCGTCGTCGGTCGAACCGTCATCGACCACGATGAATTCGTCCGGCTTGCACGTCTGTGACAGCACGCTCCGGATCGATTGCTCGATCCACCGTGCGCCATTGTAGAGCGGAATGATCGCGACGATCGAAAGATCGGAACGCGTGTCGGTCATGCGCTCCCCTTCCGGCGCGTTTCGCCACTCGCCCCACCGGCAGTTTAGCGGGACCACTTTTCCAGATGGAAACAATCAGGACGTCAGATTTATCCCCCCGTGGTGACATGAGCAACGTAATCTGCGTGCCCTTATGTTTCTTATCGCACAAACCATGGTCGAATCCTGAAACCCTGATGCTTCAAATCCTCACGCTGGTCAACCTCACGCCGCGCTGGGTCAGTTACTCGACCGCGAGCGCGGTGTCGGCGCGGCGAAATGAAATGCCGCCCGGCATGAGATTGGCGACGTCAGTCGCCTTTCGAACAGCAGACGCCCGCTGGCGCCCTCGAAGAGCGACAGATTGCCGAAAACGATAAGGCTTACGGCGGCCGATCGCGTTCTATCGAAGGCTTCCAACCGTCTCGCACGCGCAGAAAGGCGCCGGCAGCGATGATGCCGCACGTCACGCCATCCGCGGGGCGCTATCACCCCCAGGCGCTGCTGCAGCAGCCGATTGAGCCGGCTCGCCGGCTTCCGGGCTACGCCACCAGCGGGCAGGCGAGACGTGCCTGCCGCGCGCGCAATGCCGCCTCGGCGAACGCAAACGCAGCCTGCATCTACGGGCCGAATAAATCTGGCCGGGTCGCCGGTTTTCCGGGGACGACCTACTTGGTCGGCCGGATGTTCTGGTTCATGCGGAACAGGTTGTCGGGATCGCAGCGGCGTTTGATCTCGGCGAGGCGGCGATAGTTCGTGCCATACGCCTTCTCGACGCGGTCATTTTCATCGGCAGGCATGAAATTGACGTAGACGCTGCCCGCCGCGAAGGGGGTAGTGGCCTCAAAAAGCTGGCGTGCCCACGCGACGCAGGCCGAATCCTGAGCTTTGTCGCGCCAGCGCGTGTGCGCATTCATGATGAAGTGGGCGTCGCGATTTGGCCACGCGGTAGCGTCGGCGGCGACGCGCGCCATGGCACCGCCGACGTGGGCGATGAATATCTCGCATTCCGGCGACGGCAGTGCGCGGACGGCATCGAGCATCGCCTTGATCGCCCCGTCGGAAAGATCGGTGAAGTCATGGCTCTTCCAGTAGTTGCGCGCGCCTGGCGTCAGCAGCGGATCGAACGCGGCCTGCCAGCCGGTGAATGGGTGAGGAGAGA
>WNFO01015066.1_pt1 | contig 10634 bp, 6 predicted proteins | sample 5400251 | NCBI WGS metagenome assembly WNFO01 (sample SAMN13153354, study PRJNA577476) | soil metagenome | isolation source: 100 cm saprolite under Madrone tree | place: USA:California | collected 2016-06-14 | reverse complement strand
GCCTTGAGGACGATCTTCTCGCGCGGCGCGTGCCGCTCGAAATAGAAGGGCCCGGTACCGACGGGATTCCACTTGAACTGATCGCCGTGCTTTTCCATCGCCTTCTTCGAGATGATGTAGCCCTGCTGGTAGCCCACCACGCGCAGGAGGAAGATCGGATCGTAGGCCGTCAGCGCGATCTGGACCGTGGAGGGGTCGACGACCTCGATGGATTTGATCACGTCGAGGTTCACGCCGTAGCGCGTGCCGGGCGCCTTCTTGATCTGCCGCTCGAAGCTGAACTTCACGTCCTCCGCGGTCACCTCGCCGAAGCCCTTGTGGAACTGGACGCCCTTCCGGAGCTTGAACGTCCAGATGGTCCCCTCGGGTGACAGCGTCCAGCTCTCGGCCAGGTCGGGCTCCACTTCGGCCGTCGTCACCTTGCCGTCCTTGATGGCGAACCGCGTCAGCCCGCGGAACATGAAGCGCGAGATGGCCTGCGACTGTCCGAGCGTGCTCGAGTGCGGGTCGAGCGTGTCGGGCTCCTTGGCCGCGATGTTGACGATCTTCTTGCGCTGAGCCTCCGCCGCCGGCGGGCCACCCAGCGTGACGAGAGCAGCAATGGCCAGGGCCGCCAGGGCCGTGACCAGCATGAGCGAGCGCCGTAACCGGGTGTGGCTCGGCATAGAGGTTCCCCTTTCCGTGATCCGGAACGAGCGAAGCGTCGTGATCGCTGGATCGATCATGCCGTCCTCCGGCTGATCGTTTCGGCTTCCCGTGCTCTCGGCGAGCAGGGTTGCGACAGCATAGTCGAGACACGCCGGACCGGCAACACGCCGCCGCCTTCGAACACCTCGCGCTTCGACGAGCTCCCAGGTACGGCGGGAGCGCGCGTACACTGGGGACGAGGCGACGGGGCGATGCGCGCGACGGATGACCTTGCGATCGTGGAACGCCTCGCCCACCGCGCCGTCGAGCTGGCCGAAGCCCTCCTGCGCGAGGCGCGCGCTCAGCAAACCGCCGACGAGCACGCTCAGGCCAAGAAGCTCGCCCGGATGATGGCGGATCCCCACGGCAAGGAGCTGACCATCGCCCTCGCCGACCAGGCGTTCCGCAGTCATCGCCCGGAGCGCATCGCCGACCAGCTCGCCTATCTTCTCGAGCGCTACGGCGTGCCCCAGTACATGGACTGGTGGGAGCGGGTCGCGCTCCTCCTGGGCGGCGCCATGGCCCACTATCTCCCGAGCCTGGTCGTTCCCCCGATCGTGGCCCGGCTGCGCCACGAGACTCAGAACGTGATCCTGCCGGGCGAGGAAGAAGACCTCCGCCGCTACATCGAGGAGCGGCGCCGCGCGGGCGTGCGGCTGAACCTCAACCAGCTCGGCGAGGCGATCCTGGGCGAGACGGAAGCGGCGCGACGGCTCGAGGCCTATCTCTCGCTCCTCGCTCGGGACGACGTGGAATACATCTCGGTGAAGGTCTCGTCCGTCTACAGCCAGATCGACCTCGTCGCCTTCCGCGCGACGGTGGCGCAGGTGGCCGAGCGTCTGCGCACGCTCTATCGCGCCGCGGAACGGCATCGCTACCGCCATCCGGACGGACGGATCACGCCCAAGTTCATCAACCTCGACATGGAGGAGTACCGCGACCTCGACCTGACGGTGACGGCGTTTCGCGAGGTCCTCGACGAGCCGGAGTTCCTCCCTCTGAGCGCGGGGATCGTGCTCCAGGCCTATTTACCCGACTCGCACCGCGTTCAGCGCGCCCTCACGGAGTGGGCGCTCGCGCGTCGCGCGCGCGGGGGCGCGCCGGTCAAGCTGCGCATCGTCAAGGGCGCGAACCTCGCGATGGAGCGCATCGAGTCCGCCGTGCACGGCTGGCCCCAGGCGCCCTACGAGACCAAGATCGAGGTGGACGCGAACTACAAGCGCATGCTCCAGTACGGCTGCCGGCCAGAGCACGCCGACGCCGTCCACCTCGGGATCGCCAGCCACAATCTCTTCGACGTCGCCTACGGCCTGGTGCTGCGCGAGGCTCACCACGTCGAGCCCTGGGTCGAGTTCGAGATGCTCGAGGGCATGGCCAATCACCAGGCGCGGGCGGTACACGCGAGGGCGGGCGGGCTGCTGCTCTACGCGCCCGTCGTCAGGGCCGAGGACTTCCACAGCGCCATCGCGTACCTCGTACGCCGGCTCGACGAGAACACCGCGCCCGAGAACTTCCTGCGCCACGTCTTCGATCTCGAGCCGGGCTCACCTGCATTCCTCGTCGAGCGTGATCGCTTCCTGGCCGCGTTCGGCATCGAGGCCGGGCTCTCGGATGCGCCCCGGCGCTTCCAGGATCGGCGAGCGGAGCCGGGCGCCCCACCCGTGCTGCGCCCGCTTCATGCCGTATTCGAGAACGAGCCCGACACCGACTGGACGCTGGCGGCCAACCGCGCGTGGATCGACGACGTCGTGCGCCGCTGGCGCGAGCGTTCACACGATCGGATTCCGCTCCAGATCGGAGGCGAGCTCCGCACCGCGCTCCACGAAGGCGACGGGCCCGATCCCTCGCGCCCCGGCCGCGTCGCCTATCGCTATGCGCTGGGCGGCCCCGCGGACGTCGATCGCGCGTTGACGGTTGCCCGGGCCGCTCAGCCGGCGTGGGCCGCGCTGTCGATCGCGGAACGCGGCGCGCGGCTCGAGGCGTGTGCGGCGGAGCTTGGCCGCCGGCGCGGCGACCTGATCGGCGCGATGATCGTCGATGGCGCCAAGACGGCGACGGAGGCCGACGCCGAGGTCTCCGAGGCGGTCGACTTCGCGCGCTACTACGCACGGACACTGCGCGAGGCCGCCACCAGCCTCGGCGACTGCCGCATGGAGCCGCTCGGCGTGGTCGTCGTGACGCCGCCGTGGAACTTCCCGCTGTCGATCCCCGCCGGCGGCGTCCTCGCCGCGCTCGCGGCCGGAAACGCCGTCGTCCTCAAGCCGGCGCCCGAGGCGGTGCTCGTCGGCTGGCACCTGGCCAACTGTCTCTGGGACGCGGGCATCCCGCGCGAGATCCTCCAGTTCTTGCCGTGTCCCGACGACGAGATCGGGCGCGGGCTGGTGACGGACTCGCGCGTGAGCGGCGTCATCCTCACCGGCTCGGCGGAGACCGCGCGGCTGTTCCTCGGCTGGCGACCCGATCTCCCGCTGTTCGCCGAGACGAGCGGCAAGAACGCCATCATCATCACGGCTCTCGCCGATCGCGATCAGGCGATTCGCGATCTGGTCCGCTCGGCCTTCGGCCACAACGGCCAGAAGTGCTCGGCGGCCAGCCTCGCCATTTGCGAAGCCGAGGTGTACGACGACGCCGACTTTCGGCGCCAGCTTCGCGATGCCGCGCAGAGCCTCGCGGTCGGCAGCGCGTGGGAGCCCACGAGTCGGATCACCCCACTGACGCAAGCGCCCGGCGCCGCGCTCCGGCGCGCGCTCACCGTGCTCGACGAGGGCGAGGAGTGGCTGCTCGAGCCGCGCCCGGCAACGGACAACCCTCAGAAGGCCGGTGGACCGAATTACGTCCTGCAGCTCGCGCGCTGGCGGCAAGTCGCGCGGCCTGCCGTCGACCAGGAGCCTCTCTCCGAGTCGCTGGCGACCGTGCTCGACCGATGCCTGGCCGGGCTGACGGACGCCGACGCGCGCTCACTGCTCGAGGCGAGCGCGGCGAGCTACGCGCGGACGTGGCGTGAGCACTGGAGCCGCGAGCACGACCCCGCCGCGATTCGTGGAGAACTGAACGCATTTCGCTATCGACCCTGCCGCCACGTGATCGCGCGGGGAACGACGGCGCGCCCCGACGCCGCGGTCGCTCTGTGCCAGATCATCCTCGCTGCCCACGTGGCGGGAACGCGCCTGACCGTGAGCCTCTCGCCGGAGTCGGAGCCCTGGGTGGGGCTGGCGGAATGCGCCGGCGTGGAGCTCGTGGTGGAGGCGGAGGCGGGCTTCGTGGACCGCCTGGCGCATCCTTTATATACGGAGCACGGGTGGATCGAGCGCCTGCGGGCCTGGGAGCCGATCTCGACGGCGGCCCGCGCCGCCGCCAACGGTACCGGCGTCACCGTCATCGACGCGCCCGTCCTCGCCAATGGACGCCTGGAGCTCCGCTGGTATCTCCGGGAGCAGACCGTCTCGCGGGTGCTCCACCGCTACGGCAGCGTGACGGAGCCCGACGCCTGACCCGCGGCGTGATCGTTGGCCGTCAGTACTCGTCGAACATGCGCTGAACTTCGGCCACGTCGTCCGTGCGCGTGAGGGCCAGCATGGCGAGCACGCGCGCCTTCTGGGGATTGAGGTTGTCGGCGACCACGAAACCCCGCTCGCGCAGGACCGTGCGGGGCAGGACGCGACCGCTCCCTGCCCGGCTCGAGAGCACGACCAGGACGCCGCGCCGTCGCGCCTCCACGAGCGCGTCCGTCTCGCGCGGCGTGGTCACGCCGGGCGGGAGCGACGCCGCGACGATCGCACGCGCGCCGGCGGCGACGAAGGCCTGGATGGCCGTGCCGTCGGCGCCGGCGTACGACGCCACGATGTCCACGCGTGGCAGCTCGGTGCGGCCGCGCACGTCGAACTCCGTCGCCGGCGCGTGGCGGCGCGACGGCCGACGGTAGATCGCGACGCGGCCGTCAGGGTCCGCGTAGCCGAGCATGCCGAGGTCCGGGCTCCGGAACGTCTCGAGCCGGAGCGTCGAGGTCTTGCTCACCTCGCGCGCGGCCTGGACCTCGTCGTTGAGGAGGACGAGCACGCCGAGCCCGCGTGCTTCGGGCGCCCCCGCGACGCGCACCGCGTTGAGGAGATTGAGCCCGGCGTCAGAGCTGAGGCCGCTGGCCGGACGCTGCGACCCCACCAGGACGACGGTGGCGTCGACCTTGAGCGTGAGGTTCAGGAAGTACGCCGTCTCCTCGAGCGTCGCGGTGCCGTGCGTGATCACAACGCCGTCGAGCGGAGCCTCGCGCGTGACGGCGGCGTGCACGGCCGCGTCGAGCGCCAGCCAGTCGGCCGGCCCCACGTTCGCACTCGACACCGCACGGAAGCGCACGGGAACGACCTCCGCGGTCTCGGCCGCCTCCGGGAACCGCACGAGGAGCTCGTCGGGCTCCGCCTTGCGGCCGGCGTCCATGTACTCCCAGAGGTCGAGGCTGTTGCGACCGATCGAGGAGATCGTCCCGCCAGTGCCGATGAGCGCGACGCGCGGCTTCACCTGGCCTTGAGCTTCACGTCTTCATAGGGCGCCGAGTAGGCGTGACCCGGGATGAGGCCCAGCCCGGACTCTTGCACCCGCGGACCGTGGCCATTGATGAACGCCAGCTCCCAGACTGGAAGGTGCATCACCTTGTCGTGCATGAGCTGCTGGATCTTGAACAGCAGCGCCTCGCGCTTCTTTCGATCCAGCTCGGCCGCCTGGTCCTTGAAGAGCGCGTCGATGTCGGGATAGCTGCCGTAGACGTAGGTGCCGCCACCGACGACGTACGACTCCAGGCGCGTCGCGGCGTTGCCGAATGCGCCGCTCGCCGTGTAGGCGAGGTTCTTGTACTTCTTGTCGGCGTAGGTGGACCAGTGCGAGGCGCGCTCGCGCGACACCAGCTTGGTGCGGATGCCGATCTGTTGCAGGTAGCCGGCGATCGCCTCCTGCACGTTCGAGTACGAGATGTCGAGATAGTAGTCGCCGGCGTCGAAGCCGTTGGGATAGCCCGCCTCGGCGAGGAGCTTCCTGGCCTGGGTGGGATCGTACGGGTAGGCGGGTGGCTGCCAGAAGAAGTCGAACGTGCTCGGGATGATGCTGTAGGTCAGCCGCGAGTGGCCGAGCGTGATCGCGTCGTTGATCGCTTTGCGGTCGATCGCGAGATTGGCGGCCACGCGGACCCGCCGATCGTGCCAGGGAGATTTCGGATCCCACTGGTCGAGCATGCTCACCCACTGGGGCGCCTGGATCACCGTCGGCTTCAGCGAGAGCCCCGGCGTCCGCTGCAGCTCCTCGGCGAGCTCGCCGCGGATCGAGTACACGACGTCCACTTCGCCGCGCTTCAATGCGGCCAGGCGCGTCGCCTCGTCCGAGATGACCCTGAAGACGAGCCGCTTCACGCTCGGTGGCTTGCGCCAGTAGCCGTCGAACGCTTCCATGACCAGCTCGATGCCCGGCGTGAACGAGACGAACCGGTACGGACCAGCGCCGATGGGCGCCTTCTTGAACCCGTCGTCACCGACCTTCTCGACGTATTTCTTGGGCACGATCCAGCCGGCGCCGCTCGCCGCCGTGTAGAACGTCATGAAATCCGGCCACGGGTTCTTCAGCCTGAACCTGACGTGGAGCGCGTCCGGCGTCTCGACCGCGGCGACCCTCTCCTTGAGGGTCTTGGCGGAGGCGCCCCGGTAACGCTCGAACGAGAACTTCACGTCTTCCGCGGTCAGCGTGTCGCCGTTGTGGAACTTCACGCCCGCGCGGAGGGTGAAGTCGTACACGCGCCCGTCGGGCGACACCTGCCACGACTCGGCCAGGCTCGGCGCGACCGGGTTTCCCGGCATGGCCTTGGCCAGGGCATCGTGGATCGCGTACATGACCATGAAGGGCGTGATGATGCCGAGCGTCTCGGCGGGATCGAACCACGTCGGCGCCAGCGAGATGTGCACGCCCCACGTCATCTGGCCCTCGGGGGCGGCGCAGGCCGGCGCGGCGACAGCAAGCAGAGCGACCACGGCGATCAGGACACAGGCGGCGCGTCGGCGATGACGCATCGTGCCTCCTCGATGCGAACGGTTTCGCCCGATCCTGAGGCTGCACCGGCGCCGCGTCAAGCGCCTCGCCCGCCGCGCCGGGCGACGCCTCAGACCGCGGCGCCGTCCTGGATCGCGGCAGCGAGCTTGCCCGGGACACGGCGGCCGTCGCCGGCGCTGCCGCTGAGCTTCCCGTTGTCGACCGCCACCTTGCCGCGCAGGATGACCACGGCCGGCCAGCCGTGCACCTCCCAGCCGTCCCACGCGCTGTAGTCGGAGCCGTGAAGCTCGGCGGAGCGGAGCGTGCGGCGCAGGGTGTGATCGAAGACCACGAGATCGGCGTCGCTGCCCGGCGCGATCGCGCCCTTTCGCGGATAGAGCCCGAGCAGCTTCGCCGCATTCGCGGACGTGACGGCGACGAAGCGCTCGAGTGACATCCCGCGCTTGGACACGCCCTCGGTGTAGATGATCGGCACTCGCGTCTCGACGCCGACGTGGCCGCCGGTGGCGTCGGCGACGTGGCGGCTCCTCACCTTGATCGCGCGCGGCGTGCAGAGCTCGTCCGTCGCGACGGTGCTCAGCGTCCCGTCCTTCAGCCCGTTCCACAGTTGCTGGCGGTCCGCCTCGTGCTTGAGCGACGGGTACGTGTGGAACATGACCCCGTCGGGCCGGAGGTACGCGTCCGCCGTGAACGTCGCGTAGTGGTGCAGCGTCTCGCCGTAGATGGCGCGGCCCTCGCCGCGCGCCTCGGCGATGGCCTCGACGCCCGCGCCCGCGCTCACGTGGACGAAGTACACGGCGGCGCCCTCGACGTAGCGCGCCAGCCGCAGCACGCGGCGGAACGAGATGTCTTCGGACATGGCGCTGTGGACCAGCGGCATGTGCTGGATGTCCGTGCGGCCCTCGCGCTCCAGCCGTTCGTACATGTACATGACGAGGTCGTCGTCCTCGGCGTGGATCGCGAGGATGCCGCCGTGCTTGGCCGCCGACTCCATGATGGCCCACAGGTGACCGAGCCGGATCATCCGGCCCTTGCCGATCGGCCGCACGTCGGTCGTGAAGATCTTCAAGCTGGGGAAGCCGGCCTGGATGGCCTCGGGAATCTGATCGATGACCTCCGGCGGCACCGCGCCCTGCAGCATCACGTGCAGCGCGTGATCCGTATAGCCCGGGCGCCAGACTTTCTCCTTCTCCTCGATCGCCCGAGCGATCGTCATGCCCGGCTCCCACACGGCGAAGTCCACCAGCGTAGTGGTGCCGCCGCTGATGGCGGCGCGGCTGACCTGCTCCGGCGGCGCGCTCAACGTGTGCCCGCCGCCGAGCGCCGGGATCGGCCAGTGCGTGTGCACGTGCGGGTCGATGCCGCCGGGGATGACGAGCCTGCCCGTGGCGTCGATGATGCGGGCCGCGTCGCCGGACAGCGTGCCAGGCGCGGCGACCGCGACGATGCGCTCGCCCTCGATGCCGACGTCCCAGGTGCCCACGCCCTGGGGAGTGATCACCTGTCCACCACGGATGACGAGATCGAGCATGGTTACTCTCCCCTCAGTTCGCCTGCTCCCAGCCCATCCACTGGCTGGTGTCCGGGTCCTGGTAAATCGTGTACCGCGCGGCCGGGTTCGTCTTGTTGGTGGCGTGATAGATGCGGATGCGGCGGCCTCCGGCGACGTTGAAGTCCAGCCAGTGGAGCTCCCACGTCGGCGCCCAGTTGAGCTGCGATCCGAGGCTTCCCGCCACCGCAGCGCCGAAGCGGCGATCACGGGCCGCGCGGGCGATCATGTCTTGCGTCGGACGATCCCCCGGCACCGGCGTGGTGACCGGCGTGTAGGGATACGTCGCCGTGACGTACATGGGGCGGTTGCCGCGAAATCCCCAGATGGCGATGGCGAAGAACACCGGATTGGGCCACGCGTCGGCCGTCGTCACCCGGACCGGCCGCAGGCCTGGCTCGTGGGTGCCCGGTGGCACGGCGTTGGGCAGCAACTAAAAGCGCGCGCCTCGCAACGTCGAGTCGAGGCGCGCCTCGTCGACATTGACCTGCATGATGGGATTGAGCCCCAGGCAGGGGACGTTGCCATCCGCGTCGATCGTGAAGCGGATCGTGAACTGCTGGGGAAACGACAGACGGCTCACGTCGCCGCTGAACGTCCAGCGGAAGAGGAATCGCTGCAGGATCCCTTGAGGCGGAAGACCCGCGCCCGGCACGCACTCGCCGTCGTTCAGCGCGGTGATCCTGACGAAGCCTCCTGTGGAATCGGCGGACATCTCGTCGATGCGCAGCGCTCGCTGGGCATTGGCACTGGTGTCCGCGAACTGGACCCTTCCGAGCTGCCAGGTGACCGGACCTTGCGCCCTCGCCGGAAGCGACGCGCCGAGCACCTGGGCCACGCCGAGCACGAGCGCAAGGCCTCGTCGACGCGGGCGGATCATGGTGCCTGGTACAGCAGGTGGGCCGCGCTCGTCAAGCACTGGGCGAACGGTCGCTCTCCCGACTGATCGCGCCTAGTCGTAGACGGTTTCGAGATAGTGGCTCGGGTCGACCTTGGCCTCGATCACCGTCGGGTGATCGGCGGCGAGGGCATCCTTCAAGGCGCGGGTGAGCTCGCCAGCGGAGCGGGCGCCGACCGCGGGCACACCGAAGTAGTGGGCCGGAGGATCCACGTGCTCTTGTTCTCCGAGGTCGGTCCCGTAGAGGCCGAAGCGACGCCGGACCTGCTTGACCTGGATCAGCGAGAGCCAGCCGTCGTCGAGCACGACGATGGGCAAGGACAGTCCGAGACGACGCGCGACGGCCACCTCACCACACGTCATCTGGAAGCATCCGTCCCCGATCAGGGCCACCACAGGGCGCTGCGGGCGGCCGAGCTTCGCCGCGATGGCTGCCGGCAGCCCGAACCCCATTGATGACCAGCCGTTCGTGATCAGAAACGTGCGCGGCGCGTGCGCCGTCCACTGCGACGCGATCTGGTGGGTGTGAGCGCCGACGTCGAAGGCCAGGATGCCATCGCGGGGGAGCACCTCTCGAACAACGTCGATCGCATGGTGGGGCGCGAATCCCGCCGACGTGGGTCGAAGCGAACGATGAAATCGGTCACGGTGCTGCGCAGTCATCGTGGCCGGCCACTCGGGGCGAAGGGCCGGAAGCTGCGCCAGCCACTCGAGCGCCGCGTCGAGGTCACCGATCACCTCGTGGGCAATTGTCACGCTTTGATTCGCATCCACGGGATCCACGTCGATCGACAGGAGCGGCACCTTGCCGATCCAGGCCTCATACTCCACCTCCACGACGTCGTAGCCGAGCCCCACGACGAGATCGGCGCTGCGCAGGAGCTCCCGCTGCACCTGGCGTCGGGCCCGCTCGATGCAGCCGAGGGAGAGCGGATGATCCTCCGGGACCATGCCCTTGGCCATGGTGGTCGACGCGAAGGGAAGCCGATGGCGATCGATCACCGATTGGAGCACGTCGGGGTTGCGAAGGCGCATGGCCGACGAGCCGACGACCGCGACAGGCCGGCGCGCGGCCCCCAGGATCTCGGCCGCGCGCCGCAGCGAAGTCTCCGGGGCGGGGTGCAGCCGCCGTCCCATCGGAGTCGCAGGCACGTCCTCGGTGGCCGACACCAGCGCGACGTCCTCGGGCAAATCGAGGTGAACGGGCCCCGGCGGCTCGCTCAGGGCGATCTCGAGCGCCTCGGCGAGCATCGAGGCGACGCGGCCCTCCCGAAGGGCCAGCGTGGCCTTCGTGATCGGCCGGAAGAGCGTGTGATGATCGATCGCCATCTGGATGCGCCGCCCGAGCTGCGACGTCGGCAGATTGCACGTGATCGCCAGGAGCGGCGAGCGATCGAGGTAGGCATTCCCGACTCCGGTCGTGAGGTTCGTGGCGCCGGGTCCCAGCGTCGCGATGCAGAGTCCCGGCGCGCCCGT
>WNFO01006545.1_pt1 | contig 10635 bp, 6 predicted proteins | sample 5400251 | NCBI WGS metagenome assembly WNFO01 (sample SAMN13153354, study PRJNA577476) | soil metagenome | isolation source: 100 cm saprolite under Madrone tree | place: USA:California | collected 2016-06-14 | reverse complement strand
CGCGATCTTCCACGGCCATGCCCACGGCACCGAGATGGCACTCGATGCCGCCGCCGGCTCCTACGCCGCGGGATTCATGCTGGCGACCGCGCTGCTCCACGTCGCCGGCATTGCGCTTGGCTGCGCGATCGGCCGCATCGCCGACGGCCGCGCGGCTTACCGGCTCGGCGGCGCGCTCGTCGCGCTCACGGGCTTGGCGATCCTGACGCAGATAATTTGAAGGTTACAATCATTGCCCGTGCCACACCGTCCCCTCCCCCGCTTGCAGGGGAGGGAGCACATCGAGCGCGCGGCATCACTCCACTTCAGGTCATCGGGCATCGAGGCCCATCGCCAGCACGGAGACGCCGTCGGCGCAGATGAGCGTGTCGGCGTCGGCTTTGCGCACGGCAGGAAGGAGCGAGAGCTCCGCCATCTTGAGCGACACGTCGATCGTATCGGCGCCGTAGCCGAAGGCGCCCGCCATGCCGCAGCAGCTCGAATCGACCGTGTCGACCGCCAAATCGGGCACCAGGCGCAGCACGTTCTCGACCGCGCCCATGGCAGCGAAGGATTTCTGGTGACAGTGGCCGTGCAATAACGCCCGTTTCGCCACGGGCTTGAGCGGAAGTTTCAGCGCGCCGGCCTTCGCCTCGCGGGCAAGAAACTCCTCGAATAGGAGCGCGTGTGCCGCCAAGCGGCGCGCATCTTCGCCCTTCACGAGCGCCGGAATCTCATCGCGGAAGCCGAGAATGCAGCTCGGCTCGAGCCCGATGAAAGGAATCCCGCGCTCGAGGAGCGGCGCAAGCGCGGCGATGCAACGCTGCGCCTCGCGCCGCGCCTCCTCGATGAGGCCGACCGCGAGGAACGTGCGCCCGCAGCAGAGCGGCCGCTCGCCATCGGCAGGTTTGGGCAGCTGCACGCCATAGCCGGCGGCGGCGAGCACGGCGAGCGCGGCCTCGATATTCTCCGGCTCGAAGTAGCGGTTGAAGGTATCGGCAAACAACACGACGGGCCGCGACTGCGCATCGCCATCACGGGGCGGCTCGCGCCATGCATCGGCACGCCAGCGCGGCAAGTCCCGCCGCGCGCTCAGCCCGGCGTATCGCTCCGACAATTGCCGCAGGCGCGGCACGCCGTTGCGCATGTTGGCGAGCTTGGGCCATTTGGCCGCGAGCGGAGCGTAGCGGGGCAAGTATCCGATCAACCGGTCGCGCAGCGAGAGCCCGCGTTTGGCTACGCGCGCCGCTTGCGCCTCGATTTTCATGCGCGCCATGTCGACGCCGGTCGGACATTCGCGCCGGCAAGCCTTGCAGGAGACGCACAGCTTGAGCGTCTCCGCCATCTCCTCCGAGGTCAGCGCGTCCGCTCCGAGCTGGCCGGTGATGGCAAGCCGCAGCGTGTTGGCGCGCCCGCGCGTGACATCGCGCTCGTCGCGGGTGACGCGATAGCTCGGGCACATGACGCCGCCGGTGAACGTACGGCACGCGCCGTTGTTGTTGCACATCTCGACCGCGCCCTGGAAACCGCCGCCGGCGCCGGGATAGACGGACCAATCGAGATGCGTGCGGATATCCTCCGCCCGGTAGTCGGGCCCGTAGCGGAACAGGGTGCGATCGTCGAATTTCGGCGCCCGCACGATCTTGCCGGGATTGTAAAAACCCTTGGGGTCGAACCGATCCTTGACCTGTTCGAAGGCGCGCGAGAGACGCGCCCCGAACATCTTTTCATGGAACTGCGAACGCACGATGCCGTCGCCGTGCTCGCCTGAATGCGAGCCCTTGTAGGCGAGCACCAAGTCGAAGGCCTCCTCGGCGATGGCACGCATCGCTTCGACGTCGCGCTCGAGACGCAGATTGAGCACCGGCCGCACATGCAGGCACCCGACCGAGGCATGCGCATACCAAGTGCCGCGGGTGCCGTGCTTGGCGAAAATGTCGGTGAGCTTGGAGGTGTATTCGGCGAGATGCTCGAGCGGCACCGCGCAGTCCTCGACGAAGGAAACGGGTTTCCCCTCCTCCTTCATCGACATCATGATGTTGAGACCGGCGGTGCGGGTTTCGCCGATGGCGGCCTGCAGCTTCGGATCGAAAATCTCGACGACGCCGCCCCATTTGGCGCCTAGCTTGTCCCAGCCCAGCCCGAGAGCGCCGATTACGTCCTTGAGCTGCATGAGGCGGCGCAGGTTGTGGTACTGGTCGTCCTCGGCAAATTCCACGAAAAGGATGGCTTCGGGGTCGCCGCGCACAACTGCCTCGATGGTCGGCCGGAACATCGCGATGTCGCGGGCGAGACCGAGCATGGTGCGGTCGATGAGCTCGACCGCGATCGGGGCGAGCTTGACGATGTGCTGCGCGGCCTCCATGGCTTGAACGAAACTGCCAAAGTGGCAGGCGCCAATCGCGCGGGCGCCGAGCAAGGGCGCAAGTTTCAGCTCGATGCGGGTGGAGAACGCGAGCGTGCCCTCGGAGCCGACGAGGATATGCGCGAGATTGAGCTCGTTGCGGCCGGGCAGGAGCGAGTCGAGGTTGTAGCCACCGACCCGCCGCTGCACCTTGGGGAAGCGCGTCTCGATCTCGTCGGCCTCGCTCGAAGCGAGCACAAGGAGATCGCACGCGAGCGGCAAGAGCGGCGAAGCGGGCGCAAGGTCGGAGAGATCAGGCGCAACCGGGCCGAAATGCGCCAGCGCTCCGTCGGCGAGCACCGCGTCGATCGACAGCACGTTCTCGCGCGTGTTGCCGTAGCGCAGCGAGCGCGCGCCGCAGGAATTGTTGCCCACCATGCCGCCGACGGTGGCGCGCGAGGAGGTCGAGATGTCGACGGGAAACCACAGCCCATGCGGCTTGAGCCGGCGGTTGAGCTCATCGAGAACGATGCCGGGCTCGACCACGCAGCGCCGGCCGGGCACATCGAGCTCGATCAGGTGGTCGAGATATTTCGAGCAGTCGAGGATGAGCGAGGAATTGACTGCCTGCCCGGCTTGCGAGGTTCCGGCGCCGCGCGCGAGCACGCTCACGCCCTCCTCGCGCGCAATCGCCATCGCGTGCTCGGCTTCCTTGGTCGAACGCGGCGCGACGACGCCGATCGGCATGATCTGGTAGTGCGAGGCGTCGGTCGCATAGCGGCCGCGCGTGAACGCGTCGAACTCGACCTCACCCAGGAGATGCGCCTTGAGCCGCCGCTCGAGCCCCGGCACGATAGTTTGGGCCATTCCACTTACTCTCCGCCGCAGATCAACTCCCGCGCCGCAAGAGGCTTGACTGACTCTCGCATTCGTCCTTGATGGCGGCAAGCTGCGGCCCGGGGTCCGTTGCGCCCGAAAAACCGCGCCTGCAAAGGATCGACCGATGTCGAAGAATTCTTCCCGCCCCGTGGGCCGCCACTTCCTTCACATTCCGGGGCCGACGCCGCTGCCCGACCGCGTGCTGCGGGCCATGGACACGCCGATCATCGACCACCGCGGGCCGGAATTCGCCAAGCTCGCCAAAAACTGTCTCGAAGGCGTCAAGACCATCTTCAAGACCACCAATCCGGTCGTGATCTACACCGCCACCGGCACCGGCGCATGGGAAGCCGCGCTCGTCAACACGCTCTCGCCCGGCGACCGCGTGCTGATGGTGGAAACCGGGCAGTTTGCCACGCTGTGGAAGACCATGGCGGAAAAACTCGGACTGCGCCCGGAGTTCATCAAGACAGACTGGCGCATCGGCGCCGACCCCGCGGCGATCGAGGACCATCTGCGCAAGGACAGGAACAAGGAGATCAAAGCAGTTTGCGTGCTGCACAACGAGACCTCGACCGGATGCCTGTCGCCGATTGCGGAGATTCGCAAGGCGATCGATGCCGCCGGGCATCCCGCCTTGTTTTTCGTCGATACGATCTCCTCGCTCGCCTCGACCGATTACCGGCACGATGAGTGGGGCGTCGACGTCACGGTCGGCGGCGCGCAGAAGGGGCTGATGCTGCCGCCCGGCATGTCATTCAACGCCGTGAGCGAGAAGGCGTTCGCGGCGGCGAAAAACTCGCAGCTGACGAAGTCGTTCTGGGCCTGGGACGACATGCTCGCCATGAACAAGATCGGCTTCTTTCCGTACACGCCGGCGACGCAGATGCTGCACGGGCTTTCCGAGAGCATCGCCATGCTACACGAGGAGGGCCTCGAGAACGTGTTCGCGCGCCATCATCGTCTCGCGGAGGCGACGCGCCGCGCGGTGCGCGCATGGGGGCTCGAGATCGTGTGCCGCGAGGCCAAATATTATTCGCCCACCGTCACCGCGGTGCTGCTGCCGGACGGCCACGATGCCGACGCGTTTCGCCATTTCGCGCTCGACACTTTCAATATCTCCTATGGCTCGAGCTTCGGCCGCTACGCCGGCAAGTACTTCCGCATCGGCCATCTCGGCGACGTCAACGAGGGCATGATCGCAGGCGCGCTGGCGATCACCGAAATGGCGCTGGCGCTCGCCGGCATCCCGCACAAAAAAGGCGGCGTGCAAGCCGCCATCGATTATCTCATTGCCGAGCAAGCAAGCCCGGCGCGGGCCGCGGCGGAGTGACGACGCCGTGGCCGGACTCGGGCCGCCGCTCGCTGAATACGCTTCAAACGGAATGTTCCGAACGATCGCACGGCTGTTCTTCGCGCTCGCGCTCGCGGCCTTCACGCTGCACGGGGGCGGCGCCGTCGCGCAGACCTATCCGAGCAAGCCGATCCGCATCATCGTCCCCTTCGTCGCTGGCGGCGCGGTGGACGCGCTCGCGCGCATGCTCGGCGCCAAGCTTTCCGAATCTTTGGGCCAGCCCGTCATCGTGGAGAACCGCCCGGGCGCGGGCGGCAATATCGCGGCCGACGCGGTCGCGAAGTCGCCGCCCGACGGCTACACCGTCCTGCAGAACACGAATGGCCAGGCGATCAGCCCCGCCATCTATCGCTCGCTGCCGTTCGATGTGGTGCGCGACTTCGTCCCGGTGACGCAACTCGTCGCCTCCCAGCTCGTGCTGGTGGCAAGCCCAAAACTGCCGGCGGGCTCGGTCCCTGAGTTGATCGCGCTGGCGAAGGCGAAGCCTGGCACGCTCAACTACGGCATGACTGGCGCCGGCAACCCGCTGCACCTGACCATGGAGATGTTCAAGACCGCCGCCGGAATCGACATCCAGGCGGTTCCCTACAAAGGCGACGCGGGCATTTTCCCAGCCCTCATCACCGGCGAGATCCAGGTGGCGGTTGCGCCGATGGCGACGACGCTGCCGCACGTGACGGGCGGGACCTTACGCGCGCTGGCAGTCGCCGGCGCCAAACGTTCGGCGGCGCTGCCCGATGTGCCCACCATCGCCGACAGCGGGCTCGCAGGTTTCGAATCGTCAAGCTGGCAAGGATGGTTCGTACCGGCCAATACGCCGCACGACATCGTGAATGCGATCCAGCATGGCGCCAAGGCCGCGCTGTCCGCGCCCGATGTGCTCGAGCGGTTGCACGTCACCGGCAACGAGGCGGTCGCCAGCACGCCCGCGGAATTCGAGCAGCGGTTCAAGGCCGACCTTGCGAAATTTGCCAAGATCGTCGCCGAGGCCCATATTCCCTTGCAGGATTGAATCCTGACGGAGGCCGTCCATGGACATTCAAGGTCTCGGCTATGTCGGCATCCGCGCCAAATCCCTCGAGGACTGGACGAACTTCGGCACCCGGTTTTTAGGGATGCAGCTCCTCGAGCGAACCGGCAAGACCCTCGCGCTGCGGATGGATGATCGCAAGCAGCGCGTCGTCGTGAGCGAAGACGGTGGCGAGGGGGTGGCCTTCTTCGGCTGGGAAGTCGCGGACGCCGCCGCGCTCAATAGTTTTGCTGCAAGACTAGAAAAAGCCGGGGTCGAGGTGGCGCGCGGCTCGCGCGCGCTTGCGGACGAGCGCCGCGTCAAGGACCTCATCGTGCTCGCCGATCCCGTAGGCAATCGGCTCGAAATCTTCCATGGCGCCGAGACGACGAGCGAGCCGTTCAAGCCGGGACGGTCGATCTCGGGTTTCCGCACCGGGCCGCTCGGCATGGGTCATGCCGTGCTGCACGTCAAACACATCGATGACGCGGTGCCGTTCTACCGCGACGTGCTCGGGTTCCGCCTCTCCGATTACATGGTGCGGCCGTTCAACGCCTATTTCTTCCACGCCAATCCGCGCCATCACTCGATCGCCTTCATCGAGACGGGGCGCAGCGCCACGCACCATTTGATGGTGGAGCTCTACAGCCTCGACGACGTCGGGCAATGCTACGACCTCGCGCTGGGCGAGGAAGGCCGTATCGGCGTGACGCTCGGCCGACATATCAACGACGAGGTCACCTCGTTCTACTCCAACTCCCCGTCGGGGTTCATGGTGGAGTACGGCTGGGGCGGGCGCGTGATCGACGTCGAGAATTGGCAGCCGCAAGAGGTCACCTGGGGACCCAGCATGTGGGGCCACGACCGGCTGTGGCTGCCGCCGGAAAAGCGTGCCGAGGCGCGCGCGATCCGCATCGAGGCGGCCGCGAGCGGCCTGCGCAAGCCGGTCAACGTGATCGAGGGCAATCACAAGCTCGCGCCAGGCGTCTGTCCCTGGTGGGACGGCGTGCTGCGCGGCGAGGCGGCGGAGTAATCCAAGCGCGCGTGTCGCGCGCAACGTCCGGCGCTCGGTAGCTCCCGCCCGCGCCGTGCCAGTCGCCGCGTAGCGCGATCGACGGAACAATCTACCGCAAGCATCGTTTGCAGCGCAGAGAGGAACTCCTCATGCACGCTCGGACGCTTTTGTCGATTCTCGGCGCCGCGGCGCTGATCGCCGCCCCGCATCAGACGATCGCTCAATTAGAAAAGTAGCCGTTCTGCCTGCAGAGCCCAACGGGCTCGATGAACTGCACCTATGACAGCCTCGAGCAGTGCCAGCAAATCCTCGGCGGCCGCTCGGTGAGCGGGACGTGCATCGCGAAGCCCGCTTGGTCCGAAACGACCGGCGCCGGCGGAACGAGATCGCCGGATCGCCCGCCCGGCAGCCGCGATCGTCCGCCCTCAGCCGCGCGGTGAAATACGGACCAGGTCCGGGCGCAGCGCAGCATGAAGCGCAGCGGAATGATGCGTTGCCGACGCGGCCGCCATCAAGCCGCGAGCTTCACGTATTCGAAATCGCCCGGCTTGTTGTCGATGCCGACGCGCGGCGGCGCGATCCAGCTTGCGAAGTTACCCGGCTCGACCACCTGACGCATCAGGCTCTGGATGAAATCGCCGTCGTCCTTCGACGGCAGCCATTTGTCCTTGTGATTGTTCCAGCTTGATCCGTCGAGCAGCTCCCCGCTCGGGGATGCCTTGACGTCCTTGAACTCGCCGATCTGCCGATGAAATGCCACATGCGGCAGCTGGAACCGGAAGTTCACGCCGACGCGATCGATGATCTTGTTCCAGCGGTCGAGGCCGCGCTGGCAGTCGGCGGTGTAGTCGTCGCGCAGCCGCATGTTGATGGCGGTGAGCGCCGGCTCGTCCACGCGCTTGATCTCGCCGTCGACGAGCTTGAGCACCGGATAGGTCGAGTTCTCGAGCTTGTGGTCGTCCTCGATCTTCGTCTCCTGGAAACGGCCCTTGAGGCTGGCGTTAAACGCATTCGCCGCGTTGGTGGAGACCTCGGACCCGAACAAGTCGAGCGACAACGAATAATGCAGATTGAGCTTCTTCTGGATGGTCGGAAGATCGATGACGCCGAGGTCACGGACCTTGGTGATCCCGGAGGGGTCTTCGATGCCGGCCGCCTTCATCGCCTCGCAGGTGCGCTGGATCGTGCGGCCGATACCTGTCTCGCCGACGAACATGTGATGCGCTTCCTCGGTGAGCATGAAGCGACAGGTGCGCGAGAGCGGATCGAAGCCGGATTGCGCGAGGCTTTCGAGCTGCATCTTGCCGTCGCGGTCGGTGAAGAAGGTGAACATGTGGAACGAGAGCCAATCCGGCGTCGCCTCGTTGAAGGCGCCAAGCATGCGCGGCTTGTCGAGGTCGCCGGAACGGCGCTGCAGCAACTGCTCGGCCTCCTCACGGCCGTCGCGGCCGAAATATTTCTGCAGGATGTAGACCATGGCCCACAGATGCCGGCCTTCCTCGACATTGACCTGAAAAACGTTGCGCATGTCGTAGAGCGAAGGCGCGGTCTTGCCGAGATGGCGCTGCTGCTCGACCGAAGCGGGCTCGGTGTCGCCCTGGATGACGACAAGGCGCCGCAGCATGGCGCGATATTCGCCCGGCACCTCCTGCCAGGCCGGCTCGCCATAATGCTGGCCGAAGGGAATCTTGCGGCCCTCTTCCTGAGGCGCCAACAAGATGCCCCAGCGGTACTGCGGCATCTTGACGTAATCGAACTTGGCCCAGCCCTTGGGGTCGACGGAAACCGCGGTGCGCAGATAGACGAGCGCCTCCTGGAAGCCTTCCGGCCCCATGGTCTTCCACCAGTCGATGTAGCCGGGATGCCAGCGCTCGAGCGCGCGCAGCACTTGCCGATCGTCGGTGAGGTTGACGTTGTTCGGGATTTGGGTCGAGTAGTCGACGTTGACGATATCGCTCATGCCTGCCTCCTCAAACTCTGCGCGTGTCGAATGCAGGTTTCTGTCCGGTGCCGTAGCGCTTGAGCGCGCCCTCCTCCCCGACGGCGTTCGGGCGCTGGAAAATCCAGTTCTGCCAGGCGGTGAGGCGCGCGAAGATTTTCGATTCCATCGTTTCGGGGCCGCCGAAGCGCAGATTGGCTTCGAGCCCGGTGAGCGCATCGGGCGAAAAGCTCGCCCGCTCCTCCAGAAACACGCGGATCTCATCCTCCCAGTCGATGTCATCGAGCGCGAAGGTGACGAGACCCAGGCTTTCCGCCGTCTCCGCATCGAGCCTCTCGCCGATGGCGCGCTTGGCCTTCTCAAGCGCGCCGGCATCGGCAAGGAAGCGGCTCGCGAGGCGCGAGAGTCCATTCGACATGGGGTAGGCGCCGAAATTGACCGCGGCAAGCGCCAGGCTCGCGGGCGGCTTGTTGTCGCCGTCGCGTTGGCCGATCAGCATGTAGGAGCGGTCGCTCGCGAAGACGAGCTCGGCAAGCGTACCGGCAAAGCAGGAACCCGGCTCGACCAGCGCGACCAGAGAACGCGAGGTCAGATCGACCCGTTTGAGCACCCGCTTCCAAAACGCTCGGATCTCGCGCGCGAGCCAGTGCTCCGTGTTGGCTTCGAGAAACTCCTCATAGGCGAGCACCTGCGCCGGATCGCCCGACGATTTAAAGATGATTGCGGCGACCTCGAACTCGTTGGCGCGGATGTCGAGAATGGCATCGTTGAGTTCGCGCGCGAGACGCAGCGGCCAGAACTGCGCGCCCGCTTCGACGATGGCCTCGGCGGATGCCGGCGGCGGCGCCTCTGGGCCGCGCAACGTGATGGTCGCGCGGCGCGAGGCCCGCTCAAGTTCGACTGATAGCGTGCTGTACTCGACCGCGTCCGCGGAGCGCTCGCGCTTGAGCGGCGTGAGCGCAATGCCCTTGGCGGCAGCCGGACGGGGCGATTTCGCCGCGAATTCTCGCGCGCGTTTTGTCACCGCCTCTTCGAGCCGTGAGGCAGGCACCACTTCATCGACGAGGCGCCAATCCACGGCGCGCTTGCCTTTGATGCCCTCCTCGGTAGTGCAAAACACATCGGCGCGGTCACGGCGGACCTTGCGTTTGTCGGTCACGCGAGTGAGACCCCCAGTGCCGGGTAACACGGCGAGCAGCGGCAGCTCAGGCAGCGAGACTGCGGAACTGCCGTCGTCGACCAGCATGATATGGTCGGCGGCGAGCGCGAGCTCATAGCCGCCGCCCGCGGCGGTGCCGTTGATCACGCAAATCGTGGACAGGCCGGAGACCTCGCTGGCATCCTCCATGCCGTTGCGCGTCTCGTTGGTGAACTTGCAGAAGTTGACCTTGTGCGCATGCGTGGCCCCGGCGAGCATGCGGATATTGGCGCCAGCGCAGAACACGCGTGGCTTGCCCGAGCGCAGCAGGATGACCTTCACTTGCGGGTGCTCGAAACGCAGCCGCTCGATCGCATCCGCCAGCTCGATGTCGACGCCGAGATCGTAGGAATTGAGCTTGAGCTCATAGCCCTCGAACAAGGCGCCCTTCTCGTCCACATCCATCAGCAAGGTCGCGACTTCGCCGTCGTCGGCGAGTTTCCAATGCCGGTATTTGGACGGGTCGGTCTGGAAATCGATGCGGCTCTTGCCGTTGTTCAATTTGCGTTCTGCCTCGGCCATGGATGTCCTCGCAACGTGGCTCAGGAAGCCGAAGTCCGGCGATTGCGACTGCGGCGGGTTGCAACAGCCGACATCGCGATGGCGCGGTTTTCGGCGCTCATGTCTGCCTCGTGATGCTCGCGCAGCAGCCGATTGATGAACTGCGAGGTCGCGCGCAACGTCGCCTCGGGCGCTTCGCGGTGAGGGACGTGCCGCGTGTCCGCAAACAGCGCGACCTCGATCGGGCAGTAGCACTCCTCCTGCGCCATCTCGATCTGGCGCAGCGTGCCGTATTGATCGTCTTCGCCCTGCACGATCAGGATCGGAACCCGGATGTGGGCGAGCTCATCGCCGAGCTCCCATTTGCGGAATTCGGGATTGAGCCACGGCCCGCACCAGGCGTGGAACGCGTTATCG
>WNFO01024667.1_pt1 | contig 10636 bp, 12 predicted proteins | sample 5400251 | NCBI WGS metagenome assembly WNFO01 (sample SAMN13153354, study PRJNA577476) | soil metagenome | isolation source: 100 cm saprolite under Madrone tree | place: USA:California | collected 2016-06-14 | reverse complement strand
TTATTACCGCACTGGCGCGCGGCAATCAGGACAAGGATTGGTCGGTGATCGGGCGCGTGGCCGCTGAGGATGCGGGATTGCCATCCCTCCGGAATTAACGCGAGCAAACGGTTGAGGAGAGCAGGATGGAAAACTGGCGCGAGAAATGGGCGCTGATTACTGGGGCCAGCGCAGGAATTGGCGTGGCTCTCGCGGAAGAATTAGCATCCGGCGGAACAAAGCTCGTGCTGACCGCGCGGCGAAAAGATCGCCTCGAGGAATTGGCGCGCCGGCTGGCGGCGACTTATAAAATCAGCACCGAAGTGTTCCCTGCGGATTTGGCGAATTCGAGCGCGCTGGAAAGGATTTTTGCCTTCACCAAACAAAAAGGGATCGAAATCGATTTGCTGATCAACAATGCCGGTTTCGGTCAATACGGCGAGTTTCATTCCGTCGAAAAGCAGCGACTGCTCGACATGGTGCAAGTGAATTGCAGCGCGGTCGTGCATTTGACTCGGCTATATCTGCCGGAAATGATCGAGCGCCACCGCGGCGACGTACTCATTCTCGCCTCGACCGCTTCTTTCCAGGCCGTCCCCTATATTTCGACTTACGCTGCCACGAAAGCTTTTGATCTGCTTTTCATTTGACTCGGCTATATCTGCCGGAAATGATCGAGCGCCACCGCGGCGACGTACTCATTCTCGCCTCGACCGCTTCTTTCCAGGCCGTCCCCTATATTTCGACTTACGCTGCCACGAAAGCTTTTGATCTGCTTTTCGCGGAAGGCCTCGCCGAAGAGATGAAACCCTACGGAATCCGTGTGTGCGCTCTTTGTCCAGGCTCGACGGAGTCTGAATTCCACACTGTTGCCGGTCAGGAAAAATTCAAACATAACGCCGAGACCGCCGAAAAAGTCGCGCATACCGGCTTGAAAGCTCTGGCCGCCGGCAAGAGCTACGTTATCTCCGGCCTCGGAAATTATCTCGGCGCTCACGGTGAACGCCTTGTGCCTCGTCGCTTCGTAACCAAAGTTGCCGCGGGCATGTTCAAACCTAAAAAATAGAGGCTCCGCGCCGACTCTTACGGAACGGACGCGATAATTCACCCTTTCGCACATCGCTTTCTTCGACACGCGGAAGCCTTCGTGCACGTCTAACCTATTGTGAAAACAACGACTTTCAAGCACCGCCTCCGAACCGCGCGAAAGGGAACTTTTTCATTCTGCGGCGGGAATTGATAGATGAGAACAGCCAAGAACGTCGTACCAGGGGAGATGAGAATCGCCGAGCAAGAGAGAGACGACGTTCTGTTGCGGCGGGCCGCCAAAGGCGATGAGGAAGCTTTCACCCTCATCTACCGGCGGCACCAGGCGGCCATGTATCGCTTTGCCCTGCGCATGACGGGAAATACCTGGGCCGCAGAAGAGATTGTGCAGGACGTGTTCATGACCCTGATGCGTGATCCGAAAAAATATGACGCCACGCGCGGAGCGCTCGGGGCCTTTCTTTATGGAGTGGCGCGCAATCGCGTGATGAAACACCTGGAACGTTTGCCACGGGAAATTCCGCTCGAGGAAAAAAACGAGGACGGCACGGGCTCCGGAATTGTTTTGCAGGACGCGTTGACGCCTGCGATTTGGGCAGAAAAACGCGAACGCCTGCAGCAAGTGAGGGCCGCGGTTCAGGAATTGCCGGTGGAGTTTCGCGAAGCTGTAGTGCTTTGTGAGCTGGAAGAAATGAGTTACGAGGAAGCCGCGCAAATGGCGGGATGCCCGATTGGCACGATTCGTTCGCGGCTGCACCGCGGTCGCGCCTTGCTGATGGCCAAACTGGAAATATTTCGCGGCGTGCCGCAGCGCGCGAGCGTTGCGCGGTGAAGGATTTTGCGTGATGCAAATGAAACAAGAAATAACGTGCGAAGAATTTGAAGCGATGGGATTGGACGCCGAGCGCAACGCATCGTTGAGCGCTGCGGATCGTGCGGCGGCAATTGAACACGCGGGGTCCTGTTCACGCTGCGCCGCATTACAGGACTCCTGGCAAGCGGCCGGAGTTGAGCTGCGCGCGTTCGCGGAAGATACCGCCATGGCGCAGGCGCCCCCGCGCGTGGAGATGCGTTTGCGCCAGGAGTTCCGCACGCGGCATGTGACATTGAAAGTGCGGCGCACGGCAGTAGTTGCTGCGTGGACGCTGGCCGCTGCGGCCGTGTTGGTCGGCGAGGTGGGCTGGATAAACTGGCGCAAGGGCAGTCCGAATGAAATGCCCAACGAACTGAAATCTACACGGAGCGTAACGAATTCCGCGGGAAACACCGCGAATTCTGTGCCCAACCCCGTGGCGCCGGGGCAAGGTGGAGGCGCGGTACAACAGCGGGGCTCGACAGGGGCGGCCGCTTCCCAAACACTTGTAGCTGAAAATGAACTGAGCGGCTTCACGTTCTTGCCGGGAGCCGTCGTCACGGATACCGATGACGCTGCGATTCTCCGCGTGCGTCTGCAACGGGGTGCGCTGGGCGCGCTCGGCTTACCCGTCAACGAAGAGCGAGCCAACGAATGGATCCAAGTTGATTTGCTGGTCGGCGATGATGGATTGCCGCAAGCGGTGCGGCTGCCGCAATAAATATTCCGAAGCAAAGATTTTGGGAGAGAAGAGGAGAAGGAAAAATGAAACGAGAACTGGGATGGATGAACGCGGTTTTGGCCGTTGCTCTTTTGGCGAGCACAGGAGCGGCACGAGCACAAGAAACACAGCAAGCTCCACCGCAAGGACAGGTAGTGATCCAAGAAGGCGGCGTGGCGGGAGCACAGGAAGGTCCAGGCCCGGTAATGATCCAAGGAGGTGTGGGGGTCGAGGGCGACTCTTTCTTTGCGGATCACATTGAGCTGCTCGGCTTTGGCGGGTTGCATGGCGGAAGAGTGGTGAAGGGAGCGCCGTTCAGCGCCGTCTCGGTTTCGGAGACGACGCAGGTCCTGGCGGACGGCAATCGCATCGTGCGGAAGACGCAAACGAATCTGTACCGGGACAGTGAGGGCCGAATTCGCAAAGAGGTGACGCTTCCGGCAATTGGTCCGTTGTCGACTTCCGGTCAGCCGCACTCTTTCATAGTGATCAGCGATCCAGTAGCGGGGACGTCCTACGTGCTGGAGCCCGACCAAAAAGTGGCGCGGGAGATGCCTGGCCGAATGGGGATGAAGATCAGGACAAGCGGCGGACCAGGCGATGTTGTGTATCACAAGTTCAAGGAAGGGAAAACTGGGACGGCGAATGCAAATATCAAAACCGAATCGCTCGGAACACAAACGATCGACGGCGTGACTGCGGAAGGGACGCGGACCACGCATACGATTCCCGCGGGAGAGATTGGCAACGAGCAGCCGATTACCGTGGTGTCGGAGCGGTGGTATTCGGCGGACTTGCAGATGGACGTCAAGAGCGCGCATTCGGATCCCCGTTTTGGAAATACGACCTACACATTGACGAACATTCAGCGGACGGAACCGGCGGCGGCACTGTTCGCGGTACCCTCGGGCTACACGATCGAGCAAGGCCACCGAGGGAAATTTCTGACGAATGTGCCCCCTCCGCCTGCACCGCCGGAAAACTGAGTCTTTGCGCTGTAGCGATCTTCTCTCCTGAAGACGGTGCGCCCTTTTCGCAGATGCCCCCATCACTGCGGAAAGGGCGCGGCCGTTTCTGGAGGTAAAGGGTGTTAAGGAGGTTCAGGAGGTAAGGAGTTCGAAGCAAACCTGATTACGACAATGAAATCTTCCAGAAAACACTGGCTGAGACGGAACTCTGGAGTACGTTAGAGAAAGATTGGCGCGGCGCATGCCTGGAAGAAATCAAACTTCGGAAGAATTCTCATAATCGACGCAACCGTCCTTCAATGACGCAAGATATGAGTCAAGGGATTGAGATGATGGAAGAGTCTTGGGCAGAAGTTTACGCGCCTCCAAAGGAAAAAAGTTACCTTGAGAAGGTTTTCGACTTGCACCCAGAAATTCGGGAGCAGGCTCACGCCGATTGGCTCGTGATGCCAGATGACGATACTATAGAGGCCCCCCCGAAATCCTCTCGGCAAAGTCACACAAAGAAGTCACAATAGAATCTTCCGGCATGTGGGGTATCAAAAATAAAGGGGTTGTTTTCACGGAATGGGTTCGTGTTCAACGACTGAACCGATCTAGTCGAAAAGTTTTAGCCTGGGATCGCCGTTCGCTTTTGCTTCTTCCAAATCCTCGGGGTGGATCATGTGCTGCTTGCCATCCGAGGTCTGGATATGCCGCCAATCGGATGTGTCTTGATCGCTCTGACTTGCCGTTGTTGCGCCTGCCACTGCGCCTCTCGTCACCGATTTTGGCAGCGGACTGGACGGCCCTTGCGGTTCTTTCACTGCGCCACGGATCAGAGTTTCCTGCGCGTTTAAATATTTCGTGAGTAACGGCACCCCAGCAGGGGGAACTTGTCCCCAGAACCCATGCATTCCACCACCGGTTTTTGATACCCTATCTGCATATCTACACACCTGCCCATGCTACGGTCGGGGTGACACTGAAAAAACATGCAAATGCATTGGAATCCATTTGGATCCGAGGCCGATCCGACATGGATGACACAATGCAAAGGGTGCTATGGAGGGCAAAAGTCGCCTCGTGACGGCGTGCAATTGTGCATGCATTCTGATGGGAAATGCCAACAAGGCACAATGTGATCTGATGTGTAGTTTTATTCCGAAGAAATGGCCGAAGTAAGTATGGAGAATCCTTTGTCAATGAAAGGACGCAGCGTCATTTTAGTGCTGATTGTGGTGTTTGTGAACGGAATGCAGATCGCGTGAATGCAGATCGCGTGTCATCAGCCTTCTCATCATGCGGGGCAAAGCAGAGTTGTTCTGCCCAATGCGGAATTGCTTAATTGCCATTTCGGAGAGTACGCACAGATGTGGTCCACCGTCGGCGCAAAACCCGGTGCCATTACTCCATGGCGTGTGACTATTGAACGGTTGGGGAATGACCCATGCCCCAACGGTATCATTGCACTGTACGACAAGAATGTTTCCATGGAAGAATTGGTGAATGCCGTTACGGAACGGTATGGATCGCCGGTTCTAAAAGGCGATATGCCTGGGGGAACATGGCAAGATGCCAGCAAAACTTTGGTGATAAATTTGTTCCCGCTGGGTGATGAGTCCAGCCCGGAAGCACATCCTTCAGCAGATGCCATGAAGAGTGATCCCGTTGCGTACTTTTTCAGTACTGATGCATTCCATGACTCAGTTGGTCGCGGTGTGCCGCGGAAAGAATTGAAGCAACTAATCTTCCTTTCTACGTTTGGCACCAGCTGTGGTGTTCCGATGGACAACTGCAAATGAATGGACGTAATTGATCAGTATCCGTCTGCTGAACACATCTACTGCTGGAAGGGTCGGGGGACTGGCGCGGTAGATCGGAGGCTTTCGAAGCCCCGTTTCCAGGGCTGATTAGATGAAGGCATCGGCTCCTTCGACCGAGTAGACTTGCAGGTTTGCTCTAGTTGATGAACGCCGGTCATCGTTTTCTCTGCCGTTCGAACTCCTCCCAGTCTCGCTTGAGAAGTTCCTCGAACTCGCGCTTGTCCCCGCCCGATTCGCGCCGTTCTCTAGCCGTCGCGCCGGATTGCGTGATGCTTTTGGATGTGGGGAATTTGGTAATTTTATGGCTGATCGGGCTGTTCCAAAATCTTCAGTCCCGGATCCCGGCGGCTGGCTTCCGGCAAGTCCTCTGGATGAATCAAGTGCTGTTTTTGGTCTGAAGTCTGGATAAGCCGCCAATTGGATGTGTCTTCGTCGCGGGGAACGTTGGTTAGGGTTGCGTCATCATGGAGCCTACCAGCAACCTGTGAAACCTCTACGTCACTCATGGAGTCGGGAAATACGACATTCCCCACTCCTTCGATTTGTACAATGCGTTTCATGGTAACGGCTTCACTCCCGGCATTCCCTGAAAGTGTTTTTGAATCCACGTACTAACAGGAACAGCCTTTTTCTGATTCGGATCGTAGATATGCGTGAGCTTCGCGCACATCCTTCGGAAGCAACGGATTCGGGATGTTCTGCAATTCAAGCTCTAGTTGTTCCTTGTTTGCACGACCTGAACCTGATACCGCCTTCTGATATGCGATAACAGCGCCGCGTGCGCCGATATAACCGATGACAGCATCTTGGGCCGGCCTCGGAAGCGCTCTCCAGTTCTGATCCACCCGCCATTCGGCTAGCTCCGGGCCGTGCGTTCTACTTCGGTTCACGCACGAGGTCGACCTGGCCTCGTTCGTAGTACCTCTCGTACAACCACCAAGCGCCCAAGGAGATTGCCAGAGTCATGCCAAGCGATGGGAACGCCAAACCTGTGGGCAGAGCCATAGTCATAATGCCCGCCGTCGCAAACATCAACACGATCAACATCGCGAAGCCGACCAGCGGGAGAGTTGCAAGCCGCAAGTTCGAGGTGTCATTCGTCGACTTTGAGAATTGCCCCGCACTGAGCAAAGGAATTGAAGCGGTGTAAACCAGGACTCCCTTTAATACAAGCCACGCGGCTATTCCAGCAGCGCTGCCATAGCTGAGACCCGCAAGTGCACTCATTAGCAGCCCGATCGGCGTCCAAGCAGCGGTGCGAACAAGGTTGATCTTCCACATCACCCGACAAGCGGTCCGGTATTCCAGTGGAAAGCAACCGTGCAGCGGCGAGAGTTTCCCTGACAACCGGGCGGAACTCGTGGCGGGCCAATTCCCGCCTGACACCGGCACTCCCAGCAGGGCTGAAAGCCCAGCGGCCAGGATCCCAATCGCGTATGTAGATGGCAGCCCCACAACGAAGAGCACGCTCGCCGCTGCAGCAACAATTACGGACCCGCGCCACAATTCGTGCCAGCGCAGTGCTGCGCCTCCCAACAGGAACTCGGCGGTTCTTTTCTCTTCCTCGTTCAGCCAGGCGCCCGCCAGACGGTCCAGCCAAGGCTCCGTCGACCACTCTCGAGGGGCTAGCCAATCGCGCGAAAGGATGTGTTCTCCGACACTGGCACCGACGAGGTGCAACCGCAAATTCTGCCACGCCGTCTGCGGCCGCGCGGGCTTGTCTTCTTCATCGTCCTCCAGCAATTCCTCCATTTGAGCATCTTCGTCCAGAACTCCCATGCTCTGCTGCTTGAGCTCATGCGCCGGTTCATTTACCTGCTCCGGCGCAGCCTCGACGACTATCCGTGCGCGAAATTTCATGGCCAGCGTCCGTACGCCGAGCGCGGCGAGGGCGATCAAGATCATCAGGGCGATCCACTCGGACACACGCCCATGAAAGGCGGCGATCGCGAAATCGATCCATCCAGTTGGCAGAGCGCGAAGCACTGGATAAATCGGGGCGAAATAGGGAAGCGGCCCCGCGTAAAACACTACTATCAATGCCAAGTAAAGGCCCACCGGCACCCATTTGTGGATTCCGTAGACGTATGCGGCCAAAGCAAAAATGGCTGCGAGCGTCACCAACCATTGCAGGGTCGCACACGCCGCCGCCTTCCAAAACCACGGTTCATTTTGGGCCTCGAAAACAAAGGCAAAGGCAACGCCGCTCGCCAACCAGATCCTTGCGGTTTTCCACAAGAAGACCTGAAGACCCCAGCGGAAGAAGTGCGTGTCGGATAGCGGATAGAAATGAAAGAGCAGCCGCTCCGGAGACACAGTCATCAGAGATTGCAGTTGGCGCGAGCGCATCACTGCTGTAGCCGTGCAATAAAGCGTCAGGCAGGCCAACAGCCAAGCGTTTCCTTTTTCCCGATGAATTGCGATGATGGCCGCCAAAACTATGATCAGGAGCGGTTCGTAGATCGCCGGGCGGTCCAGCTTGAAGCTGCGGCGCCACCAGCGCGCGCGCCGCCGCAAACTCTTCGATTTGCGCACGCGCTGCCGCACTGCTCGGCGCAAACGCCAAACCAGGGCCAGGCTATAGAGTCGCATCCCTACTCTTCCTCGCTCCGCTCGCTCAACTTCAGAAATAATTCTTCGAGCGATTGGGCATTGCCGGACTGCCGCAGATCTTCCACTCTCCCCGAGAGCCGCATTCCGCCATGATCCAGGATGCAGACGCAGTCCGAGAATTTTTCCGCGATCTCGAGGATTTGCGTGGTGTAGATCACGGTACGCCCTCGCTTGGCAGCCAAGCGCGCTTCGTGCTTAAAATAGGCGATGCCCGTGGGGTCCATGCCCGAAGCCATCGGCTCGTCCAGAATCCACAGTTCCGGGTCTACCGTGAGCAACGCCGTCAGCGCTGATTTGTACATCTGTCCGCGTGACATTTTGCCGATCGGCACGGTGGCCAGTGGCAGAAGGTCCAAACGCTCAAGGATTTCTACGACGCGCTGCTCGTCGGGATTGGGCCGCTCATAGAGGCGAACGCACATGGCCACGTGGCGCAGTATGCTCATGCGCGCAAACAGCATTGGGCCGTCGGGCAGGAACATCAGCCGCCGGCGGAAATCCATGCGCCCGCGGTGAAAGATTTCCCCGTCATAACGGACTTTGCCTTGGGTGGGCCGGACGATGCCCGCCAGGCAGTTCAGTAGAGTGGTCTTCCCCGCGCCATTTGGCCCGAGCAGCGCTACTACTTGTCCGGGTTCAAGTTGCAGAGAAACGTTTTCCAGCGCCCAAAACCCGCCAAATTGCTTGGAGATCCCTTCTAGAGAGACTTGCATGAGGGCGTAGTATCCCCGCCAGATTCAGCGCCGTCAACCAAGTACTCGCCTGCCCGGACTTTGGCGTTGTACTCCGACACCCTTTTTCCTGCATCCTAAGAAGGAATCCTTCGAGCTTGGAGATATTGTCTATGGCCAACTTCGGCGTGCAACACCTGTCGCGCAACTGTCGCCTCTTGCAGCTTCTTGCCATCTGCATGGTATGGGTGCTGTCTCTTTTTGTTTTGTGCGCCGGGGTGAAGGGACAGTCCGCGGATCGTGGTAAGAGTGAACAGGGCAAAGATGAGCCTCGCACGGATGAACTGCGAAAGCTGAACGAATCGGCTGGGGCGCTGATCAAAAAAGTTTCGCCGAGCGTGGTGCAGATATTGGTGACGGGGTACGGACCGCTGGAAGAAGGAGAAAAAGGAAGCGCCAGCGCGGTGATCGGCAGGCAGCGGGCAATCGGCTCCGGATTCGTGGTGGAGTCGAGCGGGTACATCATGACGAACGCGCACGTGGTGAACGGGGCGCAACGGGTGCAGGTGGTGCTGCCTCCCGCGATTGAAGAACTGCCGCTGCGAGCAGCGCTCTCGACGCGCACAACGGTGGTTCCGGCAAGAATTGTCGGCGTGGCGCGGGATATCGACTTGGCGCTCATCAAAGTGGACGCGGAGAAGCTGCCGGCGCTGGCGCTGGCCGACTACCGCAAACTGGGACAAGGCGAACTGGTTTTTGCGTTTGGGAGCCCCGAGGGGCTGCGCAATTCAGTGACGATGGGAGTGGTTTCGGCGGTGGCGCGGCAGATCGATGCGGATTCACCACTGGTCTACATCCAGACCGACACGGCCATCAATCCAGGAAATTCCGGCGGGCCGCTGGTGAACGTGAATGGCGAAGTGGTGGGAGTGAACACATTTATCCTGTCGCAATCCGGAGGAAACGAAGGCCTGGGCTTCGCCATTCCGAGCAGGGTGGTCGAGGCGGCGTTTCAGCAATTGCGCAAGTATGGCCATCTGCACCGCGCCGAGATTGGCATTGGAATCCAGACGATTACGCCCACGATGGCGGCGGCACTGAACCTGCCGCGCAAGTATGGGGTGGTGATTTCCGACGTGAAGCCGGGGAGCACGGCCGAAGCAGCAGGAGTACAAATCGGAGACGTGCTGGCAGGTATCGACGGAAGGGCGGTGGACAATCTGCCGTTCGTGGCGTTTCATTTCTTGTCGCTGGAGACCGGCGACAAGGTTCACCTTGATCTCTTGCGCGGGAAAGACCGCTTTGCCCTGGACGTGAAAGTCATGGAACCGCCGCACGATATGGATCAAATCGCGGCGCTTGCCGATCCGGAGAAAAATCTTGTGGCGACGCTGGGGATTGTCGGGGTGGAGATTGACAAGAAAATCGCGGCCATGGCGTCGGACTTGCGCGACCCGTTTGGGATTTTGGTGGCGGCGCGAGCGGCAGGCGCGGGCGTAGAAGTGCCGCTGAACGCCGGAGATGTCATTCGTACGTTGAATGGACAGCCGATGACGACGCTCGACCGCCTGCGCAGTGCGCTGAAGGCGTTGCCACCGGGAACGCCAGTTGCGTTACAGATCCAACGGGACCAGAAGCTGCTGTTCCTGGCGTTCATACTCGACCAGCCGTGAAGGTTGAAGAAGAATGGGTCTTCTCGACATAAAAGGTTGGGACGCAAAAGACACGAAAGCCCCTCCACTACAAATGCTTGAAGACGTGGGCGATTTTTTTGCCGGCTTCTTCGGTGTAATAGACGGTGACGTGCTCGCCCTTCTTGGCACCGACGGCGGTATAGCGACCGACGGTTTTGCCGGTGTCCACGGTGGCATGCTCGGAAACTTCGAAGGCTTCCTTGGTGCCATCGGCGGTTTTTACGGCGACGGTTTTCGTGCCCTTGCCGACGTCTTCAACGGTGCCTTCGGTGGTATGGACGGTTT
>WNFO01006082.1_pt1 | contig 10637 bp, 6 predicted proteins | sample 5400251 | NCBI WGS metagenome assembly WNFO01 (sample SAMN13153354, study PRJNA577476) | soil metagenome | isolation source: 100 cm saprolite under Madrone tree | place: USA:California | collected 2016-06-14 | reverse complement strand
CACCTCCATGGACAAAATCATCGACACTATCCCCGAAGAAACCATGCGCGCCATCGTTCGTCATTCGTGGCCTGGGAACATCCGAGAGTTACAAAACTACGTTGCGCGCGCCGTAATTCTTTCCAACGACGGAGTCTTCGAACCGGCGCCACTCGAGAAACACGAGCCGGCACCGATGGAGATTGCAAATCCCACGCTGGAAGATAAAGTGCGTCGCGAGATTCTCGCTGCGTGCCAGCGCGCGAATTGGAAGCTCGGTGGTCCGCGAGGCGCGGCCGCCAGACTCGGCCTGAAACGCACCACGCTCTTTTACAAAATGAAGCGCATGGGCATCGCGCCGCCAGAGGACCATTGGCACGACTGAATTCGACGAACCCGCGTGGGGCCGATAGTCTACGCCGGGGAGGCAATTTCGCCGCTCATTTCGGATACGGTTCACACGTTCCCGATATACGCGCAATTCTTGGCTCTGTATCCTGAACCTGTGCGTCGAAATGTCCGTGCGGCATCAGAGTAATTGGAGGAGCCCCGTGAGAAGTCTGAAGTCCTCAGTTGTATCGGGGCGAGCGACAGGAGCAAAGAAGTGAAGCCAATCAGAGTAGTCGTTATCGGTGGAGGCTTTGCCGCTGTACAGTTCGCAAAGACACTCCGAAGCAAAGTCCGCGGTTCCGAGTGCGAGATTCTTCTCTTCAACCGCGAGAACCACATGGTCTTTCATCCTCTCCTCGCGGACGTGGCCGGAGCCTCCATCAACGTGGACGCGGCCGCGGCACCTCTCCGCCAGATGCTGCCCGGAGTCGGCTGTCGCACCGAGCGCGTGCAAAGGATCGACCTGCACTCCTCCGAGATTGAATTCGACGATGGACAAGGCGCATTGACACGCTTGCACTATGACCACGTCGTGATCGCCTGCGGAGCTGAAAGCAACCTTGGAATCATCCCCGGAATGAGCGAACACGCCTTCGCCTTCAAAGTCATGAGCGACGCCATCAATCTCCGTCAGCAGGTCGTTCGTCAAATGGAATCCGCCGAGGCCACTACGGATCCTGATCTCCGGCGTTGGCATCTCAGCTTCACCATCGTGGGAGCAGGTTTCAGCGGCGTGGAAGTCGCCGGCGAAATCAACGAGCTCGTTAGCAGCAGCACCCGCTTTTATCGAAATTTCCGCAAAGAAGATGTGGTTGTCAGCCTGGTTCATTCCCAGGACCAGATCCTGCCCGAAGTAGCACCCAAGCTCCGCGAATTCGCCCGAAAAAAGATGGAAAAAGCCGGAATCACAATGCTGCTGAATACGCGCGCGGTTGCGGCAACGCATGAGGGCGTCGAACTAAACGATGGCCGCATGCTTAAAGGTGCGACGATCGTTTGCACCATTGGGACCGCCATCTCACCAATCGTGCAAAGTCTCGATGTTCCAAAGGAGCGAGGCCGCATACGCACCACGCCCGACATGCGTATCGAAGGACAGACGAATGCATGGGCTATAGGCGATTGCGCGTACATCATCAATGCCTTCGACAACAAACCTGCCGCGCCTACAGGTCAGTTTGCGGAGCGCGAGGGCCGTCAAGCCGCCCTCAACCTCATTCGAATCGTGAACGGTGAAACCACAAAACCCTTTCATTTCAAAGCCCTTGGACAACTGTGTTCCATCGGCGGCTACGAAGCTGTCGCCGAAATGCTCGGCGTACACGTCTCGGGCTTTCTGGCCTGGCTGATGTGGCGCGGCGTTTACCTCTTCAAGCTTCCAAGCTGGTCACGCAGGCTCAAAGTCGCGCTCGACTGGTCGTGGGACGTGCTCTTCCCGCGCGATCTCAGCTTCCTCAATACCGATACCACCCAACAGCTCACCCGTGCCTATTACCGTCCAGGCGATTTCATTCACCGCCAGGGCGAACCTGCGCGCGTCTTCAGCGTGATCGAAGAAGGCCAGGTAGAAGTCCTGCAACAAGACCCAGGGACTTCGGACACAAAAGTTGTCGCCGTCTTGGGCCAAGGTGACTTCTTTGGCGAAGGCGCGCTCTTAGGGAACCGCCCCCACGAAACCAGCATTCGCGCTCGCTCGGCCGTGCGGCTCCGGCAAATCGGTAGTGGCCTCTTCGCACAGATTGCCGGTTCCTTCACGCCGCTCCGCGAGCTGCTCGTAAAGGCCGTCACCCGCGGCTCCGATTTCTGGCGTCGTTTGCCAGTAAGCAAGTCCATGCTGGAAGGCGAATCGATCGCTTCTTTCCTCGATCCCCTTCCCCCGCAGTTGCTCACGAAAGAAACTACGTTCGCTGATGCGATAAACGCGCTCAATGAGAGCGCCACCGGCAATCTCCTCGTCCTCGACGAAAAGCAGCGCTTATGGGGAACTCTGGATCGTGGCGACCTCTATCAAATCATCGCTCGCATTACCGTCACTTCGGCCGAGACGCGGGGCGATATCAGCCGTCTCAAGCTAGGCGACCTTCTAATCCCGAATTCAATCTACGTAGCTCTGGAGGATTCCGCTCTCGTCGCATCCGCAACCATGCTCGATCACGGTATTTCGTGGTTGCCCGTCGTCAAAAGCAAAGATGATCCTCGGCCCGTGGGCCTTCTCCGGGGAGAAAAAATCAGCAAGCGTATGCTCGAACGAATCGCGCAAGGGCAACCGACTCAAGCGCGAGCTGCCAGTTAGAACTTGCGCGTGCGCCCGCCAACTCCTCGAGTCCGCCTGCGCCGCCACACCCCAACCCGTTAGAACCTCTCGTAGCCGTTGTCCTTGGCAAACCATGGTCTCGCGGCGGGAACTCTCCATGCCTCCAATCATCAATGAGCAAAGTTGCTCCCAGCAAAGTTGATTGTAATTTCGTGAGTCCCCACACGCCTCCTCTCTACTCTGGTTTAGGCACGCGGGGTAGGTTGACTGCAGTTGAGGGCAAAATGTACCGGAAGCCGAAGTAGGCCATGCTGAGATGTGCATTTTTGGGAGTGTCTCGAGCTACAAACCAAGGTGCGCGGCTCAGATAGGAATACTGGACGTAAGACTGGAGCGCTCCGTGCCGCTCCTCCTGCCAGAAAGTGTGGATCCAATCGAACGAGGCCTGCTGGATAGCCCGGTTGTTCGTGTTGGGGGAGCCAGGTCCGCCGAACCCGATAATGGTCCCGGGATGTGCGGTATCCGTCGTGTCGGGGAAGAAATTCCGTCCGAAGTAATCCGCGCCATAATAGATGGCAAAGGCCTGCTTCGTGGACGCTCGCCATTCGAAACCCGCAGAGCCCGCCCCGGCATGCACCATGGAGAGGCTGACGTTGGTACCGGCAGGGTTTGGGCGAACCACCAGTTGCGGTCCCGTTGCTACCAGGTAATGAGCGCCGCCGTCGCTCCAGAACGCGTTGGCTAGCAGGACGAGCTTATGCGGAACGAGCTCATAGTTCGCGGCGATCTGGCCGCCACCGCCCACAACGGTGTGCGTTTGGAAGGAAGTTGATCCAAGCGGCGTCACTGTGGCATGCGCGCCCGTAAGCAAACCGCTGACTTCCCCATGGAAGTGCCTGCCTGCAAACTTTCCGTCATAGGTAACCTTGGAGAGAATATCGGGGAATGCGTTCGCCGCACCGATTTGTGCGCCGCTATCGAACTGCGAACCAATGGAATTGAAAGCCGCTGGGAGTGCGACGAAGGTGCCGATAAATTGATTCGGATCCTCAATGCCTACTCCAGCGGACCAATGCTCGTTCGGGTGATAGGCGACGCGGAACTCGGCAGCCCGCGTATAAGGCACTCCGACGGCCAGGTTCTGATCCTCATTGTAGGTAAGGGCCAAATCGACAGGCATTGGCCCGGTGCCGTTCCGGTTGGGCATCAGCCAGCTCCACGTTTGTCCGGCCAGGAACTCCCATTTGCCGCGTTTTAGGTCCGCGAAGTACAGTCGCAGCCGATGGGTATGGCCGTTCACGCTTTGATAGACATTCGGAGCGTCGTTGCCGCTGAAATCGCTTTCAACGTAGGCGGTGACGTCGTTGCCGCTAAAACTGCCTGTGATTGTCGCGTTCAGGCGGGAGAACTGCGCCGTGGTACGCCATTCGGTGACACGTCCCTGGGCCGTGTTGTTGTAGGGTATAGCGCCGAAATCGGTGGCGATGTTGCTCTGAGTGTTCGTCGTGCGAAAGATATTCTCGAAATCCGCGAAGCCGCCGAAACTCAAAACTGCTTCGCCAATCTTGAAAGACGGGAACTGCGGCTCTTCTGGTTTGTGCTTTTCTTGACCTTGCTGCGCGGGCGGTTGCTGTTCGACGTTTGTATTTGTAGCAGCATATGCGGCTGTCCGCGCAGGCGAGGGTGAGGCCGAATCGTGCGTAGCTTCGGGGCCTGGCGTTCGTAGGTCGTTCGTAGGGGATGTCGTCGGGCCGGGCTTCGACTGTGCTTTCAATATTTCAATTTCTCGCTGTTGTGCGGCCAACTGCTGCTGGGTTTGCGAGAGAGTTTCGCGCAGAGCCTTGACTTCGGCAGCCAGCTTCGTATTGTTCGTCGAAGGATCGGGTTCCTGACCATCGGTCTGTGCCAGCATCGCTTCTGGAGAAAGTAGGCATGCCAACAATATATAGATCGGCTTCATCTCAAGTACCTCTTGTCTATGCCCTTTTGTGCGCGTGTCCGGTCTCGCGTAGAAAGACGCTCAGCACAATCGCGATGGCTATTCCGACCATCCAGAAGATGCCGCTCGCTCGAAAGTGTGCGATATGGTTTTGCGTGCCGGCGAATCCTTTGCCGAGCAAATCGGCAAAAATGGGTCCAATCAGTGCGGTTACTCCGAAGGTGAGAAAGTTAATCGCGCCTGTGGCACTCCCTTTAACCTCATCTGGATTGACTTCCTTGACGATCGTGTACGGAATCATCGCTGCGCCGGAGGCGATTCCAAAAATCAAGCAGCCTACCTCCGCGACACGGTGGCCGGTAGTGAAAGCGATCACCGCAGCGGACAACCACATGACCATCCCGCCCCCGATGAGCACCGGCTTGCGACGGCCTAGCCGATCCGCGAGCCAGCCGAGGAGCGGACAACCGATTACCCATCCCAATGGAACTAAGGAGCCTGTGATCACCGCATCGTGGAAGCTGAACATCCGGTCGCGTTGAAAGAAGGCCACACCCCAGGTCATGTCGCCGATGGTCGTGGGCACAAACAGGAGTCCCGCGACGGCGCCGCATAGGTACGACTGCGGATTGCGAAATACGATGAGATAAGGATTCAGCACGGACGCCCACGCCGAACTCGAAGATTGCGAGCGGGGCTCGCGAGGGGTGATTGCAAACAGCAAGACACCTACTGCGATACACGCGGTGCCCAGCCAACGCCAGATCGATTGCCATCCGACACCATGTTCGAGTAAAGGTCCCACCACGAATTGCCCGGCCGATCCTCCCAACATCCCGAGGCATTGCGTTACGCCGATGGCGGTCGCTAGCCAGCGGGCCGAAAAGCCGTGCGCGGCAAGATAAACGGCGCCAGTGAAGGCAAAGGCGGAACCCGCGCCCTGAAGTAGCCTGCCGGCATACCCTGCTGTAGCAGTTGGCATGCTGAAGAGCAGGCAACCTACAGCCAAAATAAAAATGCCAACCGGCACAGCTTTTTTTGCACCCACCCGGTCTAGCGCCGCACCAGCGATAAGGCTGGCAGTCGAATAGGTGTAATAGTAGGTTCCGAGAATTGCACTGACCCCGATGGCTGTCGTGCCAAACGCCACCGAGAGTTGCTGGATCATGACCGCAGGGGCCGATCGCGAGGCATATTCGAGGAAGTAGAAGCACAGAGCGAGTCCCCAAGCGAACTGGAATGCCCGAATTCGCGATCCGCTGGCCGCTTCCGGAGTGAGAGAAGCCGCGATTGGTTTCGTAGTCATCTGGCACCTTTACTTTCAGGCGCTTACCGGAACAGGTTGATCTTTGCCAGGTCGATGATTTCGTCGCCGCGCCCACTGAGAACTGCCTTGAGCGTGAATAGGCTGAAGCCTTTTATCTGCTCCGCCGTGATTGTCGGCGGCATGGATAGTTCCTGCCGGTCTACCGGAACTTCGATCAAGGCCGGGCCGTCATACTCTAACGCTTGCGCAATCATCGGCCGAACCTGAGCGGGTGTCTCCGCTGTCAGTCCGAGCAGCCCGGCGCCTTCCGCCATTTTTGCAAAATTCGGATTCACCAGATCGGTTCCAAAATCCAGAATGCCGGCCGCTTTCATTTCCAATTCCACAAAAGCCAGCGAATTATTCTTGAAAACGATGATCTTCACCGGCGCGTTCAATTGCCGCAGTGACAGCACATCGCCCATCAGCATCGCCAATCCCCCATCTCCGGATAGCGACACCACCTGACGTCCGGGATGACTCACTTGCGCGCCAATCGCCTGTGGCAACGCGTTCGCCATCGATCCGTGGTTAAACGAGCCGAGCAACCGCCGTTCGCCGTTCATCCTCAGATACCGTGCTGCCCAGACGGTTGGCGTACCCACGTCACACGTAAAAACCGCGTCCTTGGCGGCAAGCTCGTCAAGCACCCGCGCAATGTACTGAGGATGGATCGGCTTCTTGTCCGTTCCCTCCGTCGCGAGTTCGTCGAGGCCCTTACGCGCCTTCTTATAATGTTCGAGTGAAGCCTTCAGGTGTCTGTCGTTGTCGTTTTGCATCAATTTTGGCAGCAAAGCTCGCAGCGTCGTCTTGGTATCTCCGACAAAGCCGTAGTCAACCTTGGTGCGCCGGCCCAACTGTTCTCCACGAATGTCCATTTGGACGATCGTCGCATCCTTCGGGAAAAAAGCCTCATACGGGAAATCGGTCCCGATCATCAGCAACAGGTCGGAGTCCATCATCGCGTGATATCCGGAGGAAAATCCAAGCAGCCCGGTCATGCCCACGTCAAACGGGTTGTCGTACTCGATGAACTCTTTTCCCCGCATCGCATGTACGATCGGCGCGTTCAGCTTGCCCGCGAGTTCGATCACTTCCGCATGAGCTCCCGCGCACCCCGCTCCGCCTAAGATGGTTATCTTCTTCGACTTATTGAGAACGTTCGCCAGTGTCGCGATTTCTTCGTCGGAAGGGCACACGGTCGGCTTGGGTGGGGGAAAATGCAAGCGCGGTCCCTGTTCAACCGCCTCTCGCAACGCCACATCCCCCGGGATAGCAACCACCGAAACGCCTCGCCGCGAGAGCGCGGTCTGTATCGCAATCTCCAAGACGCGCGGCATCTGTTCCGGCTGCGAAACCAGTTCGCAATAATGGCTGCATTGCGCGAAGAGATGTTCCGGCTTGGTCTCCTGAAAGTATCCGCTCCCGATTTCATTACTTGGAATTTGCGCAGCGATAGCCAGGACCGGAACGCGGCTTCGCTGGCAGTCGTACAGCCCGTTGATCAAATGCAGGTTCCCGGGACCGCAGCTCCCGGCGCAAACCGCCAGGTCTCCCGTGAGATGCGCTTCCGCTCCAGCAGCAAACGCTGCCGCCTCTTCGTGCCGGACATGAACCCACTCAATCCGCTTATTTCGTCGAAGGGCGTCGGTGATGCCATTGAGCGAATCGCCGGAAACACCATAAATCCGCTGAACTCCCGCTTCCGCTAGTACATCTACCAACAGTTCCGAGACGTTCTTCTTCGCCATTGTCAGTCTTCTTTCCCGTGCTTGTCTGAACTAATGATGCTTTGGCAGCATAATCGGCGGCATAGGATTCACGTTTTTCCTGATCCCGTTATCACTTTCTCCGGCCACAAAACCGTCAAGATCAGTGCCACCGCAATTCCCACCGACACTTGCGCGAAGCGGTGAAAGGCGATTCCCCATGCCGGACCCTTCCGAGGTATCAACTGCACAATCGCCAGGGTCACGCCCCCATACTGATATGCGATTGAGTCCGAACGCAGGATCGCGCAAAGCAACCCCAAACCAAAAACGCTGGCAGCGAATACCAGCACATGCGGCCCGAAATAGCTCGCTGCAGTCGCACCGACCACCGCTCCCAATGCCGTTCCCGCGAAACGCTGCCAGGAAACCGCAAGGGCCGCCCCGAGCGAAGATTGCGTGATCACCAAAGTCGTAATCGGTGCCCAGTACGCCTCCGGCAGCCGGAACAAACGCGCAACAAATAAGAAAACTAGTGCCGCAACGGCCGTCCGCGCCGAATGCACCCAAACCGGCCACCCGGCCCACCGCACCTTTTCGCTCGCCATTTCCCCCGCCTCAGTACGGTCTTTATTTCTCACTGTCGCGAGCACACGACATGTCCGCTGAATTAGCACATGAGATGTCCGCTTTTTAAGGGCGTCTTTGCGGTAGAAGGGCCAGACCGGGAGGCCGGCCAATGGCACTCTACCCAGCAAGCGCCCGGGAGCGGGCGATGAAGGTGCAAGAAGTGATTCTGCGGGCGATGAACAAGCAGATTACGTTCTGGGAAGCGGCGCACATTGCGCGCATTAGTCCGCGCCACTTGCGGCGGCTTTTTGAGCGCTATCGGCGGTTAGGCTTTGACGGGCTGTATGACCGCCGCAGAAGCCAGCCCAGCCCCAAGCGCGTGCCGTGGGTCGTGGTGGAGCAGGTGCTGTGCTTGTATCGCGAGAAGTATTTCGATTTCAGTGTGCGGCACTTTCACGAAAAGCTGCGCGAGGAGCATGGCATCACCTACAGCTACACCTGTATCAAGCGCATGCTGCAAGGTGCCGGGCTGGTGAGCAGGGCGCGAAAGCGCGGTACGCATCGCCGTAAGCGCGAGCGCCGGCCGATGGTCGGCATGCTGCTGCACATCGACGCCAGCTCGCACCGCTGGCTGGGCGGCGAGCAGTGGCATGACTTGCTGGTGGTTCTCGATGATGCCAGCAGCGAGATCTACTATGCGCAGTTGGTGGAGCAGGAATCGACGGCCACGGTGCTGGCCGCGCTGCGCGAGGTGGTCGAGAAGCGCGGTATTTTCTGCGCCTTGTATAGCGATCGCGGCAGCCATTTCTGGCTGACGCCGAAGGAAGGAGAGATCGTAGACCGCCAGCGACTGACGCAGGTGGGGCGGGCCATGCGCGATCTCAGCATCGAGATGATTCCCGCGTATTCACCGCAAGCTCGCGGACGCAGTGAGCGGAACTTTGCCACCTGGCAAGGCCGTTTGCCGCAAGAGTTGCGGCTGCGCGGGATCACCACCGTGGAGGAAGCCAACCGCTTCTTACGCGAGCACTACATTGCCGAGCTGAACCGCAAATTTTCCGTGGCGGCGGCGCAGTCGGAGAGCGCCTTTGTTCCGGTCAGCGGGAAGGATCTGGATCGTATTTTTTCCGTGCAGCAGGAACGCGTGGTGAACCAGGATAATACGGTGCACATCGCCAACCGCACGCTGCAGATCGAGAAGACGCAATGGCGAAACACGCTAGCCAAATGTCACGTGCTGGTCTGCGAGCACCTGGATGGCACCTGGAGCGTGTTCTACGGACCGCACCGGGTGGGCCGGTACGCGCCAGACGGCTCGCGGTATCGCGCAGCATCGACGTTTACAGAGAGAGGGAAGCCCGCACCCCCCGCGGGCTTCCCTCTCTCCACCGCCACACCGGCGGAAGGAAGTGCAGATACTAGAACCGGACAGATCATGTGCTAATAGAACCGGACATCTCGATGTGCTAACAATACGCGAAAAATCTTTCACTATCCGGATGTAACTGCGTATGGTAGTTTCAGCGTAATTACGACGCTGGAGTTCTTCCAGCATCATTTTTCGTAGATGGGTCACAGGGATGCCTCCTTGTGACCCAAACTTATCCCAACCGCTCAGCAGCCACCGCTCCAGGCGCCTCACGCGTAGCGTCTGCCGCGCGGGCGGCTTCGTTCAAGTCGGCTTGTAGGAAGCGATCATCGCGCCTGCCGCCAATTCTGGGAGGATTACGGCGCAACGGAAGTAATGCGCTTGTTAGGGATGTGCGTTTGCGCTCTTGTAAGAAATTCAATTTCCTTCCGGCGTGGAACCGTGTGTTTAGGCAGGAAATCCGGCTTACTCCCATCAAACTGCATTCGCAGAAATTAGCAGAGATGCGCTGTATTAACGATAGTGGAGGTCATTCGCGTTCCCCCGCCTCCAGTACTGGAACGCAATGAGGACCGTATCTGGAGCACGGGCGTGCAAGAATAGCTGTAATCTATTGATTACAAACAGCTTAAATCAATGGAGGCGGGGGGAGTCGAACTAACGAGCCCTATTGAAAACACGCATGTTATTGAAAATACGAGGCGCACAAATCGCTGAAGACGCACAAAAAGCAGTTCGGATGTACACGGCGTGTACACGGAGCCGAGAAAACTAAGACGATAGGGAGTTCGCCGGAGGGCTGTTCGGAATAACTTCCGAGTCGCCATCCGGGATTGATCGGTTCGGTCAACACTGCGCCGTCAGCGGGGATCTACTCGTCGAGAGTCCCGATCATGTAATCGCGGTTCGGTCATCGAACCACCAGCGGTAAAGCCTCATCCTTCGACCTATTGTTGTGGTATCCTGAGCGGTAGAAGGTTGAGGTATCGATGCCATCTTCACGATTTCCTATTCCTCAAGGCACGCTCGATATGCTGATTCTCCAAATCCTCTCTTTGGAGCCGGCGCATGGGTACGGAATTGCTCAGCGGCTTGAACAGATCTCGAAATCCGTTGTCCAG
>WNFO01006080.1_pt1 | contig 10638 bp, 11 predicted proteins | sample 5400251 | NCBI WGS metagenome assembly WNFO01 (sample SAMN13153354, study PRJNA577476) | soil metagenome | isolation source: 100 cm saprolite under Madrone tree | place: USA:California | collected 2016-06-14 | reverse complement strand
CTCCACCGTTGTGTATTCGGCCCGAAGAGTCGGAGTCGGCACACCATTCCCGCGCGAGAGCGCCGGCAGGAACTCATAGACCCTGTTTCCCAGGAATTGGGCGTGTGGCAGGACGTTGATGAGATTGTCCCGCTCGTCTTCGGCCGGCGATACGGGTTTGCTCAGTTCGGCGGCCGTATGTCCGAACGTCGCGTAGATGATCCACCGCTGCCGTTCAGTTGATGCCCAGACCGAATAGCTGTACCAGCCAAACGTGTCCTTGGCCTGCCGGTGCCACTCGAGGTGGCGGATGTACCCGGCCTCCAACTCGACCGTGTGGCCGTCAAGCGCCCGCATGATCGCGATGCGTGCGTAAGGACCGGGAGCCCGTTCCGTTTGCTCGGTTTGAACGGTTTGAGCAATGAAGAGCACCGGGGAAACAGCGCCGAACAAAACCATTGCGCCAACGATCCTGATCCAATGATGCTTCATGATCTTTCCTCAGGAGAGCGGGATGGACACAATCTGGGATCTTCACGAAACCGCCGCCGCATCCTCAGGATGGGAATCCCCGTCTCAAGCGCTGAATTGTAATGACAATGAACCGCCATTTATCGACATAAAACAGACGTTTTCCGCCAAAACACCACGCTCTGCTTGCGGGGGAACCGTTCCCGTTGCATATTTGACTTAGAGATGTCGAAGACCAGCTCAACCACAGGTCCGCGTGGAACTGCGCGCCCCAAGCGAAGGCGGATCATCGTTGTTGTTGTGCCCCCTGTAGACGAGCTTGATCTGGTTGGGCCAATGCAGGCTTTTAGTGCCGCGAATCGCCTGACTCGCAAGGCCGTCTACGAAGTCGAGACTGTAACCAATGCAAGAGGTCTGAAAGTTCAGGGCGAGGGAGGGCTACTCTCTTTCACTGCGCAGGGGCGCTTGCAGGATGTCAAAGGGAAAGTCGACTCACTTCTTCTCGTCTGTGGGCTTGGAACACGTACTGCGCGCGATCCGACCCTTTTCGCGTGGATGAGAAAGATGGCCCCGGTGGTTCGCCGATTGGGTGCGGTTTGCGTTGGGTCATTCCTATTGGCCGAGGCGGGTCTGCTGAATGGCAAGAGAGCAACCACGCACTGGAAATTCGGACGAGAATTTGCAAGTCGCTATCCTCAGGTGAAGGTGCAATTCAATCCGATCTGGGTGAAAGATGGAAACATCTACACTTCCGCTGGAATCTCGGCAGGAATCGATCTGGCGCTTGGTTGGGTTGAGGAGGATTGCGGAAGTAGAATTTCTCAGGAAATAGCGCGCGAGTTCGTTCTGTTCTTGCGCCGCCCAGGCGGACAAACTCAACTGAGCGCTTCCTTATCGGCGCAAGCTTCGGAAATGAAGGCGATTCATGAGCTTCAGATTTGGATTGCGGAAAACCTTCATAACAATCTGTCAGTGCAGAAACTGGCAGACCGAACCGCAATGAGCGTTCGGAATTTCGAGCGCGTGTTCACGCGCGAGTTGGGGAAAACACCCTCCCACTATGTTTTGCAAATGCGAGCCGAAGCTGCGCGTCGGCAGCTAGAGAGTACGGACCAAGGCATCAAGCAGATTGCCGCCGCCTGCGGATTTACCAGTACTGATTCGATGCGGCGTGCGTTCCTGCGATCCGTGGGGACCACGCCCAACAAGTATCGCCGTCAGCTCCACAGCCCTGGAGGTCCATTATGAAGGGCATTTTTGTGGGCCCTCAGGGAATTCGGGCGGGCTGGCGATTTGCGATTTTTGTTTTTCTGCTCTTTGGTTTCAGCAAGCTGTTCTACTGGCTGTTGACCGTGCTGTTCCACTTTCAAGAGCATGCCGGGTGGTTTCCAACAGATTTTCTGATTGACGGGGCACTGAGCTTTGGAGCCGCGCTTCTCGCTGCAGGCATCATGTCGAAGCTCGAACGGCGGCCGTTTGTGGAGTATGGCCTTCCGTGGCGACCAATGTTCCGCAAACATTTCTGGCAGGGCGCTTTGTGGGGGTTCGCCGCGTCGTTACTCATGATCATTCTGCTCAGGGTGTTCGGCGCCGCTTCTTTCGAGGGCCTGGCACTGCACGGGCAAACTCTGGTCAAATTCGCCTTGCTCTGGGCCGCAGCCTTCCTGTTGCTCGGCTTTGCTGAGGAGTTCGCGTACCGTGGCTACTCGCAGACTGCTCTGGCGGGCGGAATGGGCTTCTGGCCAGCGGCCGTTTTGTTGTCGTCCATCTTCGGCGCGGTCCACTACCTTTTCAAGCCCATGGAGAACTGGATGGACGGCCTGAGCGTGGGACTCTTCGGATTGTTCTGGTGTTTCACGTTGCGGCGCACGGGGACCCTGTGGTTCGCAGTCGGGTTCCATGCGATGTCTGACTACGCGGACATGGTGCTCTTCGCACAGCCGAACACCGGAAATAACGGTCAGAGCCTTACCGGACACTTGCTGAACGTCTCGTACCACGGGCCCGAGTGGCTTACAGGCGGCCCGCGTGGAACGGAGGCGAGTGTAGTGGAGTTTCTTGTCCTAGTCCTTATGTTTCTCGCTTTTGCGCGCGCCTATCCGAGGATCGAAGCCCACCCGGTGGCACCAGATCAGGAGGTATCCCGCCTACGGTTCTGAAAGGTGCTTTGCGCGTTCAGGGAAAGCGGACGATCGCATTTTCTGTTGGTATTTCTAACCTACGTCTATCCGTTGCAGAGCCAGGCTCCGCTGTCCACCCTCCCTTGATAAGCAACTGTTTCGACGGCAGAGTGCCTTGCATCTCGAATGCGTCGAGGACATACGGCACGCCTTCTGCTCCCAGAGGTGAGTTTCCGTCGGTAACGTGAAAGTGCAGGTGCGGCGCGTCGGAGTTGCCGGAGTTGCCAAGATGAGCTATGACTTGGCCGCGCCTTATGCGATCGCCGATCTTCACCCCAATAGTGTTAGGTTGCAGATGAGCGTAGAAGGCAAAACACGCGTTCCCTAAATCAAGAATGATGTAATTACCGCCCACGGTGTCAAGCGTAATGGAAACGGCTTTGTGGTCGGAAGTCGGATCATTCTCCGGTATGCCGTCTTTCAGATCAACGACGGTAGCGTTGGCAACAGCGAGAACTTCCGCACCATAGGCAGACCAGTTTGCATTCTTCGAAGGATCTCCGTGAAAAGCCAGGCCGTCCGCTCCGATTCTCGTCCAATCCGTGGCAAAACGCTGACCGATTCGCGCCTTGCCGTTGACAACCACTATTGTGCGGCGGTGGAGAGAAGTATTGGACATGCCGCTCAAGGCAACCCACCCTTCGCCGTGCAAAGGTGGACCGACGACCAGGGGCGGACTTCGGCGAATCACAACCAGCGGGCTCACAAGGAAGGTTGCTGCCTCGTCTTGAATGTCTGACTTAAAAAAAAGCCGATGACGTAAGGCAGACGGTACCTCCGTATCCGTATCAAATGTGATTTCGAGAAAGACTATCTCTCGCATTCCGCCGCCAATGATTCGCTGATCAGACAGGTTGGGCGGCGCCCCGGGGTGTGCCAATCGCCTAGCAAGTTCTGCGTCCGCATAACTCGCCAAAGGAAGTGTGTTAGCTCGATCCGCGAGAACTTCGAGGCGTGTCAGCTCAAGATCTTTGCTGCGAAAATTCGTGAGATGTAATTCATACAGAAGATGGACTTTGCCATTAGCCTTAACGGGGGTTGGAGGCACAGGGACGTCAACGTCAATTGGAATAGCGGAGAGCAGTGGCGCCGATTGGTTGCCCCTGGGATCCTTCCCCCGACGCTCGATGAACTTCGCAGCTGAGAGAGTGCGTAAATCCCTGTACGAGCCTTCACATTGGCACCGTACAGGACTGCCCATTACAAGCACGAAGGCAATGCAACATATCCACGAGTTCTTCATTGGGTCCTCGCAACGGATCGCGGCCTTTCACGGCGTTTGGGTGACCTCTCTGTTGGGCCTGCTGAAATGAAGTCAATCAATCGGGCATAGCCGGGGGCGTCCGGTGCTCGCAGTCGCTGAAGGTCCTGTACAGCTTTGGAGAGTTCTTCAGCAGAGCAACGGTCGGCAATCTTTTTAATCAGCGCCGTCGAGGCAAACGCGGCTGAGACAGCGCTGTGATACACCCAAGCTAGATAGGGATTCCTGCTCCAAACAGCGTATAGGATCGTATTGTCTCGCCCCAGAAGCGAAAGCAGATACTCAGATCCGTCGACCACCACGTTGAGCCATTCTCCAGGCCATCGGGACACCACCTCTCGTGATTTGCTCTCCTGGATGCAGAACACACCTGGAATACGCTCGTCTTGATAGGTTGTTGCCGCTACTGTCACGCCCCGCTCGGCGGTCTTCTCCAGTTCGCGCCCCAACCGCTCCAGAGCGAATGGGAATGCCGTGACAAGAGCGACGTCCGTACTTTGGCGGAGCATGCGTGTACAACGTTCAAAAACCTGATCTGTCGAGCGAATCTCATACAGTCCGGAGTCGGAGTTCAGGCGGGATGGTTTGCTGAGCAGCCGCTTAGCCAACTCTTTGCGCTCCTGGAATCTTCTCGAAACCGCTGCCAAGAGTTCGGAAAGCGGAACCGCTGCGACGGTACGCTTGCTGCCCTCCTGCATGACGACGGCGCCCTTCCCTTGGAGGGAATGAAGGGCCTTATACGTATTGGCTACCGGCTTGTTTATGGCCTGAGCTATCCGATAACCGCTCGAATGAGGTTCCGCCAACAGGAAGGCGTAAATGTGCGCCTCCAATTGAGTAAAACCAAGACCGACCAGGGCAGCCGCTGCTTTTGTCATTAGTAGTAGTAACTACTACTATTTATAACGCCTGTCAACCGTCGACTAGGCGGCACAGCGAAGACACGAAGTCGGTGTGCGTATGGCTCTGGGGGCACGGCCTGCGGACATAGTAAAGCTTGTGCTCGGCGAAGGCCTGCGCCGGGGCCTGGTGGGCGTGGTCGCAGGAATCGCGACCGCTCTGGCCTTGACCCGGGTCATGCGGAATCTTCTTTACGGTTTGAGCGCGACCGATCCACTCACATTTCTGGCAGTTTCGGCAGTGTTGGTCGGCATGGCTCTTGCCGCGTGCTATCTTCCCGCGCGGCGTGCCGCGCGCGTGGATCCGATCGTAGCACTGCGGTTTGAGTGATTCGGTACTCGTGAAATATGAGCGCTAAGGCGTATGCACCGACGGCCTACTCTGGTGATCGCCTTTCTGGCGACAAGCAGAATTGTTCGCGTTATGCAATTCTCGATAGGCAGCGGTCCCTTGGCGAGGTCTAAGCGCATTTGCTACCCTACGCGTGTGAAAGAAATCGATCTGATTAAACCGTTGGGCATTGTACTCGAACGAAAGAGGATCGGTTCGTTCGTTTTCGTTCATCATGATTACCCTGAGCTAGCAGAAAGAGCCAGCCATTCCCATCCGTGGTTACACCTGACAATCGTACGCCAGGGATTCTATAGTCGAACCCTGGGGTCGCGAAGCGCCGACTACAAAGCGGGCTCCTTAACTCTCCTGCGGACGAATGACAGTCATGCAGACTCCTACGCTGCGGGATCGAAATGTCTGCACGTAGTCATACCATCGGACGTAGAACAAAGGCTGACCCGCGACTTTAGTGCTCGAGGCGCTGCCGGCGAGATACCTTCCGGCGTGAGTGCGCGTTCTTCCGTGGCTCTTCAAAGAGAGTTTAGAAATCCGGACAGTGCCTCTCCGATGATCGTTGAGACCCTGCTTCTCGATCTCATCAGTAGACATCTCAATGTTGTTCGGGAGAGATGTTCCGCTCGGCCAAGATGGCTGGGGTTGCTTCTGGACTACCTGGACGACACATTTGAGCAGGAATGGTCGTTACACAACCTGGCGGCAGAAATGGGCGTTCATCCGGTTTATTTATGTCGCACTTTTTCTGAGCACTTTGGCTTTACGCTTGGAGAATACATTCGGAAGCTCCGTATGTTGCGAGGATGGCAGCTACTTACAATCGGCGACGGTACTCTCGCCGAAGTGGCATTGCAATCCGGGTTCGCCGATCAGAGCCACTTTACGCGTTTATTCAAGAAGCAGTTCGGCCTCACCCCTGGCGAATATCGTCGGCTCTCGCCGCCGGACATGCCTCTCAATCATAAGCTCTCCTGCAGACCCAAATAGTTAATACCGTTCAATAACTTCTAGCGCGCGGTTTGCCACTCTCTTCGCTTCGGTAACAGAATGATCGTGGCATCTACCGGAACGGGAGGATCGATGATGCAGCGCTATTCGACAGTCGCCTACAGTCTCATGCGAATCGTTGCTGGATTCCTATTCGTTTGCCACGGTGCACAGAAGGTGTTCGGAGCGCTGCATGGCCGCGCGTCTATAACACCAAGGGCGGCCGATATTTCCGCGTCCTCAGGAGGGCCAACGATATGAAATCCGCGCTCGCCGTCAGGCTTACCAGTACGCTTTGCCTAATTCTAATGTGCTCGGTTGTTGGCCGAGCTCAGGATACCTGGACCTGGCCGGAGAAACCGAAGAACCTCCAAGTCTTGCCAAAGGACTGGCCGGGCTCGCGCCTTAGGCCGGTAATGGTCGGATTCACGAGGGCACTTGGTGTGCGGTGTTCATACTGCCACAAAGGAGAAGAAGGCAAGCCACTGAGCACCTATGATTTTGCATCCGATGATAACCCGAATAAGAATCGTGCGCGCGAAATGCTGCGCATGCTCAATGTAATCGAAGAGCATTTGAAAAAGATCGAGCCCAGCGGCGACAAGCGCGTGAACATGTGGTGTCACACGTGCCACCATGGCCGGCCGCGCCCGATGACCCTCGACGAGGAACTAAGCGAACAGTATCGAAAGAAGGGTTTGCAAGCGGCGCTCGACGACTACGCCGATCTCAAGAAGAAGTATTACGGACGGGCGGCTTTTGATTTTGGCGAAGGCTCGCTGAATGTTTTTGGTTATACCTTGTTGGAGGGCAACGACACCGCGGGCGCGATCCAGGTCTTCAAATTGAACGCCGAAACGTTTCCTGACTCCTCGAACGTTTGGGGCAGCCTGGCGGAAGGTTACTTGAAGGCGGGTGATCTCAAAAAAGCGCAGGAGAATTACGAAAAGGCGCTTGGCCTTGATCCGGCAAACCAAAGTGCCAAGGAAGCCTTGAAGAAAATCAAAGACTCACATCAAAAATGAGTTGTGCCGGACCAGGGCTGCGCTTGCAATTTCGTTCTCAAAACAAGCGTGGCTGGCGGCGGGGAGAGAGTTAGCAGCGCTCTATTGTTTTGTTTTTCTATGCATTGCATGCCAAGGAGATGGCCACTGGAGTGTTCGTGCGCTCTGGGCACGCCGACGGCCCGCGTTGTGATTTCGCCGGAGTGCTACATGGCCCCGACGGAGACAGTTTTATCGACCGTCTACCTAGTATCCGGATTAGAATCAACCGACATCCGACATAGGAGTGGCCCCTCGCAAGATGGCCGCCTTTTCCAATTTGGAGACATTTGGGCGGGATGCCCGCTACGGAGCGCGGATGCTGCGAAGGAATCCTGGCTTCGCGGCGGTGGTCATCCTCACTCTTGCATTGGGGATCGGAGCAAACACCGCGATTTTCAGCGTCGTGAATTCCGTTCTGCTGAAGCCGCTTCCTTTCAAAGACCCCAACCGGCTCGCTATTATTTGGGAAACCGATACGAAGAACCGCGCGACAACCTCTCTTATTTCCTCTTTGGACTTCATTGATTGGAAGGACCAGACCAGGGTGTTTGAACAAATCGCGGCCTGGCGGTTCTTGTATTTCAATTTGTCGGGGAGAGACGAACCGGAGCGTGTTCAGGGACTCACCGTTTCTGCTTCCTTCCTGCCTTTGCTGGGCGCGCAGGTTCAACTCGGACGCGCATTTCTTCCGGAAGAGGAGCAGATCGGACATGACAAGGTCGTTGTCCTGAGCGACGCTCTCTGGCGACGCCGCTTCGGTGAAGATCCGCGCCTCGTCGGTCAGAAAATCGATATCGAAGGCGAACCTCACACCGTCGTTGGAATTCTCGCGCCCTCATTCCAGATTTTTCGCGTCTTGAACCGTCCTCTGGACATGTATGTGCCTCTTACCTTCGACCGCAGCAGGCTGAATCGTCGCGATCACGACATATTCGTGTATGCGCGGCTCAAACCTGGCGTCACATTGGACCAGGCCCAGTCGGAGATGGATGTGCTCTACCGTAGGCTCGAACAGGAATACCGGCAGACCAACTCCTTCCGCGGGACGCGCGTGATTTCCATGAGCGAGGGTTTCGCCGGCGACATCCGACCAACCCTGCTGCTGTTGCTTTCTGCAGTGGGATTGGTCTTGCTGATCGCTTGCGCCAACGTTGGGAACCTGGCGCTTGCGCGAGCCGTAGCTCGGCAAAGAGAGATGGCCGTTCGCGCTTCACTCGGCGCCAGTCCGTGGAGGTTGCTCCGGCAAGTGCTGACCGAAAATTTACTCCTTGCTATGTTGGGCGGCACTGCTGGAACTGTAGTCGCGTTCTGGGGCATCCGCATCCTCAATGATCTGGTTCCATATCAGGCTGTAAGACGCCTGCACGACTTCGGACTTGATACGCGGGTCCTGAGCTTCACGCTTGTCATCTCTCTGCTGAGCGGAGTTCTCTCCAGCATTGCACCTGCGCTGCGGTTCGTTCGACTAAAGGATCTCTTGAAAGAAGCAGGGCGAAGTTCGGCCGTCGGTCTGCGTACGCCCCGGATGGCTAGCCTGCTGGTGATTTCCGAAGTGGCTCTGGCGGTTGCTTTGTTGTGCTGCGCTGTGTTGTTAATTCGAAGTTCTTTGCTCCTGCACGGAATGCCACGCGGCTTCAATCCGCACAATATCCTCACCACGCAGGTCTGGCTGCCTCGAGCCAAATATTCCGATGGCCGTCAGGTCGCCAACTTCTATCATGAGGTACTTGAGAGAATCGAGAAAATGCCCGGCGTCGAGTCCGCCAGCGCGGTCAATTTCCCGCCGCTCGCGGTCCAATACACGACGGTCAGCTTTACCGTAGAGGGTCATATCCCTTCCCCAGACGAAGTGCTCAATGCACGATGCTCGGTAATCAGTGCAGAATACTTTCGAACGATGAGTATCCCCCTGCTGTCTGGCCGACCGTTCAACGACCGTGATGCGGACGAGACCCATGGAGTAGCCATCATCAGCGCATCGATGGCGCGGCGCTTCTGGCCCGATTCAGATCCAATTGGCCGGCAGATTCGGCCACAGTTCACCCGGCAAACGTATTTCTGGATTCCAGAGTCGAAAAACCTACCGCTGACGATTGTGGGTGTAGTTGGAGACGTTCGGCACGAGGGCTTGGCCGACAACGATCTGCCCCAACTGTATCTCCCGTACGTTCAAAATCCGTCGTCCATCATGAACTTGGTGGTGCGTACCACGTCCGACCCCCTTCATTGGGCCAATGCCGTTCGGAGTCAAGTTTGGGCAGTGGACAAGGATCAGCCGTTGTTTGACACTAAGACGGTTGAGGATGTCGTCGCGGATTCTTTCGGTCGACAACATGTGCTTGCATCGCTTCTAGGGGCTTTCGCTGCTGTAGCCTTGCTCCTGGCGGCTGTCGGGATTTATGGCTTGATTTCATATGCAGTCAGGCAGAGAACTCACGAGATTGGCATTCGCATGGCACTCGGTGCGCAATCGGGAGAAGTGCTAAGACTGGTCCTGTGGCAGGGCATGGGCCTGACATTGGCCGGTCTTTCCATTGGGCTAGTTGCGGCACTGGCTACGGCAGGCCTGTTGGGCAATTTCCTTTTCGGTGTGAAGCCGACAGATCCGGCGAGTTTCGCTGGCGTCGCAGTTTTGTTGGCCGGCGTAGCCCTGCTTGCGTGTTACATCCCCGCCCGGCGCGCCGTGCGCGTGGACCCGATCGTGACGCTGCACTACGAGTAATCCTCTTCCACCGTTTTTCATTCGCTCACTCAGTTGTGTTGAGCGCGGTTCACTCTTAAGAAGCCGCTGAATACGTACTTCGACAACAGATGTGGCATTTACGCCTCTTTGTGCGGAGTTTAAGTCGCCGACGTGCCAATTTTTCGGAAGGCTATCGGCGACATGCCCATGTGCTTGGCGAAAACTCGGCACAGGTGGCTGTGGTCGAAGAATCCGGCCGCATGGGCAATCTCGGCGATCAAAGCATTGCTCGACCGTAAGCGTGTACACACGTAGCCGATTCGGCGGGCGCGTAGGTACTCTCCCGGAGAGCACTGGTAGTGGCGGCGGAATTCACGCGCCAGGTATACAGAATGCACACCGACCTGCTGCGCTAGCACCGACAAACGAATAGTCTCCCGCCATCCGCAATGCAACATCTCTCTAGCCTTGACGATTGCTTTGGGTGGGTGGCTATCGGAGGCTCTGAAACTTTCTACAGTGTGCCGTGCTAAGCCGTTCCGAAAACCTTGAAGAGGTGCCCTCTCACGGACTCGCGTAAACCCCGACGACGCACTTTTTTGTGTGTTTGAAGAATGCGTTGCCGCGAATCGCTCTTCCGCAGCGTTGACAGGTCCTCACAACTCGTGCGTGCTGACGAAAAGCCTCCATACCCTGCGCCACAACCTTGCCCGCACCTGGCACAAGATCCATTGAGCCAGCAAGCCAATTCCGTGTCTCGGCATCCAGAAAATCGGATTTGAT
>WNFO01006078.1_pt1 | contig 10639 bp, 7 predicted proteins | sample 5400251 | NCBI WGS metagenome assembly WNFO01 (sample SAMN13153354, study PRJNA577476) | soil metagenome | isolation source: 100 cm saprolite under Madrone tree | place: USA:California | collected 2016-06-14 | reverse complement strand
TAGGCCGCAGTATTGTAGAGCACCGAATGGCAGTTCATGCAGGTCTTCGTCGGCGGGATGCCGGCAACGGCAGAAGTTTCCACGCCGGTATGACAGTAGCGGCAGTCGATGCCGTCATCGCCGACGTGATGCTTGTGGCTGAATTGCACCGGCTGTTCCCGCGTCACGTTCTGCCGGGTCATGTAAGGCGAACGCGCCACCGCGAGGACCGCGACGAGCGCCACTCCGACCAAAAAGAGCGCCGAAAACACACTGAATCGCGCGATGAAATTCGTACTGCGATGAAAAATCTGGGCCATGTCTCTTCAGCACTTTTCGGCGGAGCGCGCCGGAAGGGAGCTGCGGTCAGGGCGTCCCACGAGTTAACCGGAAAGTGCAAACCCGGGTCATGCTTGACGCGATAGTGTCCATCAAAACATTCTGGAATGCAACCTTGGCGCCCTTCTATATTCAATTTCTTTCCTGCAGTTTCCTCCGCAAACTTTGCGGTCCCTTCAAAACATTCAAACAATTGCTCCACTTGCAAGTTTGAACCGGAACGATGACCGAGCTACGGACGAATAGATGGCTGCCCGCTGCCGCTTCCCAGTCCATCCGCACCCGTCCATCTTCACGGTTTGAGATGCATCTGCGAATGAAGAAGTTCAAACTTTTTTCACCGCATTTTTGACCGGGGCATTTGCCAAGGGCAGGGTCGTGGTATCTTAGAAGGATACTTCGACGCTCTTTTTTGCGGCGGAGCCTACTTATAGCTGTGCGTCCCTGGATAAATCGGGGGCGAAGGCAGCCTGCTGGGGCGTGGTCCAACTGGTAGGACACCTCACTGTTAATGAGGACGGTGAAGGTTCGAATCCTTCCGCCCCAGCCAAATTCCCGCCTAGAACCGCTGCGAAATTGGGGTCTGCAGATTTAATACCGATTCTAATACCCATAAATCTGCGGTGCCCGATGCAGAAAGGGCTGTTGAGAAACTCGCTTTGTAGGGGCAATGCCGTGCATTTCGATGAATGCAAGAAGCACAATTAGATTTGCGAACCAATCGTCAACGTCGGGAGGATTGACCACGGTTTCGCGTGGGTGTTCATATTACCTGTCTAGGAGTTGTTGATGCCGAAAGCCGACTATGCTGTGTTTGAAGCGCTGAATCCCTTCTTCGAAATTATCCAGAAAGGCTTAAGCGGACTCGTTGATGGCGAACATTATTTCGACACGATTGCCGATGACGCATTCTTTGAATTCCGCTATCACTTCCCCGGTTGGCCTCTGACGATTCGAGGCCGGGCCAATCTGATCGCTAGCTTCTCCGGATACGGCAAGACGATCAAGCTTCACTCCGGCGACGCACTTGTTGTGCACCGCTCTCAGGACAATCGCGTCGTGATCCTCGAATACGAAGTGCACGGCAAGATTCTTTCGACTGGCATTTCCTATGACAACAGGTTCATCTCGGTCGTAACGATTGAGAAAAGAAAGATCGTGCATTGGAGAGACTACATGGACTCCCTGGCTGCTTGGACGGCGTTGAATAGCGCCTCCTTGTCTCAGAATCTCCCGGTTTCTTGACAGGCTTCGACGGCGGCGGAAACTCACCAGCGATATATTCGATTGCTCTACGTTTATCTGCAGGCCGATTCAGCCAGCTAGATTCCGGCCGTCCGCGCCACCAGGGTCAACCCAGTGATCGCCATGCGTCACGAATAGAAGAACAATCATCCCCGACCGAATAGCCGGGCCTATGAGTCTAATCTTTTTCATCGTCTCGGTCGTCGCCGCGCGCGCGCATCGCGTGTTTCGACACGTAATCCGCCACAGCTCGACCCAGCGTATTTGCGCGCACGCACGAGGTTCGGAAGTGAATGCCGCCAAAGACGCGCGCATTGGCGACTTCCGCCACCGCGTCCGCGAAACTAGAAAACGTACGAGTGCCTGGACGCACATCCGAGGTGACGCTAAACGCTGTGTTCTCTCCAAACGCGGCGGAGAGGATGAACGCCGCCGAACCACTCACTGTGGAATGACCCGACGGATACTCGGGATGCGCTGGAGTGCCAGTCGGAAAGAAGTCCAGCCATGGCACCCAAGTTGGATCCGCGTCTGCGGGCGTGAAACCGTCCCGGATTGCGGTTATCGGCCGCCAGAAAACGTACCGGTATTTGCCATCCCAGCACGCGATGGCCGCGTCGGCCATGGTCACATTCAGCAACGCAAATAGGTGCGCATTCTCCGTCAGAGTCAACCCGTGTGCCGCGGAAAGCTGGGCGGCAATACGGTTCCAGTAAAGTGCAGTGTTCCCCGCCCAAAACAACGCGAGCTCCGATTGATCCGGCGTGCGCCCCGATCCAGAGAAGACGCCCATCTTAAACAGTTCGTCGAGATCGGCAGCGTACTCCGTACTGCTAAGGGCCAGCGGCGGCGGCAAGCGGAACTGCGATGGTCGCGCCAGCACCCACGGCGTCATCGAGGCGAACTGCGGTCCCGCTCCGGGCGCCCCGGGCAAGTTGTTGGGCAACCCCTGCGGCGTCGGGCGCCAAAAGCCCACGGCGCCTGGCGTTCCGACGATGCTCTGCACGCCAAGAAATGGCGCTGGGGCTGGCGTGAATCCGTCGGTCAGCCTCCAGGCCCAGATGGCGTCCGCAACTGTTTGTCCCCAAGCGATCCCAGCGGCGATGGATGAAGCTTTTTCGTCCGCCGCGAGCGCCGCGAGCGATGCATTCCGGTGAGGGGTGAGGAGCGTTGCGTCCTGCGCTGGATACAGCTTAAAAAGAATTGCGTAGGCCGCCTGAATCGCTGCTGCGCGTTGGGACGCGTGATGTGGCGCGTCCGCCCTCACATGCAGCGACTGGAACCGTGGATCGATGCCGTTGACTGCATCGAATACCGACGCTGACACCAGTGCGACCACGCGACTGGTTGCCAGCGGAGTGGTACCGCCAGCAATAACGGCGTTGTTTATGACGCCTATCCACTCCAGCACCGGGTCTGGCGTCGCAGCCGACATTGGTAGGGGACTAGTAGCGAGCAGCGCCACGATCAGCATCAGCATCGCGCTCCGAATAGTTGCACTGACCCCTCGCAGGCGAAGTAGCAGAAAAAGGCCGAGGCAAGACCTGGGTATTTTGCGAATCATGTGTCCTCCTGACTGGACGGAGGCAGCGTTGTTACGGGCTGGCGGACAGTCTGCAGGGACCTGGCAAATCGTTCGTCAGCAGAAACGCGCTACCGTTGGGAACTAACTCGTCGGTAGCAGAGGCGAGTTTGCTAGGCTTTGTATGCCCTTCCGCTGCGCAAGTCGACTGAAATTCTTGCTATTCCGGCGCCGCGGCGGATCCTCCAAAGCGCTGTCACCCGACTTCATGGATGAGTATTGGTCTTGTGAGCCATGGACTCTTAGGGCGCTTGGCAGGGGCAGCCGTGAATTTTCGAATTCCTCCGCCCCAGCCAATTCTCTTCGAGCAAGAGCTCAGACGGACTCTGCTAATCCCGCGCTATCGGCAAACCCGCTTCCAGCCAACCCTTCCACCCGCCGTCCATCGATTCGACGTTGTTGTAGCCCATCTTCTGCAGGTTTTCCGCTACCAGCGCGGACCGGAATCCGCCGCCGCAATACAGGACGAGCTTTGCGTTCGTGTCGGGGACTTGTTGCTCGATGTCGCGCTCGATGATGCCCCGGCCCATGTGCACGGCGCCGGGAAGATGCCCCTTCGCCCATTCGTTGTCTTCGCGAACATCCACAAGCAGAAACTTTTCACCTGCGTCGGTGCGGCGCTTTACGTCCGCGACATTGGTTTCTTTGATTTTCTTTTTTGCTTCGTTCACCAGTTTCAGAAATTGCGCCGCGTGGGCCATCGAAAAACTCCTTCCGGGAATAAATTCGAGATGAGAATAGCACAGGCCGGACGGCCTCCATCGGACTTACCTGCCATCACAGCGGCTTCTTGGTTAAAGACGGCTTAGAGGGAACCCGCGGCTTTCTAATTCTGCGAACTTTCGCTCTTCGCCTTTTCTCCCGCGCCCTTCTTCGCAAAAGCGCGCACCAGGCTCACGAAGTTCCAGCGTACTTTTTCCGCCGTTCGGTCGCCTTCGCCTGGCATCTTCCCTTTTCCCTTGCTAACAATCCAAAAGAGCTCGCCGTCGGTCATCTTCTCGAGGGAAGAAGCGTCGCGCCAGTCGCGAAGTTCGAGCTTCATGTCCGCAACGAGGTCACCCTTACCGTCACCACCCTTGCCGTGACACATAGCGCAATTGTAGCCAAAGAGTTTGCGCGCTTCCGCCAATCCTTCTGGCGTTGGCGTGACAGGATTCTTTTTGGCGGCGTCTTCCGGCGTTATTTTTGGCTCTGTGGGTCCCGGCTTTTCCTGGGTGGAATTCGGCTTAGCGTATGAAATCCCGAAGCTCGCGAACAAAATCGCACCCAGGATGAGGAGCGTCCTACGCATAGTTTCCTCCTTACAGGATGGGCCGGCCGAGCGAGTTTAGCTTGCTATTGAGCGGATTCTACGCCCGCGTGCGTAGGAAGAAAAGAGTTAAGAATGAAAAAGGGGTGGTTCAATCGCCGCCCTACGCGCGAACTATGGTCGCGGCCCTGGCAGCGTTTTTCTTGTCGAAGGCATCGAGCACGCGCGCTGCTTCGGCGCATCGCCAAAACCTGCTCGGAAGGGACTGGATTCGCGAACCCGTGTTCGCACTCCATCGATCACCGGCGGAATCGGGTCGTGCGCAACGCCTCGAATCAGGAAAATCATCAGTGCCGCCTCGCCCGGCGCATCCGCACTTGATGTGATCCCAAAACCCTGCACCTCGGGTTTCTTCATCCACTCGTCCACGTGCGCCACATGAACGGCTCTCGCCTGTGTCACTTGCTCCGCGGTGAGACTGTTCACTGAAAATATTTCTCCGCTCGGAGCCAGCCGCGCGCTCTGCGCTTCATCAAGGACTCCTCGCGGTGCTTCTGTCCCGCCCGGTACGATCCGCGTGCGAATTCCCTCCAGCATGGCCGGCAACTTTGTCGGCCGTTGGCTCGGATCAACGACCAACAACACCGCGGGTTCCCCTTGATAATCGATGCTCCTGCCCGCTCCGACCGCTCGCACATAGGGATTGGCCAGTAGCTCGTTGGCGTGGATGTCCCGCGATGCCACTGCCGGGGCGAGCGCTTGCGTTTCCAAGGTCAAGCTGGATTGCGCTGTCGTTGTCGCCGCGGAAAATCCTGGCAGCGTGCATGCAATCACCTGATGTGCCGAAGCGCTTCCGACAAAAACCGGTTTGTTCCCCACCGGATCGGCCATCGCGGCCAGAACATCCTGGATAGGGTTGCCCACGCTGTCCGTATCCGATCCCCCGTAAAGCAGGGCCACGGGATCTGCTGAACCTTGCGACACAATCAGCGATCCGGAATCTCCTTGCGCGCTGAAAGTTCCTCCGGAAACGGAAATCTGATTTTGATAGGTGACGGTAAACATGGTTCCCGCCCCGCATCCGGTCTGGTATTGCACTCTTGTCGAAATTGCGATGGCCCCCACCGTTGAACACGTCAGGCCGGTGGTGCGCCCGCTCTTCGCCACGCTCAGGCCCACGTTCGCGGCCACTCCCATTCCCGCATGCGGCGGACCGGGATCAGGCACATTCCCCGTCGCCGTACTCCCCAGCAAAAAGATTGTCCCATTCGTATCCACGGCCCCTGGGTTGATTAGTGCAATGGCTGCGTCGACATTTGTGCCCGGCGTTTCGAGTCTTGCAAACTGGGACAAATGGGCCACGATCGAGGTGCCGCTCGGATTGCAACTGCTGTCGACCAGCCCTGGCTGGATGATGTTGTCTCCCAGTGTTGCCGAATCGCTCCGTGCCAGTACGTGGTTGTTGCTCAGAATATAGAAAAGTCCGTTCCGCTGAACCAGGGATCCCAGAGTCCCGCCGCAGCACCAGATGAGGTTCTGCTGCGTGCTCGAATCGTTGGCATTCCCTCCCGTCGTGCCCAGGATGATCGGAAAGTTTTGCGCCGCTTCGTTTGGAGTGCGCGCCGCTACGGTGACCGCGGCAGGTGCAGACTTCGTCGCGTCCGCCAGCGACACCACTGTAACTGTGACCTTTGCCGGGCTCGGCACCTGTGCTGGCGCCGTGTACAGGCCCGAAGCGTTGATTGTGCCGCTCGTGGCCGTGCCCCCTACGACGCCGTTCACTTGCCATTGGACAGCCGTATTGGTCGTTCCCGTGACGGTGTCCGTGAAGGGTATCGATTGATTTACGGTCACAATTATGGATGTAGGCTTGATAGTCAACGAGATTTGCTGCCCGCCACCGACTCCGCCGCCGCTGCACGAAGCTAGAAGCGCGGCAACAGTTAGGTCAAATGTGAGGAAGATCGCGTAACGCATCGGGTGCCTCATTTTCCGGTCGGGAGTTTTTAAGCTAGCACAAATAATTTGGGCTGGGTGAGTGATTCCGATTCCCGCTTCGAAAGTTTGACTGCCTCGACCCCCGCAAAGGATGCCCGGCAGTTTCCTCCTCGAAGCCGCGGAAAGCGGTCTCGCTTCCAATCAATCCAAGTCGCGCCAGTTGGGGCCGGTGCCGATTTCGACGACGATGGGAACGGCCAGTTTGTGGACGCCTTCCATTTCTTCCTTAACTAATTTTCCCAGCTTGACGCGCTCTTTTGTGGGCGCCTCAAAGAGCAGCTCGTCGTGCACCTGCAGGATCATTTTAGATTCGAACTTTTCTTCCCCCATCCGCCGGTCGATGCTGATCATTGCCAGCTTGATCAGATCGGCGGCGGTACCCTGCAGCGGCGAATTGAGCGCAGTGCGCTCGGCAAAATTGCGGAGCTGCATCTGGGGTGAATTGATTTCAGGGATCGGGCGGATTCTTCCGAACAATGTCTTCGCCACGCCGGTCTTGCGGGTCTCGGCAAGAATCTTGTCCAGGTACTCCTTCACGCCCCGGTAGCGTGTGAAATAGGCATTGATGAATTTCGCGGCCTCTTTCTGCTCGATGCCTAATTGCTGCGCGAGCCCGAAAGGAGAAAGGCCGTAAATGATGCCGAAGTTGATGGCCTTGGCGGCGCGGCGGTGCTCTGCGGTCTGCGCCAGCGGCCCTACGCCAAACACTTCCTGCGCTGTCCGCGCGTGGATATCCTCACCGTTGCGGAAAGCCTCGACGAGCACGGGGTCTTTCGAAACATGCGCCATGACGCGCAGCTCGATCTGCGAGTAGTCCGCGGACAGCAGTATCTTTCCTCTTCCGGCGACGAAAGCGGCGCGTATCTCGCGCCCCAGCTCGCTGCGGATCGGAATGTTCTGCAAATTGGGATCGCTCGAACTGAGCCGGCCCGTGGCCGTGCCGGTCTGCGAAAAGCTGGTGTGCAAACGTCCTGTTTCGGGATGGATCAGTTTCGGAAGCGCGTCCACATACGTTGATTTGAGCTTGGCAATTTCCCGGTATTCGATAATCTTCGCAGGAAGCGGATGCTGTGCGGACAATTCCTCGAGAATGTCGGCGGCGGTGGACCTTGCTTTTGCTTTTCCACGCCGGGCGTTGGGCTGAAGATTCAGCTTGTCAAAAAGAATTTCGGCGAGCTGCGTCGGCGAGTTGACGTTAAATTCCGATCCTGCAAGCTTCCAGATCTCTTTTTCCAGGCGGCGAATTTCCTTCTCCATCGTGTGGGACATCTTTCCGAGCTCTTTGGGATCGACGCCGATGCCAACGCGCTCGATGTCCGCAAGCACCGGCGCGAGGGGCAGGTCCATTTTTTTATAAACGTCTTCGAGCTGTTGCTCCTGGACTTGCGCTTGGAGCGCAGGCGCAAGCCGCTGCAGATAATCGGCGCGCTCGCCGGGGCCGCCACCCATCATCACGTTGAACTGCCGCATCACCACGTCGGCGAAGTTGTGATTCGCCGTCGTGGGCCGCAGAAGATACGAATAAAGCTGCGTCGCGTGGCGAATATTCGGCGCCCGGCCCGTAAGCAGTTGAAAAAGTTTTGGGTCGTGCACGATTTTCGGCCGTTTTGGATCGGCGAGCAGCGGCGCGAGGGCCTTCAACGCCTCACCCTTCTCGTCGAACCACACCGAGCGTCCTTCGCCGGCCTGCGAGGAAACCTCGATCGACGCGATGCGCGTCCCGAATCCTTCCGATTCGCGTTCACCCGCTTCGAGATTCAGCCAGATCGCCACCGGCTGCTTCGCGGGGAGTTTCGCCAGATACTCGCGGAACTCGGCAACGCTGGCGAACTGCGCGTAATCCGCCTTCACAGCCGGCTGTGCATCCGCCGACGACGCCACCGCTTCCGCCCCTAGCTCTTTTAACAGCGAGTTGAAGCCCAGTTCACGATAAAGTTCTACGAGCGCAGCGCCGTTTGCTGGGCGCAATTCCAGTTCCGGCAGCTTGACTTCAATCGGCGCGTCCTTGGCAATCGCCGCCAGCTGTTTGGACATCAGCACTTGTTCACGCTGTTGCTGCAAAGCTTCCCGGTATCGCTTGTTGGACACTTCGTCCGCATGATCGAGTGCGCTCTCCACGCTCCCGTACTTCTTGATCAACTCCGCTGCGCCCTTTTCGCCGATCCCCTTTGCCCCGGGAATGTTGTCAATGGTGTCGCCGAGCAGCGCCATGTAGTCCACGACTTTTTCCGGCGGCACTCCCAGAATCTCTTCGACCTTCTTTTCATCCACGATGATGTCGGCCTTGGCCCCGCCGGAGCCGGTGCGCAACGTTCGCACACTCTTGCCAACAAGCTGCATCATGTCTTTGTCGTTGGACACGATCAGCACTTCCAGATTTTGCTTTGCGGCTTTGACCGCCATCGTTCCGATAACATCGTCCGCTTCGTAGCCTTTGATTTCGAGTATCGGCAGGTGCATCGCTTCGCATAGCCGGCGGACAAAGGGCAGTTGCACGCGCATTTCGTCTGGCATGGGCTGCCGCTGCGCTTTGTATTTTTCGAACAGCTTGTCGCGGAAGGTCGCTCCGGGAGGATCAAAAACAATTCCGATGTAATCCGGCTGGTAGTCCTTGATCAACCTTCGCAAGATATTTCCGAATAGAAAGGGAACGTTCGTAGGGACGCCGCCAGGACTTGTGAGCCGCTGAGGCATGGGCGCAAAGAAAGCGCGGTAAATATGCGCCATGGCATCCACAAGAAATAGTTTTTTCGGCGCAGCAGGCATGCCGGCGAGTATAGCAAAGCACCATGCGGAGCGCGGGAGCGATGCTTCCGCTTTTGGCGCTGCCTTGACAAGGCGAGCACCGAAAAAAAAGGGCCGCACAGGAAAGCTTCCCTGCGTGGCCCCGTAACTCAACGCTCAGTCCTTATTGTTTGTTCGGCTTGCTCGATTCCGGCCTCGGCTCGGATTTTGGTTCCGGCTTGCGCGCTGCGGGTTGCTTGGACGCGCCCTGTTCGCCGGCCTGAGCCTGCGAAACCAGCAGCATCCGCGTGCCGCTATCCAGGTGCACGTTCTTCCCGGCGGAAGTGATCACCGAACCCTCGGTGGCATTCGAGCCAGCCGTGCTCAGGTTCAGCCCGTTCAGGCCAAACACGCCTTGGCTGCTTGAAGTTAGCTGGCCCGCGGTGTTCAAGCCACCGACGGCTCCCTTCGAAGCACCGGCGATGTTCCCGCCCGCGTTTGCTGCGGAGTTTACGGTTCCGCCCGCAACTCCTCCCACGTTAGCCGCCGTGTTTGTCACCGTGCCTGCTGCACCACCCGCGGTGGAAGTCACCCCGCCAAGTGCGCCGCGCCCGCCAGCCATCCCTGATCCGGCCGCCGAAGCGCCCACGCCGCCCATCGCGTCCATGTCCGATCCAGCGGCCGACGCGCTACTCTCTGCCGAGGCAATCGCCTGGATCCCCGCGTTCAACGGAATCTCCTGGCCGTTTTTCAGGATCGCCTTGTCGAACACGATGCCCAGCGAGGATTCCGATTCGCCTTTGGCGCGCGCCGAAGCCTGCGTCACGTGCCCGACAAGTTTCGAACCCTTGGGGATCATCGTTTTCCCCTCGGACTTAACCGCTTCCGTGCTGTACGCGTTTACAGGATCACCGGGCTTGCACTTTTTCGAATCGATTGGCGAAGTCAGCGCGGCGTTGAACGCTGTGCCGCTTGCCAACGCAGCGTTGGCCTGCCCGTTCTGCGTTGACGCCGAAGTTGACGCCGATGCATTCCCTGATGTCTGCGCTTGCGTCTGGCCAGCCTGCACTGATGCTTGGCTGCTGCTCGGCGCTCCCGCCTGCGCTCCCGTTTGCGATTGAGCTGCAGCGCTTACGCAGAAAAGAGCCCCCACCGCGATTGCCAACCCTGTGCGATTCATGATCGTAAAACCTCCTTAAGATTGCCTTTCAAATGTGCGCTGGGATTGCCTGTATACATACGGGTATCCTCGCAACAATTTGATAGTGGCAAGGGCTATGCCGCCGTGTAAAGTGGTTGTTTTCTATTAGTTAACTGGGCGAGCGGGCGTCCACACCCCGGAGAAATGACGGGTACTACGCAAGATTTACAGGGCGGCGGCACGCCCTCTCGGGCCCCAGGAACCAGGCTAGACGATGCCCAGGGGCTTCGCCACTTCGGCCAAAATGTCTGCCGCGCGCAGAAGTTGCTCCCGCTTATGTGCCTCGCTCACGATGGCGCGCAGCCGCGCTTTGCCTTCCGCC
>WNFO01021990.1_pt1 | contig 10640 bp, 9 predicted proteins | sample 5400251 | NCBI WGS metagenome assembly WNFO01 (sample SAMN13153354, study PRJNA577476) | soil metagenome | isolation source: 100 cm saprolite under Madrone tree | place: USA:California | collected 2016-06-14 | reverse complement strand
TTTATTCTGGAAGCGAAATACACCAGCCACGGCGTTCTCGCCGCGGGCGGCATCGTCTCCATGCTTCTCGGAGCGATGTTCCTGATTCGCTCGCCGCTCACGGCTGGCGGCGTGAGCCTCGGCGTAGCTCTTGCCGTCACGCTTCCTTTTGCGGTGCTCACCGTGATGCTGATGCGGCTGGTCTTGCGCTCGCGCTCGTGGAAATCGCAAACCGGACGCGAAGAAATGATCGGTGCACAAGGCATCGTTGTTACGCCTATCGCCGACGGCGCCGAGGGCATGATCCGCCTTCATGGCGAATTGTGGCGCGCGTTTTCCAGTCAACCGGTCACCGAAGGCAAGTCCGTTCGCGTGGTGAAAATAGACGGCTTGAAGGTCCACGTCGAACCGGTGTAGGCGGCACGTGCCTGCCTCGGGCAGTCCGGCCTGTGCAGGCCCGCCCGCCTTAGACAGGCTCGCCAGGGGCTGTCATGCCGCCCTTAGCGACTTTTCCCGCATCCATCTTGGAAAAATGAGTTAGATTGTGTGGGGTGAGGAGGACACATGTTCGAGTTCTTCGGTTTAAGCACGATGATCGTCATCGCCATCGTGCTCATTTGGTTCTGGAATTCGCTTTACGTCATCAAAGAGTGGGAGCGCGGCGTGGTTCTCCGCCTCGGCCGTATGATGCCGCAAGCGAAAGGCGCTGGTCTCAACCTCGTCTTTTGGCCCATCGAAACGCTCACGCGCATGAGCATGCGCATCGAAACGCTCGACGTCCCGCCGCAAGACATCATCACCCGCGACAACATCTCCGTGAAAGTGAACGCGGTCTGCTATTTCCGCATCGTTGATGCCAATCTCGCTCTCTCCCAGGTGCAGAACTACCAATACGCCACCTCGCAGCTCGCGCAAACCACCATCCGCAGCGTCGTCGGTCAATTCGAACTCGACGAAATCCTCGCACAGCGCGACAAAGTCAACGCCAAGCTGCAACTCATTCTGGACACCGAAACCGAGCCCTGGGGGATCAAGGTTAGCAAAGTTGAAGTGAAGCAAGTCGACATCCCCGAGCAGATGCAGCGCGCCATCGCCCGCCAGGCCGAAGCCGAACGTGAGCGTCGCGCGAAAATTATTCACGCGGATGGCGAGTTCCAAGCTTCTTCGAAATTGGCCGAAGCTGCCAAGGTTCTCGAAACGCAACGCTCCGCCATCCAGCTTCGCTATCTCCAGACTCTTACCGAGATAGGTGTAGAGAAGAACACAACGGTTGTGTTTCCGCTGCCCATCGATATTATTAACAGTTGGGTGCAATCGTTGGGGGGGCAGAACAAGTAAGAATGGCATCGGGAGGTAGACGCGGGGGAGCCGGCGAGCGCGTGCTCGAGAGCAGGCACGTGATCGGCCTGTTCCTGCTCATGCTGGTTTTTTCCGGCGTCTTCTTCACTCTGGGCTACGTCATGGGCCGCAATCAGTATGACGGCCAGGTACGCGCCGCTTCCAATCCGCGGACTCTTCTGCCCGCGCCAGTCGCGCCCAAATCCGATCCCGCTGCAAAGCGTCCGAACAACGCGCGCCGCGATTCCGATCCTTCCAACGACATCAACGCGCAGCCCAACTCCGATTGGAGCTTTTACAACGCCGGAAAATCGTACGCTTCCGAGGACAAACTGAGGCCTACGCCGGCCCTTCCGCGCACCGTTTCCGCTGCGGCAAAAAGCAGAGGCGCAAAATCCGCGAGCACCGCCATCCCCGCGGGCTCGTATACACTGCAAGTCGCCGCCATGCGCAATCAATCCGACGCCCTGGCCCTCGCGTCGCATCTGCAAAGAAAAAAATTCCCCGCTTTCGTGGTTTCTCCGCAAGGCGACAAATATTACCGCGTGCAGGTCGGTCCCTTTCCCGACCAGAAATCCGCGGACGCCGCCAAGAAAGGTCTCGAGGGCGCCGGCTTCAGGGCTATCGTGAAGCATTGATGGCCCGGCGTTCCTGGACCCATTTTTTTCGCCGTCAAGCCGGAGCAGGAACCCCCACCGCTTTCCGCTTGGTTTTTGCAGCCGTTTCCGGCGCGGCGTTGTCTCTCTCTTACACTGGATTTTATTTCCCTGTTTACTCCTGGATCTGCGTTGGTATTTTGCTGGTCGTCATTTTAGAAGCGCGGCCGCGCGTGGCTTTTGCTTGCGGTTTTGTGCATGCCCTGTTTTTTGTGCTCACCTCCATGCCGTGGATTGCTACCGTGCTTGCGGTTCACGGCGGACTTTCGCGCGCCGGCGGCTGGGCCATTCTGCTCCTGATTGCCGGCCTTTGGGGCCTTCTCACCGGCGCTTTCGCGTGGTGCGTGCGCCGCCTCGCGCAGCACAGCTTCTTGGTCGCTTGCATCGGCGCGCCATTTCTTTGGGTAACGTTCGAGTTTGTTCGCGCGCACCTCCCGGAAATCAGTTTTCCCTGGAACCTGCTCGGCTATCCCGCCTCCGCCAATCTCGCGCTCCTGCAACTCACCGCCGTTACCGGCATTTGGGGCCTCTCGTTTCTCGTCGCTGCATTCAACGCGCTGCTGGCTTGGACCAACCGGGCCCTAGCGCCTCCTCCAGGCAAGCGCGTCATGATTCTCGTTTCGGCGGCCGCGCTGGTGCTCCTCGTGATGATCATTGCCCCGCGCTTCGTGCCGCAGATTTCCGCGCATCACTACGCTCGCGCCGTGCAGACCAACTTTCCCGAAGCGATGGAGTACCCCGCTGACTGGTTTCAGGCGCACACCAAAGATCTCGACGAACTCCGGAATCTCAGCCTCGCGCCTGCCAATCACGAAACCGATCTCCTGGTTTGGCCCGAAGCACCCGCGCCGTTTTCCTTTGAAGATCCCAAATTCGCGCGCATCGCATCGCTGCTGGCCATTCAGTCTCATCATCCGTTTCTCGCCGGCGTAATTGAGTGGAAGCCACTCGCCGAAACATCCGAAAGCGCGCACCATGCGGCCGCTTACAACAGCGCCATCTTGCTAGATGCCCAGGGACAAAACATTTTCACGTACGACAAAATTCATCTCGTGCCCTTTGGCGAGTACGAGCCTTTCCCGCTGATTCATCGCGTGGTTGCCAGCCTTTCCGATGAAGTCGGCGGCTTCCGCAACGGCAGCCGGTATTCCGTCGGCCATCTTTCCGGCGGATTCGAGTTCGGCGTTTTCATTTGCTACGAAGCGATCTTTCCCGGCGAGGTTCGTCATTTCGCCGTGAACGGCGCCGAACTGCTCATCAACATTTCCAACGACGGCTGGTTCGGGCGCTCCGCCGCGCCGGAACAGCATTTGCTGATGGCCCGCGTGCGCGCCGTGGAAAATCGCCGCTGGATGCTGCGCGTCACCAACAATGGCTTCACCGTCTCCGTCGATCCCTACGGACGCATTTTCCGTCCGCTGCCTCCCGACGTGCGCGCCGGCGTCGATTTGCCGTACGATTTTCGCACCGACGAAACTTTTTATACGCGTTTCGGCGACTGGTTCGCTTGGCTATGCGTGCTGGTTTCCGTTATTCTGTTAGCCGCAACTTTTCGGAAAGGAAACACAGCGCGCGAAGAACTCCTGATCCCGGTGACGGAAGGTCCGCCGTCGCTGGTCACCAGCAGCTAGCTGGTATGTAATTCAGGGGTCGGACCTTTAGGTCCGACATTAAGGCTTGCCGCCCCCGGGCTTTAGCCCCTGAGGAAACGTCTTAGCATTCATCGCGCCTCCATCTCATGATTCTCGAAGACCTCCAACACCGCTACGAACTCCTCAAGCCGCGCATCGCGCTGGTGCGGAGCTATCTTTGACGCCGCGCCACATCGCGAGCACCTGAAATCCCTCGAAGCGCGCATCGCACAACCCGATTTTTGGAGCAATCAGGAAGCGGCGCAAAGCGTCTTGCGCGACCGCAAACGCTCGGAAGATCAGATTGCCGCGGATGGAAAACTCACTTCGTTCGCGAGCGACCTGGAAACCTATATCAACCTCGCGCAGGAAGAAACCAACGCGGAGCAGCGCAACGATCTGCTGAAGGAACTCGATCGCGAGCTCAACGCCGCGGAAGATTACATCGGTGAGCTGGAAACCAGGACGCTGCTCTCCGGCGAAACCGATCATCTCAACGCCATCATGACCATCAAGCCGGGCGCCGGCGGCACCGAATCGCAGGACTGGGCCTCCATCCTGCTGCGCATGTATTTGCGCTGGGCGGAGCGCAAGGGCATGGGCGCCGTCGTTCTCGACGAAACGCCCGGGGAAGAAGCGGGCATCAAGAACGCCACCATTCAGTTTTCCGGCGAAAACGCCTACGGTTTGCTGGCCGGCGAAACTGGCGTGCATCGCCTGGTGCGCATCTCTCCGTTTGATCAAGCGGCGCGGCGGCACACCTCCTTCGCTTCGGTGTTCGTGATTCCGGAAGTCGACGACAAGATCGAGATCAACATCCGGCCGGAAGATTTGCGCGTGGACACCTTCCGTTCCGGCGGCAAGGGCGGGCAGAACGTCAACAAAGTGGAGACGGCGGTGCGCATCACGCACATTCCTTCGGGAATTGTGGTGGGCTGCCAGGTGGACCGCAGCCAGCACAAGAATCGCGAGCTGGCCATGAAGATGCTTCGCTCGCGGCTGTACGATCTGGAAATCCAGAAGCGCCAGGCGCATACCGACAAGCTCGACGAAACCAAGATGGACATTTCCTTCGGCAGCCAGATTCGCTCCTACGTCATGCAGCCGTATCGCCAGATCAAGGACCATCGCACCAAGTTTGTGGTCGGCGATGTGGACCGCGTTTTGGATGGCGACCTCGATCCCTTCATTCGTTCCTACCTCATGGCCAAGAAAACCAAAGGCAAGCTCGAAGTCCAGCCCGACGACGACGCCGCCGCGTAATAGAAGCGAGTAATGAGTAGTGGGTGGGAAGTGGGTCCGAACCTCCAGCCTCAAAAGTCGCGAACTTCTACCTTCGAGAAGGGAGGGTGTCCCACGGCCGAACCCGGATCTTTTCAGGTTGACATCTTACCCGGACGTGCGCATACTCGGGTTATATGTCTACCCAAGACACAAGAGAACGATTGGAATTGCTGCAGGGCACACTGGATCTGCTGATCCTCCGCACGCTCATCTTTGGATCGCAGCACGGGCAAGGGATCGCACGCGGCATCCAGGAAACCTCGCAGGAAGAGCTGCTCGTCGAGCATGGCGCTCTCTATCCCGCACTGCAGCGCCTGGAAGAGCGCGGCTGGATCTCCGCGAAGTGGGGAGTTTCTTCCAACAACCGCAAGGCCCGCTTCTATTCGCTGACGGCACTCGGCCGCAAACAACTGGTTAGAGAAACCAACAAATGGAAGCGATTGGCAGGGGCCATCGCGCGGATTCTCGGCCCGGAGGGGGCGAAAAGCTAAACCATGTTCGGACGCAAGCGCAAATTGGACGACTTCACCTCCGAAATCGAGGCCCACGTACAGCTCGAGATAGAGCGCTTGCGGGAGCAGGGGCTGAGTGAAGAGCAGGCCCGAGCAACTGCGCGTCGCTCATTCGGCAACCTCATGCAAGCCGAAGAACGCTTCTACGAATCCGGACGCTGGCTGTGGTGGGATCACTTCTGCCAAGACGTCCGCTACGGTCTGCGCATGTTGCGCAAGTCTCCCGGCTTCGCCGCAATCACTGTCTTGACGATTGCCCTGGGCATCGGAGCCACGACAGCGATCTTCACCGTCGTAGACGCCACGCTGTTGCGCCCTCTGCCGTACCCGCAACCGGAGCAGCTCGTGAGCGTCGAGGATGATCTTCCCGGCGTCGGCGCGCGGGATGTTGGAATGTCCCAACCCGAATGGCAGGACCTTCAGCGATCCGGCATTTTCGAATACGTTTCGCCGACATGGTTCGACGAAAATAATCTCACCGGCTCATCTCAGCCAGCGCGCGTTCGCTCCGCACCTTCAATCCCGAGGATCACACCCCCGGGCTTTTGCTCGAAGTTCTCATCAGCGATGGCCTTTGGAAGCGGGCCTTCGGGAGCGACCCGCACATTCTGGACAAAAGTGTCCGGCTCGACACCGACTTGTATCGGATCGTCGGCGTCATGCCGGCGGGGTTTGACGTGCCTGGGCGAAAAACGGAAGAAAGGAATATCGACGCCTGGATCGCAACCAGCTTTTACGGCGCGCCTATGCCTGATCATCCTCCGCGCAACCGGCGGAATCTTCCGACAGCAATCGCCCGCCTTAAACCTGGATTGACGATTGAGGCGGCGCAGAGCCGGGTGGACGCGCTGGTTAGCGCTGTGCAGAAGGAATTCCCGGAGGATTATCCGCTGCAAAGCGCATGGACGCTTCGATTGGTGCCGCTCCAAGAAAGGGTGGTTGGAAACGCTCGCCAGTCCTTGCTCCTGCTGCTCGGCGCCGTGGGACTGGTCCTGCTGATCGGTTGCGTGAACGTCGCGAATCTCCTGCTTGCGCGCGCCAGCGCGAGGGGGCGCGAAATGGCTGTTCGCCAAGCGCTCGGTGCCGCGCGGACGCGGCTGACGAGGCAGTTGCTGACGGAGAGTTTATTTCTTTCTTTACTTGGCGGGATCGCTGGCCTGGTGATTCTTTTCTCTGTGAAGGGATTTCTGCTGCGCATCGTGCCGGACAGCCTCCCGCGGCTCAATGAAGTATCGATCAACTGGACCGTTTTGCTTTTCGCTCTCGTCGCCTCTCTTGTTGCCGGCGCGATTTTCGGTCTCGCTCCCGCCTTGCACGCAGGCCGGTTCGATTTGGCTCATGCGCTCAAGCAAGCACCGCGCGGCTCCACGCCTTCCGGCGAACAGGGACGCACGCGGCGCGTGCTCGTGGTAACGGAATTTGCTCTTTCTTTGGTGCTGATGGTTGCGGCGGGTCTTCTGTTGCGCAGTTTCTGGGACTTGTTGAATGTGCGGCTGGGATTCAATCCACAGAATGTGATGGCCGTCCGTACCAGGCTGCCCGACCCAAATGATCCCAAGACCGACATCTACGCAACCCCTGCGCAGGAGGCGCCGTTCTTTCGCGAACTGCTTCGCCGCACTAGAACGCTGCCGGGAGTCGAAGAAGTAACCCTTGGAGATACCGCCTCTATTCCGTTAGACGAGAGTCTGCGGGATCTAAAACTGATCTCCGAGGGTCAGTTCTTCTTCACAGTCGAGGGACGAGACATTCAGAGCGACGAGCCTGCTGTCGTCGAACGGTCAAGCGTTACGCCAGACTATTTTCACTTGTTGAAAATGCCTTTGCTGCGCGGCCGCTTGTTCGACGAATCGGACAACGATAGGGCCCCGCAAGTCGCGGTGATCAATGAAGCCTTCGCGCGGACGTACTGGCGAAACCAGAGTCCCTTAGGCAAGCGCTTCAAGAGAAACCGAGCGGGGTCTCCCTGGATTACCGTTGTCGGCGTCATCGCCAACGCAAGGACAGAATCGCTCGCGCAAACGGACGTTCCGAAAATCTATCTGGACTTGTATCAGACCGGAGGGAAACGCCTGGCGATATTTTTGCGCGGGCATCTCGACACCGCTGCGATTCCAGCGGAGGTGCGCGAGCAGGTTCAGTCCGTCGATCCGACGCTTCCCGTTTCCGGCGGGCAGACGCTCGTCGAAACGGTATCGGCGTCTCTTGCGGAGAGGCGATTCTCGATGGAAATCGTTGCGCTGTTCGCTCTGACCGCCTTATTCCTCACGGCCCTGGGAATCTACGGCGTGATTTCGTACATGGTAAGCGAGCGCACCCACGAGATCGGGATTCGCATCGCACTTGGCGCAGAAAGCAGCAGCATCCTGCAGGTGGTCTTGCGTCAAGGACTAGGGCTCGCCATTGCCGGTGCTGCGGTTGGGCTTGTCGGTGCGCTGCTCGTGTCACATCTGATGACGGGCCTGCTCTACGGCGTGAAGCCGACAGATCCTCTGACCTTTGCGGGTGTAGCCCTTCTTCTCATCGGTGTCGCTCTGCTTGCTTGTTATATTCCGGCGCGGCGCGCGTTACGCGTCGATCCGCTGGTCGCCCTGCGGCACGAATAGCTCGCGTCGGCAGTGAACGACGCGTGCTCGAAAATCCATATCTTTGGGTTCCAACAAATCAAGGAGAGTCAACGAATGAAACAAATGAAAATCTTCTTGGTGTTGGGAGCACTCTTCGCTCTGTTTTCAGCCGGGCAGGTTGCCGCCCAGTCGACCGCCCCCGTGACTCTAGTAAAAGCCGGCCGGCTGCTTGACCCCCGGACAGGTAATGTGCTTTCGCCCGCCGCCGTGCTGATTGAAAACGGCAAGATCAAGGAAGTTGGTTCACCTTTACGAGTGCAAGCGAATGCGCCAGCCGGCGTCAAGACTATTGATCTGGGCAGCGCGACGTTGCTGCCCGGGCTGATCGATAGTCACACTCACCTGCTTCTCAACGTAATTGTGCCGGGGGAAGCCGAGATCACGCGCTACTGGGCGTTTGTTCCAGGGCTATTGCTGGCAGTGGCGGCAAAATCGCCCGCTGAACGGGTGTTGCTTGGCGCACAAATGGCGCGCGAAGACCTGGAGAGTGGTTTCACTACCGTGCGCAATGTGGGGCACTCCGGCATTGATGGCGATGCTGCGCTGCGGGACGCCATTAACGCCGGGCGCGTGCCCGGTCCGAGAATTTTGGCGGCGGCACGTAAACTTACGCCACCCGGGGGCTATTTCCAGGCGCTCAATCCGGCTGTCGCCGATCCAATCGTAAAACAGGAGTTTCTGCAGGTAGGGAATGCTGACGAAGGGCGGCGGGCTGTGGATGAGGATCTCTTCTACAACGTCGACCTCATCAAGGTCGCACTCGACGACGACGGCGTTGGCATCACGGTGCCGGTGCTGACCGCAATCGTCGAGGAAGCTCACCGCGCGCACAAGAAAGTTGCTGTCCATGCGCAAAGCAAGATTGCCATTCAAACGGCGATTGATGCAGGCGCAGATTCCATCGAACACGGTAACGACGCAACCGACGAGCAATTGAAGCTGATGCGTGAAAAAGGAATCTTCTTCGACTTAACGCCGACGTTTTATGGCGGTTTCCTTCCGACAATTCTCGACGCGAGCATCGTGATGTCTCCAGCCTTTCGTTCTCAGTACACCAGCGGCGTTGAACGCGGGCGACAGCGATACGACGCTCTGGTTCAGCGAATATTGAAGTCAGGAGTGAAGTTTGCGGCCGGATCAGACATGTGCTGGTTCTATCCTGGAAAAACGCGCGGCCAAGCCACGGCAACAAGGTTTCCCACCTTGCATGAAGCAGGGATGCCAGCGCTAGACGTTATTCGCGCCATCACGACGAATGCTGCGGAAATGTTGGGCTGGCAGGACCGTGTGGGCGCGGTTGACCCCGGGGAATTCGCCGATCTCGTTGCCGTTGCTGGAGATCCGATCGCCGACATTACCGAACTGGAGCGCGTTCGCTTCGTGATGAAGGATGGCCAATTGGTCAGGAATGATCTTGCGTCGCATTGAGGCGCAACTTCCATTCCGCAACAAACCAGTGCGGTGCATCGTTGATCTTCGGAAGCCAGATTTGTCCCAAGGAGAATACAGAGATGAGACGGTCTTCGCTCGAGCTGATTGTGGTAACCCTGCTTGCCGTCGCCGGAACGCCTCTTTACGGTCAAGACCAATCGCAGAATCAAGCTCCGCGTCCGGCGCGTTCCCGAGCAGACGAAACGCTCGAAATGTGGAACGACATCGGGAAGAAACTCATCGCCATGGCCCAGGATTTTCCCGAAGACAAGTACGACTTCAAGCTGCAGAAAGGCCAGCGTACTTTTGCAGAAAATCTTCTACACGTCGCCGCAGTCGACTTGGATTTGATGCGCTCGATTTCCGGATCAAACATCGGGCCCGACTTCGGCAAGAACAAGCACAACCCATCGCGCGACGTTTACAAAACGAAATCCGGCGTAGTGAAGCTGATGCAGCAGGCCGTCGCGGACGGAACGAACCCGATTCAACAACAGGGCGACGCGGGGCTGGACAAAATTACGAAATATGCGTGGGGGAACAAGCTGGTCCACAACTCCCACACCTGGATGTTCGCCATCGAGCACAGCGCCGAGCACTACGGCCAGCTTGTGGTCTACTATCGCGCGAACAACCTGGTGCCGCCAGACCCGCGGCGCTAACGCGGTCATAAGGCCCGAAGCTCAAACCTCAAAACTCGAACCTCTAACCTCTAACCTCGAGAAGAGGGGTACCCTCGTCAATTTCTCGACGATGAATTACGCAAAGAGCTCCCCGCCTCGGATCTCGCCGCCAAGCGGAGGCAAATCCGAGACCGGTGCCCACCCGCCAAGTTTCGCCGTCTGTTCGCCAAGACCTAAGAAGGGGATCGCAAGCTGCTCCTATACATGGCTCAGAAAATGGCCGGAACGAGGTCTCGTCAAACGGAGGCAAGCAACTAATCCCGCCGGACGGGGTTTAAGGTTGACTACGCTCAGGAGAATTACGACAGCGGACGAGGGAAGTTGATCAGCAAGGATTCTTCCCACACTGAAGTGGGGCTGCAAGGGGTGACGAGATGGACGTGCCCTGCCCTAAGTGCATCAACATTGCTGGACTCACGTCTCAAGTGCAACAGGCCGAGATGAAATTAATCCTGGCCGGTGCGTGGCCAGCGCTCAAGCCGTTGCCGGTATTCAAGTA
>WNFO01040002.1_pt1 | contig 10641 bp, 12 predicted proteins | sample 5400251 | NCBI WGS metagenome assembly WNFO01 (sample SAMN13153354, study PRJNA577476) | soil metagenome | isolation source: 100 cm saprolite under Madrone tree | place: USA:California | collected 2016-06-14 | reverse complement strand
CTGCATGAATCGCCCTACGTGCCAACGCAATGGGCCGCAGGCTATTCCGGCGTTGCGCAGGGAGACGACTAATGCGAGGCGCGGCAAGAAACGTTAGGCGCTTCGCGCGGCGCCTTTGGCGCGGCGTGCGTGAATGGTGCGGCGATTCGGCCTATGAGCGCTACCTGCGCTCTCTCGCCTCGCGGCGATGCAAGTCGCGCGCGTTGACGGCAGAAGAGTTTTATGTGGAACAGCTAACCCGCCGATACTCTCGGCCGAACCGCTGCTGCTGAATCTTTGAACTTCAACTTCACCTGTACCTTTGGCCGGTAACTCTTGGCCGCCCCTTAGAATTACTTAACAACGCCGCCGTTCCGCGGGTGCTACGCTCGCTTTTTGAGGAGCGAACATGCGAAGAGTCTCTGTATTTGCGGTGCTTTTGCTGCTGATAAACCTTTCGGCGTCGCGGCTAGCAGCGGCTGTACCGGATACGCCGGATTCTGCTGCGACACCCGCACCCGAGGCTCCGGCAGCTCCCGCAAAAAGATCGTCCGAGGGCCGCATTCCGATCGGCGTAGGCGTTAAGGTGTCCACGCTCGGAATCGGCGGGGAAGCCGCCATCGCGGTATCTCATCGCTCCAACGTCCGCTTTGGGTTCAACGCTTTCAGTTACGGCCACACCTTCGATAAAGACGGGGTGACCTACAAAGGGACGTTGGACTTGCGGTCCGCGCAAGTCACCTACGATCTGTTCTTCCTGAAGGAGTTTCACATCAGCCCAGGGGTGCTGATCTACAACGGCAACAATGTTACTGCCAGCGCTTCGGTGCCCGGCGGGCAGAGCTTCACGCTGAACAACACCAACTATCTGAGCGACGCCGCCGATCCGGTAACGGGGACGGGGAAGCTTGCGGTGTACAAAGCCGCACCGATGATTCTCTTCGGGTTTGGCAATTTGGTGCCCCGCAGCAGGCATTTCAGCACTTCATTTGAGATTGGCGCTGCTTATCAGGGACCGCCGCGCGTCACGCTGAACCTCAGCGGGAGTGCGTGCGACTCCACTGGCTTGTTTTGCCGGTCCATCAGCTCCGATCCAACCATCCAGGCCAACGTCGCCTCCGAGCAAGCAAAGCTCAACAAGAGCGCATCGCCCTACAAATTTTATCCGGTCCTGTCGTTTGGCGTCGGCTTTAAATTCTAGCGACGGCGAAGCACAACAAGAAAGTGGACGACGGAGTTGCCCGCTACGTCGGTGCGATGTAGAATCGTACGCAGTCCGGGTATCCCTCCGTTTGCAGTCCATAGATAGGAGGTTCGATGAAAGGCATCATCGTTCTGATTCTGGCCATCGGCCTGACGGGCGGCTTGGCGCTCGCGCAATACGGCGCTACGCCCCACGACAAGGCTGCGGCCAAACCCGATTTCGACATCACTGCTTCTTACATCGAAGCGTGCAGTTGCGATATGTTCTGCCCCTGCTATTTCAATACTCGCTCGACGCATCATCACGAAGGTGATTATTGCCGGGCCAACCTCGTTCTTCGCACGGATAAAGGCTATTACAAAGATACCAAGCTGGACGGCGCCAAAGTGTGGTTGGCGACCGATCTCGGCAGCGACTGGAGCACCGGAAAAGATTCCTGGGTGGTCATCCACTATGATCCGGCCGTGACTCCCGCACAGAAAGCCGCGTTCAACGACATTCTCGGCCAGCTTTATCCTATGAAATGGGAGCACGCCGACGTGGACACTGCCGGATTTCTGTGGAAGGTGGATACGAAAACTGGCCAGGCTCACGCCAAGATGGACAACGGCAAGGGCGAGGTCATTCTCGAGCGCGTGCAGGGAAATGCTGCGGCCCACGAAGTCGTGGTGTACAACCTAAAATACTGGCTGGCGCAGTCCAACAACGGCTTCCGCATGTGGAAGAGTAAGCACGAAGCCTTTGAAGGTCATGGTCACAACTTTTCATACGACGGCACGAACGGCTTCCTGATCACCATTCATTTTTCAGGACAGGCGAAAGCCGCCGCGGCGGATTAGGCGAGTACCACGCAGCCTTAAAATTCGTCTTCATCTTCAGACCGGCTTTTCAGCAGGGTCGTTTTGTGGCTGATTTTGATTTTGTGCGCCCGAATTCCGGCAACGATTGCGCGGCGCGTTTCCGCGGGCAACGCTTCGGGAGGGAAGACGCCGGGGAGGTCGCGCGGGAAAAATTTGATGAATAGCGCGGCGACGTGGGCGGTGGCGTACGCCACCGGCGTGGTGTAAAGGCCCTGCTGGCGGATTTGGTAGAGCGTGGGGAACAAGCATTCCGTGCGAATCAGCAGACGCTGATCGTCTTTCTTGCCCCGTTTTACGCCGCGCACAATGACTACCGCGGCGAACCTCGCGTTTTGCAGCTCACCCCGGCGAATCAGCTTGGCGATTTTGCGCGGTGATAACGTGTGCGGAAAGCGCTGGCGCAACGTCCATGTTCTGCATAGGGACAAAGTAAGGCAGTGTGCCCACTTCGTCTTGTGCGGCCAGAACCACGTTGGCGGTACCTATCGGATCGGGAAACCGAAATTTCTCGAGCTCCGCGAAACGCTTTCCCATGTGGAATCGTCTGTTGCGATAGACGCGCGGGCGGGAAATGGCCTCGTCAAAAGTAACTTCCGGGGACCATTGCGAGATGGGGTCGTCGCTTTCAGTGCTTTCGTACAGGCGGACCTGCACGGACTCTACTTCGTGCAACGTTTCGGCGGCGCGCTTGACGAGGAGATTGGTGAGTCCAGGGGCCGCGCCGGTGTTGATCACCGCCGTCCTGTTCTTCTGCTGGAAGCGGCTTGTGTAGGCGAGCTGCTCGGCCTTGAAGGGGTTGCGCGTCAGGTGCGAACTGAGGTCCAGATAATGTGCGCGCAGCCGCAGGGCCGCGCGCATCACGATTTGGTTGAAGACCGAGGCCGAGGCGTTGACGATGAGCTGGCATCCCCGGGCGGCCCGCACAATCCCATGCAGATTTCGCGCGTTTACTTCGGTGATGGGTATGGAGCTCTTTTTGCCCAGGAAGCGTTGCGCGCGCTTGAGGTCGCGGTCACCGCACCAGACTGTATGTCCTTGCCGCTGCAATAATTGCGCGAGGAGAGAGCCGGTAGCGCCGGCCCCGAGAACGAAGATCCGCATGGCGTGGCGAAAACTCTACCATACAGCCGGGCCGGGCCGGAGACAGTCCTCGGATGATGTGTTGAAATTGCAGAGTGGCTCTCGATGGCGTACACTGGCGCCGAAGACTCCGACCCCTGGTGCCTTGCGGGGAGAAAACCTATGGCGGCAGGGGCGATTTCCTGGCGATGAGCCGGGAATGAGGGTTCGGCTGGAAACGGCTGGGCCTCCCGCTTGGAAAGGAGCCGACGACGAAAAAGCGCGCTTTTTCGTCTGCGCCTGCATCCAAGCATACGGATTCAGGCGTTTTTGTTGAGTCAGCAATCGCCGGCAAGAGATCATGACCCTTCACGACAAATTCGGCCGCCAGATTACGGACCTGCGCATCTCGGTTACCGACCGCTGCAACTTCCGTTGCGTGTACTGCCGCTCGGCCGACCCGGAGAATTACCGCGATCACGATGAGATCCTGTCGTGGCCGGAACTTGACCGCCTGGCACGAATTTTTCTAAGTCTGGGTATTCGCAAAATTCGCATCACAGGCGGGGAGCCGTTAGTCCGCGAAGGCGTTGAGGATTACATCGCGCGGCTGCATGCACTGGGCGTCGAAGATCTCTCGATGACCACGAACGGCCATTTGCTAGCCGAACGGTGTCAGCGGCTCATCCAATCCGGCCTGCGACGTATCAATATCAGCCTCGACTCGCTAGATCGCGCGAAATTCGAGAAAATCACGCGCACCAAATCCTTCGCGACGGTGATGGGGAGCATCGATGCGGCGCAGAACTCGCGGCTCGCACCGGCAAAGATCAATGCGGTGCTCGTCCGCGGCATTAACGATGATGAAGTGGAAGCCTTTGCCGGCTTCGCGCGCGAGCGCGGCGTCATCATGCGATTCATCGAATTCATGCCGCTCGACGCAGACCGGCACTGGAATCGCGGGCTTGTGGTGCCGGCAGCCGAAATCCATCGTCGCATTCACGCAAAGTGGCCGCTCCAGCAAATTCCGCATGAGCGCAGCGAAACGGCCCGGAAATACCGATTTGCGGACGGTGCTCCCGGGGAAATCGGACTCATCGCTCCGGTCACTCAGCCCTTCTGTGGCCACTGTTCGCGCATCCGCTTGACGGCCGACGGCAAGCTACGCACCTGCCTATTCAGCAAGGAGGATCACGATCTGCGCGCTTTGTTGCGCCAAGGCGCCTCCGACGACGATATGGTTACCTACATCTGCTCGGTGGTCGTGGAAAAAGAGGAAGGGCACCGTATCAACGAACCGGACTTCGTACCACCGTCTCGTACCATGGTATTCATCGGCGGATAGCGGAGAATTACACCTCAAACCTGTGGTACGAGCGCCCGCGCCACTTCGCGCGCATAGCCCTTGATCGCATGTTAAGCTTGCGCTAGCCGCTTTGCAGGGCGGAACTGCGCTGACCCTGACCCGCAGCGGGCCTGACAAGCCCCGAACGGAATCACAATGGCGGATGAAGACGACGAACAGAATCAGGACGATAGCCCAGAGCCGGAGCCGCGACTCTTCACCCTCACCGAAGCCGAGCGCGCCCGCAAGGAGCTTGAACCGTTCCTCGTGGAAGCGATGGATTGCCGCAAGAAGCTCGCCGGCCTCGAAACCGATCTCACTGCCGTTTCCGCCAGAATTACCATGATGGGCGGCGTTATCGTCCCGTACGAAAAACTGGCCACCCTGCGCGTCGAGCACCAGCAGCTTGCGGAAACGCTCAAGTCCGCGCTGAATCGCATCCTTGAAACGGGTTGCATCATCAAAGATCTCGAGGTTGGCCTGCTCGACTTCCCGGCCCTGCTCAACAACGAGGAAGTTTATCTATGCTGGAGGCTTGGCGAGGATCGCATCCGCTTCTACCATCGCCAAGACGAAGGATTCGCCGGTCGCAAGCCGTTGGATCCCAACGATCCCGGTCCGGGCGACGTCGTTCAGTAAACCTGCAGTTTTTTCGGAACGTTCCACGAGATTTTCCGGCAAACCTGAGCGGTACGCTTTCCGGTTTAGGGCTCTCGGCGCGATACGATCTTTACCAGGTCCGTTTTTGCACTACGGGGGAGTTCGCTTGGCGTCACAACCTGAGAATCGGCTCAAGGATTCGGTTAGTCCTTATCTGCGTTCCGCCGCCCACCAACCCATCGATTGGCATGAATGGGGGGACGCCGCCTTCGCGCGCGCGAAATCCGAGAACAAACCTGTGTTGCTGGATATCGGAGCGGTGTGGTGTCACTGGTGCCATGTGATCGACCGCGAAAGCTACGAGAACACCGAAATCGCCAACATTATTAACGAGCACTTTGTGGCCGTGAAGGTCGACCGCGACGAGCGCCCCGATGTGGACGCGCGCTACCAGTCCGCCATCAGCGCCCTTTCCGGGCAGGGCGGATGGCCGCTGACCGGCTTTCTGCTGCCGGATGGCAAGCCTTTTTACGGAGGCACATACTTCCCCCCCGACGACCAGGGCGGCCGGCCCGGTTTCCGGCGCGTCTTGCTGGCGGTCGCCGACTCCTATCGCAGCAAGCGGCCCGATTTGGAGCGCGCCGCCAATTCGCTGGCGGATGCGGTGGCGCAAGCGGAAATGTTCAACGGCGCGAAAGGCAAGTTCGACCTCGGCGTGGTCGATGCGCAAATCCAATCGCTCACCAAACTTTTCGACATTCGCAACGGCGGCTTCGGCCAGTCGCCGAAATTTTCGCACGCCTCCGCGATTGAACTGCTACTCGAGCGCTATCAGGAAACTAAGGAAAAGCATCTGCTCGCCATGGCCGAGACCACTCTCGAAAAAATGGCGCGTGGCGGCGATTACGATCAGCTTGCTGGCGGTTTTCACCGCTATTCGGTCGACGAACGCTGGCTGGTGCCGCACTTCGAGAAAATGAGCTACGACAACTCGGAGCTGCTCAAGAACTATCTGCACGGCTGGCAGGTCACGCAGAATCCGTTCCTGCGCGAAACTGCCGAAAGCATCATCGGCTGGGTGAATGACGTGCTCTCCGACCAGCAAGGCGGGGGGTTTTACTCCAGCCAGGATGCCGACTATTGCCTCGCTGACGACGGCGATTACTTCAGACGAAGCGCGCATCATCGAGCTCCATTACGATGTCGAGGCGCGCGGGGAAATGCACCACAATCCTGCGAAGAACGTTCTGTGGGTGGCGCGCGATCCGGCCACCATCGCCAAAACCCTGGGCAGCGATGAAACCGCTGTCCGCCTGACCATCGCGCGCGCCAAGGGCAAGATGTTAGCGGGCCGTTTGCGGCGCACGACACCATACATCGATACCACGATGTACGTTGCCTGGAACTCGATGTTCGTTTCCGCGTACCTGGAAGCGGCGCGCGTTTTGGAGGGGTCCGCCGGCGAGCGCTGCCGCGAGTTCGCGCTGAAAACAACGGATCGCATGCTGCACGAAGCTTGGAGCGAGGACAAGTGCTTCGCGCACCGCATCGGCAGTCCGCGGCTGGAAGGCTCGTTGGATGATCAGGTTTTCGGCATCATCGCGCTGCTGGACGCCTACGAAACGAAGCTGAATCAACCTTATTTTCGCGCTGCGCGGCGCGCGCTTGACTATATTCTGGAGTACTACGCGGATGCGGAGGGCGGCGGCTTTTTTGATCGGCCGTCCAATGCGCCGCCGCTTGGCGGGCTGGACGTGCGCCGCAAGCCCTTCCAGGATTCGCCAACGCCCGGAGCAAATTCGGTCGCCATTATCGCGCTCGTTCGTGTGCATGCTTTTACCGGAGACGAGCGCTACTACAATTTCGCACAGAAAACGCTGGAAGCCTTCGCGAGAATCGCGCCGCAGTATGGACTCTTCGCCGCCACCTATGGCCTGGCGGCGCTCCTGTTCACGCACCACCCGATACAAGTGGTGATCACCGGTCGTGACGATGATCCCACGGCACGCTCTCTGGAAGCCGCCGCCAACGGGGTCTACCGGCTCGGCAAATCCGTCCTGCGATTCACCGCCACGGGCAGTGATGGATCGTCGCTCGAACACCTTCCCGAAGCGCTCAAGGAAACGCTGCCGCATCTGCAAGCGGACAAGTCTGCGGCGGTGGTTTGCGCAGGACAATCCTGCCTCCCGCCCACCAATGATCCGGCTCAACTCACCGCCATGCTTGAAGATGGCGCCGCGGGCGCCGCGGCAAAATAGCTCCGCAGGCTGTGTTCAGCGGTTGAATCTACTTCTTCGGCCGCGACTCTGGCGGCACCAATCCAGCGACCCGGTAATACACCGCCAATTGGCCGTAGTGCTCGCCCATGTGCTCCATAAAGCCGTACGCCCACTCGAAAACGCGCACTTGCTGATTGCCGAAGGGATCGATCATCATCCCCGCCATTCCGGCATCGCCCTTGGCCTTGATGGCAGCGGCGCCGTCCTCCATCGATTTTTTCACGTATGCCACCACATCGGCTTTCGTCTTGTATTTCGCGCGTGACGGATCTTCCTCAGCCGGCGGTTTTTCTCCGTTGGCGATATTAATGAAGAAATAGTTCGCACCCGCGGCGTGAAGCAATTGCTCCGCAAACGAACGCTGCGAAGGCGTCGGTTTGAAGTCGTACTTGTCTTCCGGGAAATCCTCCGCCATGGCAATTAGCTTCCGTCCGACATCGTTCCATTGCTCAAGCACCGCTTGCGACAATCCCTTCGCCGGTTTCGGAGCGGCATCCTTCTTCGCCGCATCCTGCGCGGCAGAGGGCAATGTCGCCATCACCATAAACATTATCGTTGTCACCACGAGCAAAGTCATCTTCCTCATGCTTTTCTCCTTTTGTATCAGTTGCTCCAAGCGCGAAGCGCGCACACCCGAGCGGACTACCCCGTTCGACGCATCACTGGTCCAGACGGCTTTTCCTGTGGAAGCGTTTCCGGGGCTGAGCGGGGGTTCATATTACTCACGAATGCCGTCCAGCGACAGCAAAAGCGGACAGTTCCTACCGAGGGGAAGAGTTGAGGCCGCACGAGGACCGTCGGTGAACTGGGGCGCAACGAGCCTGCCTGCCGCAGGCGGGCCGCGCCCTTACATGCTTTAGGCTACGGTGACTTCGGGGCTTAGGTAGACGTCTTGGACGGCGTTCAGGAGCTGGATGCCTTCTTTCATGGGGCGCTGGAAGGCTTTGCGGCCGGAGATGAGGCCAGTGCCGCCGGCACGTTTGTTGATGACAGCCGTAGCTACGGCTTCCTCGAAATCATTCGCTCCGGAAGCGCCGCCGCTGTTGATCAGGCCGGAGCGCCCCATGAAGCAATTCGCGACCTGGTAACGGCAGAGGTCGATGGGATGATCGCTGGCCAGGTCGGTGTAAATGCGCTTGTCGAATTTGCCGTAGCTGGAATCGCCGATATTGAGGGCCTGGTAGCCGCCGTTGTTCTCCGCCATTTTCTGCTTGATGATGTCGGCCTGAATGGTAACGCCGAGATGGTTGGCCTGGCCGGTGAGGTCGGCGGAGAGGTGGTAGTCCTTGTCTTTCTTGAAAGCGCTGTTGCGCAGGTAGCACCACAGGACGGTGGCCAGGCCGAGTTCGTGAGCCTCCGCGAAGGCGCGGCTGACTTCGACGATTTGGCGGTCGGCCTGGTCGGAGCCGAAGTAAATAGTGGCGCCAATGGCAGCGGCGCCCATGTCCCAGGCCTCTCTTACCGTGCCGAAAAAGATTTGGTCGAACTTGTTGGGGAAGGTGAGCAGCTCGTTGTGATTGATCTTGACGATAAAGGGAATTTTATGGGCGTATTTGCGGGCGACGGAGCCCAGCACGCCGAAGGTGGAAGCCACCGCGTTACAGCCGCCCTCAACGGCCAGCTTGACGATATTACCGCCATCGAAATAATCCGGATTCTTGGCGAAGCTGGCGCCAGCGGAGTGTTCGATACCCTGATCGACTGGCAAAATGGACATGTAGCCCGTTGCGCTTAGCCGGCCGTGATGAAAGAGCCGATGCAAGTTCGCCAGCACGCGGACGTTGCGATCGGAAACCGACCAGACGCGATCGATGAAGTCCGGTCCGGGAAGGTGCAGGCGCTCTTTCGCGATTTTGGGAGACTTGAATCCCAGCAGGGATTCGGCCTTTGCTCCCAAATACGTTTCAATTTTTCCCGTGCCCGCCGTTGTAGTCGTAGCCATTTTATTTCTCCTAATTTATTCGCGAATTCTTGTAGTAAGCATGCTGCCCGCGGCAGTATCGACGAGCCACAGTAATTTTCCTTTTTGTGGCTGAATCATTTGTGCCGGCAACTGTTCCGGTTCGCACGGCCCTTCCAGAACGCCTTTCAGCGCCAGCGCCTTGTCCGCGCCGGTGACCATAAAAATCACCTGGGCCGCTTGATTGACGGCCGGAGCGGTCAGAGTAATACGTTCCGTGTACAACTTGCCTACCCAATTCCGTACCACGATGCGCTTCGTTTCATGCACCGCTTTGGTGCCGGGAAAAAGCGACAAGGTGTGGCCTTCGTTCCCCATGCCCAGCAGCACCAGATCGAAACCCGGGAACTGCCCATCCGCTAGTTTAAAGGATGCGCGCAGCGCCTGTTCGTATTCTCGCGCGGCTTTTTCCGTGTCCTTGTATTCGCCCTTGATTCGTGTCACCTGAACGGGTTTCAGGGGCGATTTCGAGATCAATGTTTCGCTAGCCGTGCGAAAATTGCTGTCCGCGTGGTCCGGACCGACGTTGCGCTCGTCGCCAAAGTACAAATGCATTTTATCCCAGGGAAGCTGCGCGCGCAGCTCCGCGTCGCCGGCAAGAAGGGAATAAAGCGCTTTGGGAGTGGAGCCGCCGGCGAGAACTACGCTGAAGGAACCTCTTTCGGAGACGGCGGAGGTTGCGGCTTGCACGAATTCCTGGGCCGCACGTCTGGCGATGGCGCTGAGGTCAGTAAGGATGCGTAGGTCGCGTTGCACAATTTCTCCGCTACGGTTGTAGGGGCGCGCTTCAGCGCGTCCCAGCGAGGCGAAGCCGAGTCTCCGCGGCGCCCCGGCTACAACCCTTTGCCGCCCGACCTGTAAATCTAGCGGGCAGCCGCGACCTTGCCTTCATCGTCGCTGCAGCCGCGGTCGCGGTCGATTTCCTCTTCACCGATGGGGCGCCAGGCGCGGCCGTCGCGTTCGAGTAGCTCTTCCGCTTCCTCTGGCCCCCACGAACCAGCGGCATAATTGGGGAAACCGCGGGCGGGCAACGCATGCCAGACATCGATGACCGGCTGGATCACGTTCCAGCCGGCTTCGACCATGTCGGCCCGCTGGAAAAGCGTGGGATCGCCGGCCATGCAGTCCCGCAGCAGGCGCTCGTAGCCGGTGCTGTGTTCGGCGCCGAAATAAGTGCAGTAGTCGAAATCCATGTTCACGAGGCCGAGCTTCATGACCGCTCCGGGAACTTTGGCGCCGAAGCTGAGAGAAATGCCTTCGTTGGGTTGGATGTGAATGACTAGGCGATTGGTCTCCAGGTTTTTTACCGTGGTGTTGCGAAAGAGCACGAACGGAGTGCGCCGGAAATGAACGAC
>WNFO01006076.1_pt1 | contig 10641 bp, 4 predicted proteins | sample 5400251 | NCBI WGS metagenome assembly WNFO01 (sample SAMN13153354, study PRJNA577476) | soil metagenome | isolation source: 100 cm saprolite under Madrone tree | place: USA:California | collected 2016-06-14 | reverse complement strand
CTTCAGTTCGGCGAAAAAAGGGGCTCTGCTGTCGGCCCTACTCGCCGCGGCAAAGGCAGCAAAATCATGGCGATCAGCGACGGCCATGGTCTTCCTCTCGCCGTGCACGTGGCCAGCGCTTCGCCTCATGAAACAAAACTCGTCGAACCTACGCTCCAACGACGTTTCCTTGCGGAAACTCCCGAGCGCTTGATCGGCGACCGCGCTTACGACAGCGATCCGCTGGATGCGCAGATTCGCGAACGCTTCGGTGTGCAGTTGGTTGCTCCGCACAACTCCACGCGTAGCCGGAAAGCCACGCAAGATGGTCGCGTGCTGCGCCGCTACCGTCGCCGCTGGAAAATCGAGCGCTTGTTCGCTTGGCTTCATAATTTTCGTCGGGTGGTCATCCGCTGGGAATATTACCCAGAGAATTTCCTCGGGATGGTGCAGCTTGCTTGTGCCGTCATCCTCCTGAGGTATTTATGAGATGGCTTCTAGTCGCGGACCACTTTCTCCTCAGTGGTCGTGGGACATCGCGGCCATGTCGTGGCTAGGTTTTGCTTTGCGGCGCAGAGCGGCCATCGCTTTGTCGTCCGCAGGAACAAAGTAGCCAACGGCGATGCCCATCGCTCCGTCGCGCAATAATTTTCCAGTCGGGTTGTCGTACCGCGCAGAAATCTTCAAAACATCATTCGCCGCAAATTTATACCCGCCCTCCTGGAGAAAAAGTTTCACGGGCACCGACTCGAGACGGCCCTCAGCGTTCACCGTGGCGTCCAGCGTCGCAACAGTTTCTTTGCGCGACGAATTTTGCAGCACGACTTGCCGGCCGTAGTCGTGCAGATGTCCGCCGACGCCGAGCAGCACGCCGTCATATTTCACTGCGACGGTCCCGCCTTTCGTGCTTTTTCCAACGGGCAGGTCGTAGCTTGAATCTCCGCACGACTTCACATCCATCCACGCGGGATAGACGTTTCGGATCATCTTCCCCACGCTCCCGGTACTCGCATCAGCAAACGGGATCCGCACTTCGAGGTACACCTTGTCGTAAGAAGTTGCCGTAGGGTTGTACACCATCGTCTCGATTCGAATCTTGTCGCCTTTTTGCACGTGATAACCGTAGCCGGGCACCTCGGCCCAATCAGTCATTTCGCTGCCCGCGCCGAAAATATGTTCTTCCTTATTGGGGCAGAGAAAATCGGCGCGGTTCTCGTTCCAGAATGCGGTGTGGTGCAGCACGGTTCCCGGAACAGCGTTGCCGCTCGAATCGACGAGCCTGGGATGATATGCAAGAAGCCATCCTTCGAACGGCGCTGCCCAAATCAGATCCGGCGGCTGCGGCATTTTCATGTGATCGGTGTTCGCTGGCAAAGTCATCGGACCCACGCGCAAGGTAACGGAGTGCGCATTCGCATCCACCTTCGAATCGAGGGTCACGCCTTTTGCTGCCGCGTGGCGCATGCCGCCCTGCATGAATGCGCCATGATGCGCGTGCTCGGCCGGTTTTTGCTGCGCGAAGCTGAAAGGAGCAAGAGCGATTGCCGCCGCCAAAAAGTTTACCGACAAGATTGTTTTTGTCCACATAGTAGTGCTCCACGTTTTCTTTCGAACCGGGCACTTCCATCATAGCTCCATCACGCCGATTCCGTCGCGCGCTGAAAAATAACGTTCGCCGTGGACTTGCGGCAGAAAGTGGTTACAATCTCGGCGCATGAATCGCTTCTGGCGCTCTGCCATTTTGATTTCTGTTTTTTCGCTGGCGATACTTTTCGCACCGGAACGGTTGCGGGCACAGAAACCTTCGTCAGATGTTTCACTGGTCTTGAACCATGTGACGGTGGTTGACGTTCGAACCGGTGCGCTCCAGCCGGACCAGACGGTAATCATTGAGGGCAATCACATTGCGTTCGCCGGGCCCAACAAATCAGCCGAGTATTCGCGTCACGCTCATGTGGTCAACGGCCGAAATCTTTTTCTGATTCCCGGTCTCTGGGACATGCACGTACATCTCGTCTTTGGCGACTGGTTTCCCGACGCGCAAGGAATTTCGCTCCCGCTCTTCGTGGCCAACGGCGTCACCGGCGTGCGCGATATGGGCAGCGAACTCGGCATCGTGCAGGGATGGCGCAACGAGATCGAAGCGGGGCGCCTCATTGGGCCGCGCATTCGAACGTCCGGGCCGATGCTCGACGGACCGAAGCCGCGTTTTCCAAGCTCCATCGCGATTGCTAGCCCGGACGATGCGCGCCGCGCCGTCGCGGATCTCAGACGCAGCGCGGCAGACTTCATCAAGTTGCAATCGCTTATTCCGCGCGACGCGGTGTTTGCGATCGCAGACGAAGCCAAGAAGCAGGGAATCGCATTCGAAGGGCACGTGCCGGATTCCGTGCGCGCGAGCGAGATGTCCGAAGCGGGGATGAAGAGTTTCGAACATCTGATTGGGATTTTCGAAGGCAGTTCGCCGGCCGAAGATGACTTCTTGAAAGGGAATAAGACGGAAGGACGATTTCTCGCCACTTACGATTCGGCGCGCGCCACGTCGCTGGCCGCGATTCTGGCAAAGAATCAAACGTGGCAATGCCCTACTCTGGTGTGGGAACGCGGCGGCAACCTGATCGATGTGAGCGATTTCACCAAAGACGCGCGCGTGAAATACGTGCCCGGGTCGTGGAGAACCAAGACGTGGAAGCGATTCACGGACGAGATCACGCAGGGTTACGGGACCGATGATCTTGCGACGCGCAAGAAATTTATCGAGAAGGAGCTGGAAGTCGTGGGGATGCTGCACAAGACCGGGGTGCCATTTCTTGCGGGAACCGATACGCCGGCTGGAGTCCATATTTTCCCAGGCTTCAGCCTGCACGAAGAATTACAGCGCTTCGTTGCGTCCGGATTCACTCCGCTCGAAGCGCTGCAAACCGCCACGTTGAATCCCGCCCGATTTCTTGGCATGGAAGATCAGCTTGGTACGGTTGAAAAAGGAAAGCTCGCGGATCTTGTGCTTCTTTCCGCCAATCCATTCGAGGACATTGCGAATACGCAGAAGGTTGCAGGGGTCGTATCGAATGGCCAATACTTCTCTCGCGCGGACCTAGACAAAATGCTCACGCGGGTGGAAGCATCCGCGCGCCGCCAACCCTGAGCGACGCCAGCTCGGTCGCGTCCACCACATTACATGCCCCGTCCACAACCTTGAGCTCTTCCCCGACAAGGCAAACTGCCGGGACCGCAACACATCTCACAGGCGGCAAACAGTCCCTCGGATCACGAATTCCGTAGGCAGGATACGCTGGCTGAAGGCCATGAGCGGATGATGTAGCCGCTCGAGAAGCATCTTCATACAGGTTTCGCCGATCTCTTCTTTGTGCACGCGCACGGTCGAAAGCTGCGGATCCATCAAAAGAGCTTCTTCGCGGTCGTCGAACCCCACAAGGCTGATATCATCCGGCACCTTGATTGCCTGCCGCCGCAGCGATCGCCAAAGCCCGTAGGCAATTTCGTCGTTGCCAGCTACAACAGCCGTGGATCGCGGCCGCCGGGAGAGGATTCGCCCTACGCTCTTTTGGCCGAAATCGACGAAACTCTGAGCATTTCGGGCCAAAATCAAGGCGGGTTTTAATTTGTTTTCGCGCATTCCCTGCTGGTAGCCTTCGAACCGACGATGAAGCCACGGGTAGGAGATATCTCCGGCGAAAACAATCTGGCGGTGACCCTTGCCGATCAGGTGACGCGTGGCTTGGAGCGCACCATTGAAGTCATCGAAGCCTACTTGGTCGTATTGCTGCTCTTCGCCCATTCCAACCACATTGTTACTGAAGGCCACGAAGGGCATATGGATGGATTCGATCCTGCGAAGCAGATTCGGATAAATCGTCCCGGCTAGAATGAGTCCGTCAATCAAGCCGTGCTCCTGAAGAACGGGAGGCAGGTCGATCCTGTCTGGCAGCGTTCTTGGGGAGTAATGCAGCGCGGCGAACAGCACATGCTGTTTCAAGCTACTCGCGTAATTCTCAACGCCTTGCAGGATGCGTGCATGAAAGGGATGGAGAAAATCGCGGTTGCTCAGGAGAAAGCAGACCATTTCTGCGCGTCGCTTGAGAATCCGGCGGGCCTGCGCATTGGGGCGGAATCCCAGACGCCGAATGGCCGCAAGTACTCGCGCACGCGTTTCCCGGCTTACCTGAGAGCTGGAATTTAGCACGCGGGAAATCGTTCCTATGCCAACCGAAGCGGCCTGGGCAACCTCGCGAATCGTCGTTTTCCTTGGAACTGCTTCCATGGCAATACGACCTTTTGTCGCTTTGACGTCTAGCTGGGTTCGGTGAGGAATCGTCAACCCCCTCTTCCCCGAGCAAGTCTAGCACACCAATACGACGATGGTATCGTCAACGGTCAACCATGCTGGCGGATCCCGCCCGGTGGCAAGAAGTTGGAAAACCAATGCAAGATATTGGTTTCACGAAGAATCTGACTTGACAGAGGGTTTTCGCTCGGATAGGGTGTGGAACCAGTTCCAAGCGCATCGCTGGTTTCTTCGTACCGGGGCTAGTCTTATCGAATCGAGTGGGGTGATGTCATGAAAAAACTGTTTGGTTCGTATTTCCCATGGATGCGCAGCATGAATAATTCTCCTGCGATGAATGCCGGAGAATTCACACTGCGTGCCACAGCTGGTTTGGTCAAACTATGGCGGCTGAGCATGGCCGTGCTGCTCGGGGCAGTACTCCTTGGGTTTTCTGCACCGGTCATGGGGCAGGCGGTTAATGCGACACTGCTCGGAACGGTGACGGATACCAGCGGAGCAGTCGTCGCCGGGGCGAAGGTGACTGCCACGGAAATGAAAACGGGTGTCAGCCGCAGTACGGCGACTAATGATAGCGGGAATTATGCATTCGCTAATCTCCCCCCAGGTCAATATGAAGTCGCCACCGAGAAACAGGGATTCAAGAAGGCCGTGCGATCCGGAGTGGATGTGGTTGTGAACACCGACACGCGAGTGAACCTCGCGCTTGATCCGGGGGCCATAACCGAAAGTGTGGTAGTAAATGCTGAAACTCCGATACTTCAAACGGACCGAGCGGACGTGGGCGCCAAGATAGACAACAGGCAAGTGGTTGATCTACCCCTCGGAAATAACCGCAATTTCCAAAATCTGTTGAATCTGGTGCCGGGAGCTACTCGCGCGCATAGAGTGCATTCTGAATTCTTCAATGCACAAGACAGCTTGTCGACGGAAGTGAATGGCCAAGCTCGCCTATTCAACAACCTGCAGATCGAGGGGGTAGATGACAATGAGCGTACGGGTCTGCTGCAAATCTACATCCCGCCCGCAGAGGCCATTCAGACGGTCGACGTGAGCACGAGCAACTACGCCGCCGAGTTCGGACGCGCCGGTGGCGCCGTCACCAACGTCATCTTGAAATCGGGGACAAACGCCTTCCATGGCGCGGCCTACGAGTTCAACCGGATCAGCGCTCTGGCAGCCAAGCCTTTCTTCCAGACCGTAGCCAAAGCGCCGAGCACTTATAACTACTACGGTGGCAATGTGGGCGGACCAATCATCCGAAATAAGCTCTTCTTCTTCGGCGATATCCTGCGAATTGACGACTCACGCGGCAAGTTTGACAATCTTGCGGTGCCCCGGGATGACTTCCGTGGCGGAAACCTCAACGCAGGCGGGAGCACGATCTATGATCCCTACATGACTGACCCTAACGACCCAACGCATGCGACGCTGCTTTTTGATGCGAGCGGTAACCCTATTCCAGCGGCGCCGGCCAGCCGAACGCCGTTCCCGAATAATGTCATCCCCGCGAGCCGCTTCAGCCCGCTGGCGCTGAAAATTCTGGCGCTCATCCCGCACACCAATGTTGCCAACCCGGGCCTCAGCAACAACTATCAACAAAACACGCGCTTCCTGAAAAACACCACGGCCTTCGACAGTAAATTTGACTTCAACCGCAAGGATAACGACCGTTTCGCTTTCAGGTTCAGCCGGGCTGTACAGAGCCTCAACGATCAACCGATCTTTGGCCTGGCGGGAGGTCCCAAGGGCGGAGGTTTCCAGGGCACAGGCGAGCAACACGTCCAGAGCGGCGCTCTCAATCATACGCACGCGTTCTCCCCAAGCCTGATTGCTGAGACGCGTGTCGGTGTAAGTCACTACAGAAATATTGCCCGTAACTCGGACTATGGCTCCAAGGCGTCAGACGCCCTGGGCATCACCGGCGCCAATCTGGACGCCTTCACCAGCGGAATGACGGCCATTGACATCCAGAACGGATTCTCGAGCCCGATAATTGGTTACTCGGCGTCCCTGCCGTGGGACCGCGGGGAGACCAACATCAATGCGGTGACCAACTGGACGAAAATTCACAGGAATCACACATTCAAGTGGGGAGTTGACGTCCGGCGGCTGCGTGACGACTTGGTGCAAGCCCAGACGTTCGGCCCACGCGGAGTCTTCCGCTTCGGCACCAGCACGACTGCACTCGTGGCTACAAGCGGGACGTCGTCGCCAACATCTCTGGGTAACAATTTCGCCGCGTTTCTCCTCGACGCGCCCTCGGAGGTAGGGCGCGATGTCTCGGTGATATCAGGATCGTGGCGAGAGACGGAGTTCTTCAGCTATGGGCAGGATAAATGGCAACCGACCTCCAAGCTAACCCTGGATGTGGGCTTGAGGTGGGAGATCTATTTCCCGCCGACGCCGCAACGTTCCGGTGGTTATTCCAATTACGATCCTATCAACAACACCCTGGTGCTTGCAGGAATTGGGGGCAACCCGCTGAACCTTGGCCGTGACACGTCCTACCATTACTTTGCTCCTCGCTTCGGGTTGGCCTATCGCTTCACAGAACAATTTGTCTTGCGCGGAGGTTTCGGGATTAGCTACGAGCCTTTCCCCAACAACCAGTACGCCTGGAATTATCCTGTGCGCCAGGCCAACGGCACAAACCAATTGACCGCTGGCGCGCTGCCGACGTGGCCAAGCGGCCAGATTGCTTCAATGGGTTTTGGATTTCCGGCGCCAGCTCCGGCGGCACTGCCGAGTAACGGGATCATATCTGGTAAATGCCAAGTTCCACCTGTTCCGGGAGTCGCTTGCATTGGGCCAAATTCCCAATACAACGTGATAGACAAGAACTTTCAGCAGCCGTACGTCCAATCCTGGAATCTCGCCCTGGAACGAGCCCTGCCCAAGAATTTCGTGCTGGACGTCGCCTACGTGGGCAATCACGGCGTGGATATTCCCATGGACTTTGATCTGAATGCCGCGGTTGCTCCGTCCGTTGGTCCCACTTGTCCTCAAAGGCCGCTATGCGCCTTATTTAACAGAACGGCCGCCACGGATTTTCTATTCAAGCCGACCAGCTCGAATTACCACGCCTTGCAGACAAGGTTTAATCACAGGACGGGTGGCGGACTGCTGCTAACTACGTCCTACACGTTCGCAAAGGCTTTGGCGTACAGGTCGGACGTGGGAGATGGTGGCGGGAACGACGGCGGCGCTCCATCCTTCTATCTGGACTTCCGTCGCAACTATATGGTGGTCAGCAACAACCGCAAGCACACTTTCGTGCAAAGCGTGGTCTATGAGTTGCCGTTTGGCAAGGGCAAGCCCCTGCTGCATTCTGGCTGGGCGAACTGGGTTGCCGGGGGCTGGCAGGTGAGCACAGTTATGACGATCATGAGCGGCAGACCGCTGGATTTCAGCGCCAGCGGAACTTCGCTCAATGCGCCCGGCACGCGACAGACGCCGAACCAAGTGGGACCTTTCCATGTCCTTGGCGGCATCGGACCCAGCGTTGCGGGTTCGCCGACCGCTCAGCTGTGGTTTGATACTTCGGCATTCAAGACAGTCACCACGCCACAGACGGCCGGAAACATGAGCCGATTTACGTTCGCCGGTCCGCGCTATTTCAACCTGGATGCCGCAATGTTCAAGAGGTTTCCGGTAACCGAGCGAATTGGCCTGGAATTTCGAGCGGAAGCATTCAGCGCAACCAATACTCCACACTTCGATCAGCCAAACGGAAACGCCAGTAATAGTGTTACTTTCGGCCACATTACCGGCACCATTGGCGGGGCGGACGGGAACCGAACCATGGAACTCGGAGTGAAGCTAACTTTTTGACTTAATTCTGCGCACAGTAAAGACCTTAGTTCGAACATCGAGTAGGGTTCTTCCTCCTAAAGAGTGTATGTGATGTCGAGTGCTGCGTCGCGAATTCTTAGCCGGGATGGGGCAGGCGGGCAATGCGATCCTGCCCGGAACGGACAGGCGATAACCGGCGTGGAAAGCAAAGATCCTTATTTCTTCGAAGGGGTGTGCTTGTGAGAACGAAACTGATGAAATCCAATCAAGTTGTCGTGTGTAATGAGTTTCCTGGGTTTGTGTTAAAGACGGCAGCGGTCGTGTTAGCGGTCTTATTGATGACTTGGGCTGTCGATACGGCCGCGGCTCAGGGCATCTTCGGGCGCATTACTGGAACTGTCACAGATGCGCAAGGCGGTGCGGTTGCCGGCGTGAAGATCACAATTGTCAATGAAGAGACGAAACTCGAGAGGCAGGCGACGACTGATTCTAATGGGTACTATGTGGCCAGCGATCTGCCCGTGGGCGTATACAGTGTGATTGCCGAGCAGTCCGGCTTTAAGACGCTCAAGAAGACGGGGAACGACTTGGTGGCCGGCGCTCGCATGAGCGTGGACTTAAGCTTGGTGGTCGGTGAGGTTTCGCAAAGGGTCGAAGTAGCCGCGACAGCTGAGACGATCAATACGACGTCCGGCGAACTGGCGCGCGTTATCGACTCGAGCCAGGTGCGAACCGTCGCGTTGAACGCACGGAACTACATGCAGTTGCTTTCTCTTACTCCCGGTACGGCCCTCACCGTCGATGACCAGCTCAGCTTGACCACCAGCTTGGCCATCAACAATCAATCCGTGAATGGTAATCGTCCCGACTCGAACGCGCTGTCCGTGGATGGCGGGTTCAACATGGATTCGGGCTCGAACTCCAGCCAAGTCAACAACGTCGGCATTGATTTTATTCGCGAAGTGGCCATCAAGTCATCGAACTTTTCTGCGGAATACGGGCGCAACTCCGGCGCCTCGGTCAACGTGGTGACGCGCAGCGGAAGTAACAGTTACCACGGGGCGGTTTTTGAATATATTCGCAACGAGAAACTCGATTCCAGGAATCCTGCCCCCGGCGCGCGGAAAACGCCGCTGCGATTCAACGACTTCGGATGGGATTTCGGCGGGCCCATCAAGCGCGGCAAGTTGTTCTTTTTCGCCGGCGAGGAATGGAAGAGGATACGCCTCACGGCGACGCCGCAAACAAGAACTGTTCCCACAGCAGCAGAGCTAACCGGCGACTTCAGCGCGTTACTCGCATTGCCAACTCCAGTCCAGCTCCACGAGCCGGGAAGTGCGACCGTTATTCCTGGCAATCGCCTCGATCAGGATCTGAACACACCGCTTACGACCGACGGCATAGCGATTGCCAAGATCTACAGCACGATGACGGCACTTGCCAGCGGGCTCTCCCCGTTTATTCCTCCAGGTGCCACGATTCCGACTGCGCGCACCGCGACCTTCCAGCCGAACAACCCGTTTAACTGGAGACAGGACATCATCCGTCTCGACTATCACCTCAACGGTAAGCACGATCTCTACGGCCGCTACTTGCACGATAACTTTGATCTCGTTGATGGTTTCGGGACCTTTGTCGACGGTGGCGTTCTACCGACGACTCCCACGCACCGGTTGCGTCCGGGGTATGGCATTCAATTAGGGGAAGTGTGGCTTGTCACTCCCAACATCGTGAACCAAGCGAAAATTAACGCCTCCTGGAACGGCCAGCGCATACCTCCAGCGGGCGTCAACTGGCAACGGGCTACCTATAGCTTCACTTTCCCGCAACTGTTCCCCGGGGGACGATTCCCCGATGGAATCCCCGACATCAGTATTGCGAGCGGGGGCACACCCGCAATCTCCGGGACACAGGGTCCGGACTTTTCGCTGTTGTCCCCTACGGTAGATATCGCGCCAGCGGACGACATCACCTGGCAGAAAGGCCCTCATACTTTCAAGGCGGGAGTCCTGGTGGTCCGCAACCGCAAGGATCAGAACGGCCGGTCCAGATATAACGGCCAAGTTGCCTTCAACACCAGCGCGGCGAACACGACAGGTAATGCGTTGGCGGATGCCTTGCTTGGGAACTTCCAATCGTATACCGAGGCGTCGGATGATCCGATCGGACACTTCCGGTTCACGGACGTCGAAGCGTATGTTTACGACTCCTGGAAAGTGGCTCGCCGGTTCAGCCTCGAGTTTGGTCTCAGATATCAACACGCCGGACCGACCTACACGCAGGCCAACAACATCGTCAGCTTCGATCCAAGCCTATTCGACCCGCTGCAGGCCGTCACGCTTACTGCGAACGGCAACAGTATCGATACCACCAAGGGTGGCAATCGCCTCAATGGCTTGGTGCGCGCAGGAGACGGCGTGCCCGCGGACCAGTTGGGCCGCGTGCCCAACGGAAACAGTCCCGGGGTGCTCGCTGTACCGGCAGGTGCGCCGCGCGGTTTCTACGACGTGGAGCACCTGTTCGCGCCGCGCTTCGGTTTTTCCTACTCACCGTTTAAGGAT
>WNFO01006075.1_pt1 | contig 10642 bp, 11 predicted proteins | sample 5400251 | NCBI WGS metagenome assembly WNFO01 (sample SAMN13153354, study PRJNA577476) | soil metagenome | isolation source: 100 cm saprolite under Madrone tree | place: USA:California | collected 2016-06-14 | reverse complement strand
TACGCGCAAGGACGAGTTCACGAACTTGCGGCAGGGCGATTTCGTGGACCCACCGGAGGCGTTGATTGCGGCGCACGACCCAGGCGGCAAGAAGAACCACGACGAGAGCGACGAGTACAGCGGGCACGAGGACTTTGGGTTTGCGGATCATGCGCGCGATCGGAACTGGCCCAGTAGAAGCCTGGCGCAGGGATTTGAGAGCGTCGACGATTTCCTGAGCGAACCGGTAGCGCCTTTCCCGCTTTTTTTCCAGCGCGCGGTCGATGATCTTTTCAAGCTCAGAAGGTACGTCGGCATTTTTTTGTGAAGCGCCGACAGGGTCCCTGTGGAGAATGCCATCGAAGATAGACGCCGTGCTCCCCCCGCCGAAGGGCAGAGTGCCAGTGGCCATTTCGTACAGCACCACGCCAAAGGAAAAAATGTCCGTGCGCGCATCGAGCGGCTGGCCGAGGGCCTGCTCGGGAGACATGTAAGCAACAGTGCCGAGAGTGGTGCCAGGGCTGGTGAGATCGGCGTCGACAACCACAGTGGATTGGGAAGCCTTGCACTCGCCAAAGTTCTGGAGGAACGGACTCATCTTAGCGAGGCCGAAATCAAGAATTTTCACGTGACTCGGTGAGGTGACGAAAATATTGGCGGGCTTAATGTCGCGGTGAACGATACCTTTGGCGTGAGCAGCTTCGAGACCACCCGCCAGCTGAATGGCGAAATCGAGCATTTGATCGAGCGGCAGCGGTTTTCCGTCGATCACGTGCTTGAGGGTGTGGCCCTCGAGGTACTCCATGGCCAGAAACGAACGGCCATCGGCGTTACCAATTTCGTAGATGGTGCAGATATTCGGATGATTTAGCGCCGAAGCAGCGCGGGCTTCGCGGCGGAAACGTTCGAGGGATTGTGAGTCTTTGGCAAGGTCTTCGGGAAGGAATTTCAGAGCAACGAAGCGGCCGAGCTCGGTGTCCTCAGCTTTGTAGACCACACCCATGCCCCCACCACCTAGCTTCTCCAAGATCCGGTAGTGGGAGACGGTCTGCCCGACCAGTGACTGGGTGTCCGCCATTAGGCGCTCATCTTAGGTTGTGGCCTGGGGCAAGTCAACGAACCGAAAGAAACGAACCGAAAGCTCTTGTTATCGAATCCACCTTCTGATCGATCCAAAGTACCCGAAGGCGTGAACGCTGGCCAAATCTCCGATAACGCTACTCAGAACTTGGCCGGGGACCGCTATTTTCCGCAATGTCGGGCCAGTGTTTTACAAGTAGGTCGAGGAGCCCTTGTTTCAAGATTTCGTCGTCGGACCACAGGATTGCTGTGCGGCATCTTGTCGCATACTGCTTCGCAATCTCTAACTGACCTTGGTCAAGGGCGACCGTGGCCAATCCGTACAACGCTCTGGCGTTTTCAGGGTCGGCGGCAAGGGATTCCTCGTAGTAGTGTTGGGCAGATGCCAAATTTTTTGTGAATCTGGATACGATAGCTGCATGCTGGCACAACGTTCGTATCCACGAAACCTTGTGGTCTCGCTTAGCTTCGGCGATAGAGTCATCCAATAGTTTCAGTGCTTCCCCATGGTCGCCGCGCTCCACAAGATTGAGACTGCTTGTTATCGCAACCCTGAATCGATTCTCTTCGGCCATAAAATGAAGCGTACCAAGAGTGGGGATGGGAGCTCAAATGTGATTTAATCCTTGGGCGGAGGAACATGTGAACGACGGCATTGAGGTCGAGGTCATTTGGCTGGACTAGGATGTATTGGAGTTCCTGTTCAGTTGCTCAAATGGCCGTTTCTCTGGTCATGCCGAAATCTATCTGAGCCACGATAAACTCTGCGAGGTGGCGGAAGGTTTGAGCGGATTCCCATCGCACACAAAAGATTCTCGCGACTTCGAGCTTGGCACTTTTAATCCAGACCATGCGGACGGCGGAATTCGGATGCATTTCTGCTGCCCGGATTCGCAGGGACATGCGGTGGTAGAGGTGAAACTCAGAGGTGACGCCTGCAAAGGTCTGGGCGAACTCGAATCTGTCGCACTCCGTATTCCCGTCCAAGCCGCTGCATTAGATTCGTTCGTGTCGCAAATTAGGCATATGGAAAAACTAGTAGGCGCGACTGCGTATTTGCAGATGGCAAAATAATTGGACCACGATACGGGAGATGTTGGCTCGGACTTGGCGACAAGCATTGCCCACCGGACGTATAACGCCGTTGCCGCAGATGTGAAATCGTTGGAGTTGGCATTAGAATGCAGTCCGTACTCACTTGCACAGGCAGTTTCATGATTCTGTTCGTCATTCAAGATTTCTCGACGACTCTTACTGCTTTTTTTGTACCTGGTCCGGTGGCACATGCTAAAAAGAATTGAGCGCCTGCGTCACATGCCTGGTCAACGCCGTATCACTCGTACAAGTAGAATCCGTCGCGAAAGCTGGTCGGGCAAATGGAGGTTTGGCGACGCAATCGGGCAGTTGCCCTGGTCAGCAAGAGCACCCCGCTGGAAAGGACGTGAGCGTTTGTGTCGTTATTCATCCGCGCCCGAATTTAGAATTTCCCAAGATCAAACGACGAATTCAATTCGCTGTCGATTGCGCAGAGCAAAGATTCAATGCCATCTTCTTTGCCGACCACACATCGGATTCCAACTCGGTTAGCTTCGAGTTCTAGCTCATCCGTCTTGTACAGGGTGAACATTACAATTGGAACCGACGGCATCGCTCGTAGTATTCCGTCAGCGGCAGTAATCCCGTCCGAAGTTTGCAGTTTGTAATCCAGTACTATCAAGTCGGGACGCAGTTCGGTCGCTTTGGAAATCGCTTCTTTCGCGGTCTCTGCTTCACCACAAACAACCCAGCCCGGTCGAAGTAGAAGCAAACTTCTCAGAGCGCCCCGCATGGATTCACGGTCATCTGCAATCATAATTCGAGGCAACGACACCCCCCACAGCGCATGACTCCCGGCAGAAAATACAGATTAATACGAGCCTTTCGGAGTTTAAATACACTGAACGCCTTAACACTCAAGCTCAGGTTGTTTTGGACGTTTTTTTACCGACCGTGAGAAGGCCGCAGCATAATGTGGCGTGGCACGGCCATTCGGGCAATCCCATGCGTGCAAATTGCCGTTGAGACTCTCATCTGTGAAGTAGTCTTTGGGCAAGGAGAGTGAGCATCATGGTTATCGGTGACCGTCTAAAAACACTTCGTGAAGCGAAGGATTTATCGCAGGGCGATATCGAAAAACGGACAGGATTGCTCCGTTGTTACGTTTCTCGGGTTGAAAATGGCCACACCGTTCCCTCGGTGGAGACTCTGGAAAAATTTGCGCGTGCTCTCGAATTGCCGCTATACCATCTTATGTTTGACGGTGACAAGCCGCCCGTTATGCCAAAGGCCGCAAAGCATACGACGGAAGATTCTTTAGAATCGTCTCGTACTGGGGCGTTGTTAATGAGGAAGCTGCTGCCCTTACTTGCCAAAATGGACCAGGAAGACCGGAATCTGATTCTCTTCATGGCGGGGCGAGTGTCCAAGAAGCAAGGCGGCATGAAAGCAGGACGCAAACTCGCTTCGAGTGCCGCCGCTTGAGCGTCGAAATAAACTTCCTGTCTAATTGTTGGAGGTTCCATGCGTTTTCTGTCCGTTTTCATGAGAATCAGCCGAACGGAGGCCCCCATTCGCATCCACAACGATGCTACCTGTCTAGAGGTTGGGTTGAAGGTTTTAGAGATGGCTTCACGGTGCATGATGAGCTGCTAGGCGTTCCTCAAAGGGACAGGATGGTTTGCACGCCCCATGGAGTAACCGCCGTTCAATTCATTCGCGTAATTAAGAAATACATCGCGGACAATCCCGACAAAACGCATCGCGCAACTCGTTACGTCGCTTCGCTAGCGTTGGCGCATGCGTTTCCGAGCAAAGCAGGGAAGTAGGTCAGTCTACGGTCATGCGGTGGCGGCTGTTGATTGACCGAAAGAGTTAACGCCCTCCGTCTCGTCATTCATGATGTCGAAGACGGTATACAGCTTTGTAATTTGCATCACATCGTGGACCTTGTTCGTCAGATTGAGCAGTTTCAGTTCTCCATTCTGCTTCCGAACACTCGCGAAGGCACTGACCAAAGAACCCAAACCCGAGCTGTCGATGTAATGGACATCGCCAAGATTGAGCAATATCTGTCTATGTCCCTGGTCTAACAGGTTGCAAACGAGTTCGCGCAGAGCGGCGCTCTCTTCGCCAAGTACAATCCGACCGCTGATGTCCACAATCGTAACGCTGCCTGCTTGTCGAGTAGTTGTCGTCATGTTCATTCCTAACCTCCTGAGATATTCTGATACCCGAAGACTTCAAAGCTGCATCTCAACTTTCCAGCCACCGACATTAGTCTGCGATGGTGTTATCAGCGGTATGCTCTGATGGTCCATCCACAGTCGAATTAAGCATTTTGAGGCGCGGCATGACTGGAATTACATCGCCGCAGGAGAAGGAAGAACAGAAAAGCCCGATTTGCGAAATCGGGCCTCCCGTTTTTTTGTTGAATGGAGTCGGTTATTTTGCTGCGGCTTTGGCTTTTCCGACTTCAGCGACGACGCCGAGTTGCTGCATCAAGCCTAGAGCGTCCCAATTGACCCAACCTTCCACCATCTTGTCATTCGTAAAGCGGGCAATGCTTATTCCGGAGATGGTGAATTGCTTTCCCGTTGGCGCAATACCGCTGAGGTCACCTTTATGTGTACCCTTGCAGGACCAACGGGCCGTGACTGTCTCGCCTTCGGCAATGATGTCCTCGACCGTCAATCGTACGTCGGGGAATGCAGTGCGGTAGAGAGTCGCTCTCTTTTTTTCGCTTGCGGGACCTCGCCCAAATTCGGGCGTCGAGGAGTCATGGTGAGAGTAGTTCTCTGCAAAGAGCTCGTCTGCTACCGGCAGATTGCCCTTGTTCCAAACTTCTTCGAATAAACGACGGACAACATTTTTGTTTGCGTCAGACATAGTAATTCTCCCTTTTCAGAAAATCCAGATTCCTACTCGCACGAAGCGAGTCGGACTTGAGTCGTGAGGCTTGTAACCGCTGGCGTCTTGGGTGTGGGTCTACCGGGCGTGTCTACCTGTACGTCGGACAGGTAGTCGGGCTCTTAAAGAAACTGCGTTTGGACTGAGAAGCGGGAATCTCGCCTTAAACGGCGAAACCTCAAAATGAGCTTGTTCTTATCGAGTGGGAGTGTCAAGGACAATTGAAAGATTCTTTTGTGCAAAAAGAGCGGCGGAAATTCGGGGACAGTGCATATCCAAGACAAAACAGCCAGGTTTCGGCGGCGCTATCGAAAACAAAAACAAAAAACAAAATCAAGTCAACGTCAATGTCTGACTCCGAGTAACAAGGCGTGTACGCCAGCGCCGTGGAGAAGAGCAAGAATTCTAAGGAACCGAGCGGGCGTGCCGAGATACAAGCCGGGTTCGGAATATGGCCGCTCGACCTTGAGAATATCTGCGGGATGCCCGGCCTTCCCCGGCTTGTCCATCTCGAACAAAGTTGGCGAGCGAATCGGTTCTACTTTTGAACGCTTCACGGGCGCAGAGTAGCATTCGCTCGAATTATGTGGCAAGTTTCGGCAGGTGGAAAATGGAACCGCGAGGGTTTTTTGAGATTGAACTGACAGAGACGACAGCGGAGTTTAAAGCGGGCATCAACTTGAAGAAGGAGCTGCAACTGACACGGCGTCACTAGGCGAGAAGTCCTCTCCATATCGTGCTATTCAAATTCGTGAGTTACTTGGCTCGAAGAAGTAGAACGGGTACCCTGACGTTATGCTGGACGCGACTCGCGGTTGTCCCTAAGAAAAGGTCTGCTAGGAAACGGTGACCGTGGGTGCTCATAGCCACTAGATCACAGTGTTTCTGTTCCACCCACTTGGTGATTTCGCGCGCCGGATCCCCGTACGCCATCTCGGTGTCCACTGGTATGTCTCTCGATTGAAGCTCCTCTCTCACACTCTGCAAATATGCCTTGTCCTCCGTGATTTCCTGACTAATGGCGTCGGGTCCGTAGGTTCTTGCGGCCCAGCCGTGCGCCACATGAAGCAGGACAACGCGACTGCCGGCGAGCTTCGACAGCAGCTTGATGTGTTCGATGATTGCGCGATCCGTCGGAGTGCCGTCCAGAGTCACGAGAATCGTTTTGTACATGGCTCGCCGCCGTTTGAGATAATGCTACCCGCCCATTATCACGTGCCAGGCAGCTTTGAAGGAATCTGGAAGGCCGAATATATCCATCACCGTAATTAGGATTGCACTGGCCCAGCCCGCGATCAAAAGAATCTTGCCATTTTTCCACAGGCCCATGCGGTTGCGCGAGCTGGTGAACTGCAACAGAGGGAACATAGCAAAAGGAAGCTGCAGGGCCAGCACGACCTGGCTCAGAGTGAGCAGGTCGGTGACGCTACTGTCGCCTCTCACACCAATGATGAACACAGCAGGGAGAATCGCGAGCGTCCGTGTGATCAACCGCCGCACCCAGGGACGGATTCTCCAGTGCATGAACCCTTCCATCACCACTTGTCCGGCCAATGTTCCGGTGATCGTGCTGCTTTGTCCGCTGGCGAGGAGAGCTACTGCAAACAGCGTGCTGGCAAGTGCTGTGCCCAGAAGCGGTGCGAGGGTTAGATAGGCGACCCGGATCCAATCACTTTCGGCGCTGAAGTGAACCACCTGTCCGCCCGCCACTGTGACACTTTCTCTTCCAAAGAATACGATCGCGGCAAGAACAAGTATCGCGGCATTGACGAAAAAAGCGACCGCCAGTGCAACCGTAGAATCGATGGTGTTGAACTGAATCGCCTTCCGCATGGACGGAACGTCTTGCTGCAACTTGCGGCTCTGCACGAGCGCCGAATGTAGATACAGGTTGTGCGGCATAACCGTCGCACCAATGATCCCGATCGCGACGTATAACATGCCCGCCTCGCGCAGGTGCGGACTGACCAGCGCGCGTCCCATTTCGAAAAAGCTCGGCTTGGTCTGGGGCAAGACAAATAGCTCAATGAAATAGCAAACGCCAATCGTGGCGATCAAAAGCACCACGATCGCTTCGATGGTCCGCATGCCAAAGCTCTGTAGTGCCAGAAGAAGAAGGACATCCAATCCCGTAATAATGACCGCCCACAGCAAGGGGATATGAAACAGCAAGTTAAGCGCCACCGCGCTGCCCAAAACTTCGGCCAGGTCGCAGGCGCCGATTGCGATTTCGCTCATCAGCCAGTTTGGCCAGCGCGTCCATTTGGGATACCAATCCCGGCAACACTGTGCGAGGTCTTTACCCGTGACGACACCGAGCCGCGCGGCGATGATCTGCATGAAAATGGCCATCAGGCTGGCCAAGCCCACGACCCAGAGCAGTCCATACTTGAACTGCGCACCGGCCTGCAGGTCTGTTCCCCAATTGCCGGGGTCCATGTACCCAACGCTCACGAGAACCGCAGGTCCAACGAACGCGCGCCAGTGCTTCCACCAGCCTTCCTCATGACCAGGAACAGGAACCGAGCTGTGCATGCCCTCGAGCGAAAGACCCGTGCTGTGAGACGTCGTCGCTGGCATTCATTCCTCTCGGCTATCTTAAGCTAGATTCACCGCAATTCATAACATCAATTAACTCTTTCGGTCGCCGCCATGGAACATTGAAAGAGAGATGACAAGCAATCAAGCCCTGTTCCATTCGCGATCGATCACCCTCTCGTTAATCGGAAATCTCGATGCTAGACTAGCCGTGTATGCTAACCGTCTCCAAGGAAGACTACCTAAAGGCCATCGCGGAGGCAGAAGCTGAAGGGCAACCCGTGATCGGAGCACGACTTGCCCACTGGCTGTCGGTGACGCCCCCGGCCGTCACCTTCGCCGTCAAGCGATTAACCAAGGACGGACTGGTGACGCTCGGCAAGAACAGCGAAATTCGGCTCACGCCCGAAGGCAGGAAAATCGCTGAAGCTACGATCATGCGTCATCACCTAATCGAACGAATGCTCTTCGAGGTTTTCGACATGCCTTGGCATGAGGTCCACGAAGAAGCCGAACGGCTGGAACATGCCGTGTCGCCAGTGTTTGAGAGGAAATTGCTCGAAAAGTTGGGACACAAGGATACCTGCCCGCATGGAAATGGGTTGTCTTTGCGAAGTCCGGCTGATCGACAGAAAAAGCGCATGTCTTTGCTAAGTGAAGTAGATACGGATGAGGAGTACACCATAGCCAGCGTGTACGAGCGGGACCGAAAGCTTCTTGAATTTCTGGACCGGTACGGTCTCCGGCCCGGCGCCCGCGTCAAGATCGCGGCGCGAAATTACGACGGAACGCTTTCGCTACTGGTCGACAAGCGTCCAGTTCATCTGGGCGGAGTTGTCGCGGAGAAAATCTGGCTCGCGAAGTCCGAGCCCAAACAAAAACACTCCCGTTAATTGTCAAGGCTCAAACCGCAAAGCGTTCGACTTCGTCTTCCGCTAGGATCGCGCCCCCACCGGAGTCCCTTAGGTTCTTCCCTCGTCTAGACGGTTGTCTCGGTTCAGGGCTGTTCCCCTCCTATGTGCCAGAATTGCGTCGCCCATCCGAACAATGGCCTATATCTCGGTTTCTCCATTTGATTTAGTATGATTAATCTAAACTAATGTATTATGATGTTCTATCTTTGAGCGAATGGAGCTTTATTCGCAATGAACTTGAGGGACAGACGATGAAGATGCCGTCCATCAGCGTCTCGTTTCGCGTACTTTTATCAATTCTTGGAATCGCAGGTGCGCTCTTGGCGTTGCCGCCCCCTACTCGATCGCAAGGAGAAACCACTTCCGCCATTCTGGGCGAGGTTACCGATACATCGAATGCGGCTTTGGCGGGTGCCACAGTGACGATCACCAATCGTGACACCGGCTTGAAACGGAACGCGCAAACAGACGAAGCGGGTCGGTTCAGCTTCCCGCAATTACTTCCCGGCGCCTACACCGTGCAGGCATCCGCACCGGGCTTCGAACCTCAGCAGCTCCAGAACGTGTTCGCAGGCCTGGGCCAAAAGCAAGCTGTCACGCTCGTCCTACGAGTCGCGGAAGCAAAAGAATCCGTGGAAGTAAATGCAGAGGCTTCCATTTTGAATCCGAGCAATGCCAATACCTCCACGACTCTCAATGCCGCGGCGCTCGAAAACCTACCAAATCCCGGTGGCGACCTGACCTATCCTCTACAATTCTCGGCAGGGGCATTGATCAACACGGCGGGAAGCGGGAATGATTTCGTGGGCGGTACCAACGGATACGGCAATGTGGAATTCAACGGTCTGCCCGCCCTGTCGAACGGCTACATTGTAGACGGGCTCGAAACGAATGATCCACTCACCAATCTCAACAGTGGACTTTCGACAAATCTTGTACTGGGACTCAACTCCATCGCGGAAGTCACCGTCAATACGCTCTCTTATTCAGTCGACCAGGGAAGGTACGGAGCATCGCAAGTCAACTATGTGACCAAGTCCGGGAGTAACAGTTTTCACGGAAACCTCTACGAACTCTGGAATGGCTCGATTCTCAATGCGTCTAATTTCTTCTCGAACTCAAGTTCCGACACACACAAGCCACGCTCTACATTGAATCATTTCGGCGGCAGTATCGGCGGACCGATTGTTCACGACAAATTGTTTTTCTTTTTCGATAGCGAGTGGGTGAAGATTGCGCTGCCACTGTTTAATACCGTAACCGTCCCGAGCGCGGATTTTCAGCAGTATGTCTTGAAGCAGCTTCCCTTGGGTGGTACCGATTCTGTGACCGGATCGTCCTACGCCCCGGCACCGCAACTTGTGCCTTTTTATCAAAGCTTGTTTTCGCTCTACGGCAACACGACCGGAACTCCCCTTGCGATTCTCGGATGTCCTTTCAACTCGGATGGGGGATCCGCGGCGGGGAGCCCCCCAAATGGCAACGGGTGCGCGAACCGAAGAGGCGTAACACATTCGAGCGACGACCACGAACAGGTGCAGACCGCGCGGATCGACTGGAACATCAACCCAAAGGATACGACCTGGTTTCGATTCCAAACCGACAACGGACTACAGGCGGCCTACACCGATTCGATTAATCCGTTGTTCAACGCCATCTCGCCCCAGCCCCTCTATTCCTTCGCGGCAGGATATACCCACGTGTTTTCGCAGAATCTCGTGAACTACTTCAACCCGGCGTTCTCGTGGTACGAAAGCCTCTTCGGTCCTGCCGATGTGCAGGCTACCGTGGCAGCGTTTCCGATTGTGCTCGAAGGCAGCGGCGCGAACGCGCCTTTCACCACGGTTGGAGGACTTGATAACACATGGGTCCAAGGGCGGCGCGCTTCCCGATTCTTTATCAATGACAATCTCGCCTGGAGTCACGGTGCCCATGAGCTGCGTTTCGGCACAAACATGCGTATCTTCCGTCTGAATGATTTTGATTTCGCTGAAGGCACGGTTCCAACCGTTACCTATGCCACACTGCCTCAGTTTATTTATGGCGTCGCGTCGACCGCTACTCAGTCTTTTCCCACCTCGCTCAATGAACCTTTCAATTTTCTCAATTTGGATTTCTACGCTCAAGATACATAGAAGTTCACACCCAAACTGACATGGACGTTTGGTGTGCGCGATACATTCAAC
>WNFO01006070.1_pt1 | contig 10644 bp, 12 predicted proteins | sample 5400251 | NCBI WGS metagenome assembly WNFO01 (sample SAMN13153354, study PRJNA577476) | soil metagenome | isolation source: 100 cm saprolite under Madrone tree | place: USA:California | collected 2016-06-14 | reverse complement strand
TCTTAAAAATGAAAACCGCACTCCTTTTCTTATTTCTGTGCACGCTGGTTAGTGGATACGCATTCGCCCAAGGAACAAAGAAAGCCGATCCCTGCACCCATGCTCAAAGTCAGGCGGAGATGAACGATTGTGCGGGAAAAGAATACAAGGCTGCCGATGCCGTTTTGAACCAGGTCTATCGGCAGCTTGTCGCCAAGCTCGACGACGAAGAGAAGTCCCAGCTAAAGGAGGCGCAGACCGCCTGGCTTAAGTACCGCGATCTTAACTGCGATTTTGTGGCTGACCAATACAAGGGTGGCACAATCCGTCCCATGATCCATGGATTGTGCCTGGCAGACGTGACCAAAAATCGAACTACCGAACTCAGGAATCAAATCAAAGACAGAAATCAATAGAGCCCGCAGATGCTAAAAGACAAACTCGGAATCATTTTCGGTGTCGCCAACAAGCGCTCGATCGCCTGGGCCACGGCTCAGGCGCTGCATCAAGCAGGCGCGCGGCTGGCTTTCACTTATCAGGGCGAAAGACTGAAAGACAACGTCGAAGCATTGACGAAGGCAGAGATGCCGGATTCGCTGTTAGTCGCTTGCGACGTAACGAAGCAGGAAGAAGTTGACGAAACCTTCGAGCAAATCGGCGCCGAGTTCGGACGGCTGGATTTTCTGATTCACAGTATCGCCTTTGCGCCACGCGAAGCTCTGGAAGGCGATTACCTGAAAACGGATCGCGATGCGTTTCTGACGGCGTTGGAGATCAGCGCCTATTCGTTGACGCAGCTTGCGCGCGCGGTGGCGCCGCTGATGGCTGACGGCGGCAGCATCGTCACGATGACTTTTCACGGGGCTGAGAAAGTCTATCAAGGCTACAACGTGATGGGCGTGGCAAAGGCGGCTCTCGAATCAAGCGTGCGCTATCTCGCTGCCGATCTTGGTCCGCAACACATTCGCGTGAATGCAATCAGCGCCGGACCGATTCAGACGCTCTCCGCGCGTGGTGTATCGGGCTTGAGCACGATGATGAAACATCATGCGGAGCGCGCGCCCCTACGACGCAATGTCGAGGCGAGCGAAGTGGGAAACACCGCCGCATTTCTCTGTAGCTCGCTGTCATCAGGCATTACCGGCGAAACGATCTACGTGGACTGCGGCTATAACATCATGGGAATCTAGCGATTGCGGAATTCGGATTGCGGATTTAAGCGAGGATAACAGTGACCGACAGTGATTCCAGTAAGAAACCACACCGCGGCACACAGGATGAGCAACTGCTCGAGACGCCGGGCGCCGATGAATTTCTCCACACCGATACGTGGCGCGTCTTTCGCATCATGGGCGAGTTCGTACAGGGCTTTGAAGACCTGGCGCATGTCACGAACGGCGTCGCGATCTTCGGTTCGGCGAGGACGCCTGCCGACGATCCTGAATACAAAGCAGCCCAGGAAACGGGGGCGCTGTTTGCCCGCAACGGCATCCCGGTGATCACCGGCGGCGGTCCGGGCATCATGGAAGCAGCCAATCGCGGCGCCTTCGAAGCCGGCGGCACATCGATCGGCTGCAACATCGAACTACCGCACGAACAGAAATCAAACGATTACCTTACCCTCTCGCTGAAGTTCAAATACTTCTTCGTCCGCAAGATGATGTTCGTCAAATACAGCGATGCTTTCATTATCTTTCCAGGCGGTTTCGGCACGCTCGATGAATTATTCGAGGCCTTGACCCTGATTCAGACGCACAAGATTCACAACTTTCCGGTCGTGTTATATGGGTCGCGATATTGGCAAGGGATGCTGGAGTGGCTGAGAGGACCGATGCTGGGTGAAGCGAAGATTGTCGAGGAAGACCTGGAGCGACTTCACGCCACGGATTCACCGTCCGAAATAGTCGAAATTGTCTTACGCTTTCAGCGGAGTCTGAAAAGGACTGGCTGAACCTCAACTTTCAAGCAGCCACTTCAAATATGGGGCAGACGCTGCGTTCACAGACAAGGCAACTATCTCCGGCGTGTCGTAACTATGAATTTCGCGCACGGCACGATCCAATTCTTCAAACTTATCGCTCGTCGTCTTCGCGAACAGCAGTGTTTCAGTGTTGCGTTCTACTTCACCTTTCCAGCGATAAATGGACTGAATTTCGGGAAGGATTTGCACGCAGGCTGCCAAGCGCGAGTTGACCAACATCTCTGCTATTCGGCCAGCCTCGTCGCGATCCGGCGCGGTCATTAAGACGACGAGGAGTCGAGCAGCATTGTCAGTCCGATTATCTTCCATTTGTCATTTGCCATTTGCCATTCTGATTCCCCTCTCCCGTTGGGAGAGGGTGCGAAGCATAGGAAGAGAAAGAAGAAGTGGAAATGTTCTGTTCTCGCTAGGCCCTCACCCCAACCCTCTCCCAAGGAGAGGGAGTCTTTGAAACGTCAAATGACAAACGGAAACTGGTTACTCCGATTCCTCAACTTCTTCTTCAAACGCGGGACCGGTAAGCGGCGACGTGTCTTGGCCAAAGAATGATGAATAAAGCTCGTTGGCGCGATCAAAATCGCGTTCATCTACAAGCACCTGCGCGCCTGGGGCCATCACTGAGAATAAGGGCGAAAAGGCGTCGGAGGCTCCCGATTGCACCACCGAACGAATGCCGTTCTGCTGCAGGATGTCGTTTACCATTTCCGCCTCGGCGGGTGACGATAATGTGTGCAACGGCACAAAACGCGCCTCACTGTCGTCGCTCGCGCCGCTCTCCGGCGTGAGACTCTCGACTAACTCTGCGCCATCATCGGCACAGCGTGTGATTCCCGACTCGTATTCGGCTTCGCAGACTGGACAGAACATAGTTTATGGTTTCCCTCAGTTCATCCGAGGATATCATTCACACTCAATCGAAGCTCATCGATGCTGGACGACTGTATTACCTCGCCGCGGGTGGCATGCTGGATGACCGTGTAAGCTCCGTCAACTGGTACCGCGTACATTTCGATCCGATCCGCCGGAAGATTGGCAAGCCAGACTTCTGGAATTCCGGCCCGTGCGTAAGCCGGAAGTTTCACAAAGCAGTCATACTCGAGCGTGGTGTCGGCGACTTCGATTACGAGCAAAACATCGGTTGGCCTTGGCAGCGAGCCGGAATAGAAATCATCGCGCCGACGGAGAAGCGCCAAATCAGGTTGAGGTTGCGAGTAATCGTCAACCTGGATCGAGCTTTGTACCCGAACAATTATGTTGAGACGAAGACCAACAATGGACTCGGTAAAGCGGTCGACGCAGGCGGCGTGGCGCGTGCCAATGGGAGACATCTCGATTATTTCTCCTTCGATCAATTCGACGCGGTCATCCTCAGACAGAATGCCGGTTTCGGCCATCCGCTCGAACTCACTAACTGTAAATACGTGTTTTGCGATCTCCAGAGCCATGATTGCCAGTTCCGATGGTCAGTCTAAGATCTCGAACGCCAAAGTTCAACGTCAGGCACAGCGTTAAGTTGAAACCCAAACTTGAAACATCTACCGCACTGCGCGGACGGCACGTTCGAAAGGAATTTCCTCAAAATGCGTGAACCGTTTGAAGTCGCGAAAGCGCTGATTTACTTCGTCGTGCGTCAGACGCTGCACGCGCTCAGTTCCGAATTCTTCCACGTTGAATGAAGCCATTACTGAGCCGAAGATCATCGCGCGACGCATCGCGTCTTCGTCAATTTTCTCCTGGCTCGCTAAGTAACCCATCAAGCCACCGGCGAATGTGTCGCCCGCGCCCGTTGGGTCGAAGACTGCCTCGAGCGGATAAGCCGGAATTGCGAAGTACTCTTCCTTCGTAAACATCGCCGCGCCATATTCACCGCGCTTGACGATCAAACTGCGGGGCCCCCACGAAAGAATCTTGCGCGCGGCCTTGATTAGATTCGGCTCGTCCGTCAGTTGACGCGCTTCAGCATCGTTGATGATCACTAGATCCACGACTGCGATGGTTTTCTGTAACGAATCGCGCGTGGTCTCGATCCATAAATTCATTGTGTCCAGAGCTACCAATTCCGCATTTGGTATTTGTTCGCGGACGCCGCGCTGCAAGTCCGGCTGGATGTTCCCTAGAAAAACCATTCGCGCCTGTTTCGAGCTTTCGGACAGTTTCGGTTGAAAGCCCGCAAAGACGTTCAACTGCGTCTCAAGCGTGTGCGCTACGTTCAGATCGTATTCGTAACGGCCGCGCCAAAGGAACGTCTTGCCGTCCGGAATGCGCTCCAGGTCGGCCGTGTCGATGTTATGCCGGCGAAAAACTTCTTCCTCGCTCGGTCCAAAATCGCCACCCACAACGGCCACCAAACGAACATCGGTAAAAAAACTGGCGGCAATGGAAAAGTGGGAGGCTGAGCCGCCGAGCATGCGCGGCCGTTGACCGAACGGAGTCTCGACTGCGTCAAACGCAACGGAACCTACAACTAGTAATGACATAGATGATTTCGGATTGTGAATCGCCGATCATTTCCCATTTGTTATTTGACATTTTTCATTTGCCATTTCAACCGTCGCAGCCGTTTAGAATGGGGGACTTGTCGCCACGCACGCGCAGCGTTACAAGTCCGCCATCTAAACGAATATCTAAATGAATCTCTTCAAATAACAAATGGAAAAGGTTCGACGCTTACTGCTTACTGCTTACCGTTTTCGCTTTTGGTTCGCCCAACTCTTTCAAAGCAGCGTCAGCTTGTCCGCGAAAGGAACTCTGCGGATGCTCAGTGAGTATTTGCGAAAAGTATCCGCGCGCTTTCTCACGAAATTCTTCTGAAGTCAGCATTACCTTCTTTTCGCCTTCGTGAATAACGTATTGCTTTGGCTTCTGCTTGCCTCTCTCCCCAGCGAGGTTCGCACTGCTTTGGCCGGCGATGAATAACACTTCATCGATCTTTGAAAACTCGGGATTGGCCGCCAGAACTTCTTCGCAGCGCTCCAACGCCGCGACGTAAGCCTTTCGCAGTTTGAAGTATTGACGGGCAACTTCGAGATTGTGCAACGAGTCTTTTTCCAGAATCGGGTCGCGCGTAATTTCAGGACCTTGCTTAGCGCCCCCCTGTGCTCGCACCGCCGAAGATGATTGTATACAAATTGCCGCGATAACCGACGCTATCAAACAAAACCTCTTCATAGTCTTACTCCACAAATCGTATTTCAATTTCGGTACTTCTCAATGATGATCGCGAGCTTCCTCGCGGTTGCTTCCGGCCATAAACTTGGGGCCGTGAAGATCGCATTTTTAAGGGCCGAGCCGCATTTACACTCGCGCGGACGGCTGGCCAGATTCTTCACCGTTGCGCGCATGATCAGCTGCGCATTCCTGACGTTCTTGTTCAAATACTCGATGACGGTCTCCACGTTCACCGCATCGTGGCCAGGATGCCAGCAATCATAGTCCGTGACCAGCGCCAGCGTCGCATAACAAATCTCCGCCTCGCGCGCGAGTTTCGCTTCCTGTAAATTCGTCATGCCGATTATATCCGTGCCCCACGACCGATACACATTTGATTCGGCAACGGTCGAAAACGCCGGGCCTTCCATGCAGACATAAGTCCCCCCCCGGTGGACGTTGACGTTCACTGACTTGCAAGATTCTTCCAGCACATCTCCGAGATCAGCGCACACCGGATGCGCGAATGTTACATGGGCTACAATACCCTCACCGAAGAACGTCGACTCGCGCACGCGCGCTCGGGTACGATCGAAGAATTGATCGGGAATCACCATATCGAGCGGCGCATACTTCTCCTGCAATGAACCCACTGCCGAGGCGGAAAGGATGCGTTCAACGCCCAGCAGTTTCATTCCATAAATGTTGGCGCGAAAAGGAAGCTCAGTCGGAGTAAATCGATGCCCTACTCCGTGACGCGGCAGAAAGGCGACGCGCTCGCCTTCCAGAGTACCGACGATGAACTTATCCGAAGGATGTCCGAACGGAGTCTCGACTTCGATCTCATCAATCGCTGTGAGTTCCGGCATCTGATAGAGGCCGCTGCCGCCGATGATTCCGATTCTTGCTGTCGTCATAGTTACGCGTAAATCATTTGCATCGGATCGCCCACCAAGAATTTAGCTGAGTACTCTATCTTTCTGTGTCATGCGAGTGCTACAGCTTGAAGCTTGCCTGCGTCTTCCACGATTCGGCCCAGCGGTTGGTCTGGATCGTGATAGAACAAACATGCCCAACCTTCGCGCGCCGCTTCCGGCAACAATGTCTTTTTCGCTTCGAGTGTTTCGATGGGATAGAGATCGTAACCCATGATCCAGGCGAACGGAACATGCGCGCGTGTGGGGACCAGGTCGGCAAATCCAAACAACGTCTGTGCGCCTCGATCTAAGCGCCAGCATTGCATTGAGCGATTGTGGCCGGCGTGAGTCTCCATGCGCAGACCAGGCGCCACTTCATAATTGGCTTCCATCAACTCTAATTGGTCTGATGCTTTCAAAGGCCGCCAATTCTCGACCAGATAGCTCGCGCGGTCTCGCTCGGACGGACTTTCTGCGTGTTCATATTCAGCGCGAGAGATAAAATAGCGTGCGTTTGGAAAAGAAGCGACGAGAGTTCCTGACTCGTCGTGCTTACTGTTGCCGCCGGCATGATCGAAATGCAAATGAGTATTGATCACGATCGTGATTTCGTTCGCATTCACGCCGGCGATGCTTTGCAATGACTCGTCCAGGGACTGTTTGCGATCGATGCCGTACATCGCTCGATGCTTTTCGGACCATTTGTCGCCGATGCCCGTTTCGATCAGGATTTTCTCGGAGCCGGTATCTATGAACACGCAATTCATGTTCATGCGAATTCGATTCTGCTCGTCGGGCGGAAACTTCCGAGACCAAAGATTGCGCGGCACCACTCCAAACATCGCGCCGCCATCGAGCCGAAACTCACAGTCAGGAACAACCTCGACACGATAATCACCAAACTTCATCGGCCTCAGGGTGTAGGGCGTTGGGTCTAAGGTATAGCAAAACTGGCGTGGACGGTAATTATGATAACGACACCCGACACCCTAACCCCGTCACCCTCAAACTATTTCCTTTCACTTTTTGCAGGCGCTTTCCCTTTCGGTGCCGGCGAAGCTGCAGCCGGCGGTGGCTCGGGCGCGGCTTCCGGTGGCAATCCTTCCTGCATCTGTTGCGCAGGCGGCGTGGCGACAGAAAAATTCTCGGCAATGGTTATGTGCCCACCCTGACGCTTTACAATCTCATCAATCAAAGTCTTTTCCTTCTCCTGCTCGACGGCGTCACGCGCCTGATCCTTCGAGGACTTGGGTGGGCCAAACGGGTTCTGAGCGCCGCCAGCAATCAAAATGTGTCGCGCATGAACCTGCTCCTCGGGTTTACCGTCTTTCGTCTCGGTGCGTTTCTCTTCGACCTTGATGATATGGAAACCAAACTGCGTTTCGACGATGTCGCTGATTTGTCCTGGTTGCAAAGCGAACGCGGCTTTATCAAATTCAGCCACCATCTGTCCGTGACCGAACCAACCGAGATCGCCGCCTTTGTCCTTGCTGCCTGGATCGGTGGAAAACTCCTTGGCTAACGAAGCGAAGTCTTCTCCGGAGAGCGCGCGCTTTAGCACCTCTTCTGCTTTGGTCCGCGCCTGTTTTGTGTCCAGCTCGGGATGCTTGGCTATGTATGCGTTAATCTCCGCCTCAGTAGCCTTCGTGTTTGGAATCAATGTTTCCTGCGCATAAGTAGATGCCAACACGCGTGCCTGCTCCAGCATGATTTGCAGCTCAACACCGCGCTTCTTATCAACTCCCGCGGCGGCTCCCTGGCGCGCGCCCAACAGCACTTGACCTAACTGGTGCTTTATCTCTTTCAACTGATCTTCGGGGATTTGTTGCCCAGCCATCATCGGGTTGCGCGCTTGGGCGTCTTTTAGAAACTGATTGAGGGTTTCTTGCTGACCCGGCTCTTTGAAGAATGCATCAATCTCAGCATCTGAGACCACGCCAGCGCCCTGACCTCCGGTTTTAGATTGGGTATAGTTTTGCGAGATGACGATCGCGCGAACGAGATCGAGCTGGCGTTTAATGTCGGGACGATAAGCAATGCCTTTCGACTTGCCTTCTTCAGCGACCGCCAACAATTCGCGCACGTTCTTTGCGAAGTCTCTGCGAGCTGATGCGTCAGAAGCCAGACGCGTCCTCGTCTGTTGCGCCTGGTCAGAGGCAATCAGCGACATGTCTTCGGTGCTCAGGTTTATCGTGGCCGCGTGTCCGACCCTCAACTGCCAGAAGATCAGACCGAGGGAAAAAACAATGCCGCACCCGGCGACGATCCAAGCCTTCGTTTTTGAATTCAAAATAAAACTTCTTCCTTTCAGATTAACTCGTTTCTGTTAGTTTAGATGGCGGCTGAACCAATTCCAGTAGCACTCCGCCTGTCGATGATGGATGAACAAACGCCACAAGGCAACCACCCGCGCCCATTCGCGGCTCTGCATCAATCAAACGCGCGCCCTTCTGCTTTAGCTCGGCCAGAGTTTCTCGAATATCTTCAACCCGCACTGCGACGTGATGAATTCCTGGCCCACGTCTCTCCAAAAACTTTGAAATCGGCGAATCGTCCGAGGTTGCTTCCAGCAATTCGATGCGTGATTCGCCGATGGACAGCATCGCCACGCGGACTTTCTGTTCCACGACCTCTTCAGCCTCGGCAAGGTCGAGACCCAGCGCTTCGCACCAAAATCTCGCCGTTTCATCAATTCCACGTGTCGCGATGCCGATGTGATCGATCTTCACTTTGTGATGAGTTCCTCGATAGCCGAATAAGGATCTCGCTTCTTATTCGCGACGTCAGCCACCAAACGATCAAGTTTCTCTGATACCGAATCGCTGTGAAGCGCTTCAGATAGCAGGCGTTCGCGCAACAACTCCAGAATTCGCCAACGTGCTATGGCTTGCCGCCGCTCGTTTGAAGCTGGCCTTGTCGTCTGAGATTCGCGCGCGCCATCGATGGCTGCGACAAGTTCCGCGATCCCCTTGTTTTCAATCGCGATGGTCTTTACGATGGGCGGCTGCCACTCATCCGCGCGAACCGCGAGCGACAGTAGGCCTTCCAACTCCTTTTCTGTTCGCAGGACACCATCGCGATCGGCTTTGTTAATGACCAGCACATCGCCGATCTCCATAATGCCGGCTTTCATCGTCTGCACGTCGTCGCCCATTCCGGGAACCAGCACGACAACGCAAACATCAGCCGCCTTGGCAATCTCAATCTCATCCTGGCCCACGCCCACGGTTTCGACGAGTATTTTTTCGTAACCGGCGGCGTCCAGAATCGCCACTGCATCGACGGTCGCGCGCGCCAAGCCGCCAAGCTGTCCGCGCGTGGCCATCGAACGAATGAAGACGCCCTTATCGAGAGATAGCGTCTGCATCCTAATGCGATCGCCCAGGATCGCGCCGCCAGAAAACGGGCTGGAAGGATCGACCGCGATGATGCCGACTCGCTCGCCTTGCTTCCGATAAAAAGCAGCCAGTTTATCAACCAGCGAAGACTTTCCCGCTCCCGGCGCGCCGGTGATGCCGACAATCAAAGCGCGGCCTGTGCGCAGAAAAATTTGCTTCATCAGATCAGAAGAGTCAGGCGCACTCTCTTCCACTTTTGAAATCGCGCGCGCCACCGCGGTCACATCTCCAGCAGCGACGCGTTCGATAAGCTGATTATTCATACCTACGTCTGCTTCAAAACCTCTCGCGCAATAATAATTCGCTGAATCTCAGACGTGCCTTCACCAATCGTGCACAGTTTTGAGTCGCGCCAAAATTTTTCCGCCGGATAGTCTTTCGTATAACCATAACCGCCGTGAATTTGAATCGCTTCTTCGCAAACGCGCACGCTTATTTCCGAAGCGAAGAGCTTAGCCATCGAAGATTCTTTGGTTGTCTTTTTTCCCTGATCCTTCATCCAAGCGGCGCGATACATCAACAACCGCGCGGCTTCGATTTGCGTCGCCATGTCTGCAAGCTTGAATTGAATTGCCTGGAACTCACGAATCGGTTTGCCGAACTGCTGCCGCTCACCTGAATAACGAAGGGCTGATTCATAAGCACCCTGAGCGATGCCCACTGCCAGCGCGGCTATCGAGATTCGTCCACCATCCAGAATCTCCATCGCGTTGATAAAGCCCATTCCTTCTTCTCCCAAACGATTCTCGTCCGGGACGAAACAATCTTCGAAGACTACGCTCGCCGTTTCAGATGCGCGCAAGCCCAGCTTGTTCTCTTTCTTTGACGGCGAGAATCCTTTCATCCCCTTTTCAAAGATGAACGCCGTGATTCCTTTGCTGCGCTTCGAACGATCGCTGGAAGCAAAAGCGACGCAGGTGTCGGCATGAATCGCGTGCGTGATGAAATTCTTCGATCCGTTGATCACCCATCCGCCATTTTTCTTGCCGGCTATCGTCCGAGTGCCGGAAGCATCGGAGCCCGCGCCTGGCTCGGTTAATCCCCACGCGCCGAGATGTTCGCCTTTCGCCAGCGGCGCCAGATATTTCTGTTTCTGCGCTTCGCTGCCATATTGATAAATATGGTTCGAGCAAAGCGAGTTGTGCGCAGCAACTGAAATACCAACCGAACCATCGACTCGCGTAAGCTCTTCAATTGCGGCCGCGTACTCGACGTAACCGAG
>WNFO01011583.1_pt1 | contig 10646 bp, 6 predicted proteins | sample 5400251 | NCBI WGS metagenome assembly WNFO01 (sample SAMN13153354, study PRJNA577476) | soil metagenome | isolation source: 100 cm saprolite under Madrone tree | place: USA:California | collected 2016-06-14 | reverse complement strand
AAACAGAAGGGTGAGCTGCAAGACGCCGTGACCGCCTTGCGCGAAGCCATCCGCCTGCAGCCGAGCTTCGCCGGCGCGCACACCACACTGGCAACTGTGCTTCGCCAACTTGGAGATACCGAAGGGGCCGCAGCGGAAAGCAAAGCGGGTGCCGAGCTTGCCAAGCAGAAAACCAGCGAGCAAGCCGCCCTGTTCTCCACCAACTCAGGGCGCCGGTTGCTCCAGGCCGGCGACGTCGAAGGAGCTATTTCGCAATTTCGCGCCGCGATCAACTCCGCCCCTAACTTTGCCGCGGCGCATTTTCAATTGGGCATGGCGTTGCGCCAGCAGGGCAAGTTCGAAGAAGCACAAAAGGAATTCGAGCGGGCCGTAGCGATTGATCCTCGCCTGAAGCCGCCAGCATCCGGAAAAAAATAAAAATAATTTAGAGTTCAGGCTAGGAGGGGCCTTTGCGGAGAGCGACAAGTTCCGAACCTACAGGGACGCCCTTGGTGACTTTCACTCGGATTACCGCTTCGAACGGCTTTAGTTCGCCGGAATTGGAAACGGAGAGACGCAAGAGCAACTCTTCCAGAGAGTTTTGCTGGCAAACGTATTCGACAGCAGCTTGCGTGCCGATGGTGGTAGCTCCTGCCAGAATCAGGACAGAATGTGCGGGATTCAATCCTCTCTTTAGAGCTATGACGGAATAGTCTTCGGTCAAGCTCTCGTCAGGTGGAGTCGGAAGAAACTCCTTTGGTTCGCCCGATCCCGGATGAAAATTGATGATCTCCATGGTGCCCGTGCGCGGCCCAGAAGTGATCTGTTTGAATGTGAATTCCTCCGTGTTCGGCAACTCCAAGAGCGTCAGATTTTCCGAAGGCGAGCCAATGAAGATGAGATCGTTGTTCTTGGCGTCGTCCAGGGAAAACAGACTACCGCGCTTGACGCGAATTTGCTGGTGAAGCTTTCCGAAAACGCTATCGAGGGCGTGAACTGCCAGCACTTCGCCGACTCCGGTGTAGTGGTCCAGAATCACGGCGCCGGAATCCTTGGCACGATTGTAATAGCGCATGCCAACGTACGGCCGACCGACGAAAGCGGCGTTACTGAAGATGACCCACGGCTCCTGCGGACCGGTGAGGAAGCCCTTCCAGAAAACGTGAAAAGCAACCGGCATATCAGGGCTGTCGCTGGCTACCCGGGCTTCTGCAACTCTGCGATTCAGAAAGCGGTCGGTAGCAACGGCGACGATGGAGGCAAGCACGACGGACAGTGCAACGATGGTGACAATCCCGGCACGAGAGGTCCGGCCATTGGCCTCCGCACTGGCTGGTGCCTCGTGAGAAGTACTCGCGTGGTTCCGAGCCGCTCCGTGAGGACGCGGATGGAAAGTAAGGGCGTAAGTGCCTTTGGGGAGTTCCACCATGATCTGGTCGTCTACGCCGTCAGAGGCATAGTATTCGGCCAGCTTGGTGCGCAGGCGGCCCGCCTGCACGCGGACCATGGAATCGACGTGAGGATCGAAGTCCTGCTGCCGCCCAAAGACCTCGGTCGCAATTTGGTACTCCTTGGGGGAAGTACCAGGATGTTCGAGGGAATGGTGAGCCAAATAGCGGAGCAGCTTGCAGAGAGACTCCGACCCGTGGAGGGAGTGGCTGCCTAGCAGTTTTTCGATTTGAGTTAGCTGTTGGGCTTTCTCAGTCACGACGACCACCGATTGCGGATTGTAACATCAAAGTAACCCTAGCGCATCCCTTTATGAAAGCACAGCTTATTTCGCGTAACCGTATCAAACCCTCGGACACTTACCCTGTCACTCAAAAAACTGATACAAGGCATCACAAATACAGGCCGACTCCTGTTTAGGTGTCCGCACTTGTCTATCCGGCGTTTTGGCGATTGATAAGGCGGAGGTGGTCGGGCTTAACGTAGCGAGATTTTGGTCGAGGAGTTTGGGGGCTGTTCACTGAGGTCGTTTCGGCGGGTTGCCGTTTCCAATTTCAAATTGTGACGTATGTGCGTGCCTAGCCTTTAGGCGCCACATCCATCTGTTTTTTGCCGAATTATCTTGACGACCGCAATGTATCAGCTGCCTGGGGGCAAGTGATTGCATTCCAGTTTGAAGAAAGATTTCAGGGTTATGCAGAGCTTAGGAGGGGTGTAATGAGAAAGCAAGCAACACTGGGGTTGATTGCAGTTCTCTGTCTCGCGCTGGGATTCGGTGCCAGCACGACGGTAGGACAAGCCGTGTACGGAAGCATTATCGGCACCGTGACTGACCCGCAAGGGAACGCGGTGGCTGGGGCAACGGTGACGGTGACTTCGATCACGAAAAACACCACTGACCAGACCAGCACGAATGAAAGTGGAAATTTCTCAGTAATCCACCTCATTCCGGACACCTATAGGGTCAAAGTAGAGGCGCCGGGATTTAAGGTAAACGACATTGCGAGCGTTCTAGTGCAGGTGGACACGGCTGCGCGCGTCGACGCGCAGTTGCAGGTTGGCGCCGTTACTCAAACGGTGGAAGTCACCGGTGAGGTTCCGCAGTTGAAGACCGACCGTGCCGATGTTTCGCTGGATTTTAGTTCGGACTACGTTGAGAAACTGCCTCTTGTAAACCGCAACTTTCAGTCGCTGCTGCTCTCCGCTCCCGGGACGCAGCAAATCGGCTGGGGCCACGCCGCCACGGAGAACCCGCAAGGCTCGCAGCAGACTTTCGTTCAGGGCCAGCACTTCAGCGGCACGGGCTATGAACTGGATGGAACGGACAATCAAGACCCGATCCTGGGCATCATCATCATCAATCCCAATTTGGACTCGGTGGAAGAAGCGAAGATTACGCTGCTGAACTATGACGCTGAATTTGGAAAGTCCGTCGCGGGCTTAATGGTGGCGTCAACCAAGTCCGGCACCAATGACATCCATGGAAGCGCTTTTTGGTTCAGGAATTCCGATGCCACCCAGGCGCGCAACCCCTTCACCCAGTCGCCCAGCGCGGGACTGCCCAGTTCGAAGTGGAATCAATTTGGCGGCTCTGTGGGCGGGGCAGTCATCAAGAACAAATTGTTCTATTTTGCCGACTATCAAGGAACCCGACAGTCCAATGGCATCACAGATAACATTGTGATACCCACATCCAAGGTTCTCAGCACCTGCACGGCCGCAACGGGCATGTGCGATTTGAGCGAATACCTCACGGCAGGGATCAAGGGAGGCGGCCAAGTCTATGACCCAGCGACAGGAAACGCCAATACGGGTGCGGGACGCACGGCCTTCGCAGGCAATTTGATTCCCGTGGGCCGGCTCTCTCCGATTGCTGTAAAATTATTGAAACTCTTTCCACAGCCAGTAAACGGGAACGTGACGGCTTTTAACTTCTTCGGCAACGGTTCCGGACCATTCCACGGGAATGCGTTCGACACGCGGGGAGACTATCAGGCCCCCGGAAATCTGCACATCTTTGGCCGTTACACCCGGGCCTACTATAGCCTAACTGGCCAACCGGTTCTGGGTATCGGGCTGGGCGGCCTAGGTACTGGAGTCGGGGGCTTGAGCGGCAGCTCCATCATCCACAACCACAGCCTAGCGGCAGGATTCGACAAGGCGATCAGCACGACACTGCTGACGGACTTCCGGTTCGGCTGGTTCAAGTACAACCCGCATTCCATCAAGCCGGACGCGAGCGTCGCGGCGGCGCAAGCATTGGGACTGAACGGACTAAACACTAGCGATACGTCCACCGGAGGCCTACCGGCTTTCCAGTTTGATTCTGATGCAAGAACGCTAACCAATTTTGGCGACGGCCTGGATCCTTCACGATGCAACTGCCCGCTGATTGAAAACGAGCACCAATACCAGTTCGTGAACAACTGGACCAAAATCAGTGGCAACCATGCCATGAAGTTTGGCGCAGACCTTCGCTTTGCGCACAACCTGCGCTTCCCAAGCGACGCCAATCGAACGGGGCAACTCGTCTTCAGCCACAAAGAAACGTCGCTTTACGACCCGGTTTCCGGGAGCAACGCGGGCGGGCTGGATCTAGCTTCTTTTCTATTCGGTAATGTTTCCAAATTCGAGCGTTTCGCCAGCGTTAGCCAAAATGCGGCTGAGAGTCAGAAGCGCTTTTTCCTGTATGCCCAGGACCAATTCCGGATGAGCAGCAAGTTGACAATCACCTATGGCATGCGTTGGGAGGACTATTTCCCGGAGTCCGTGAATGCCAAGGGCAACGGAGGTTTTGCAAACCTCGATCAAGGCGTCATCCGGGTGAACGGTTTCGGCCCGATCGGATCAAACGGCAACATCAGAAACTATATCGGCGCATTCGGGCCGCGCATAGGCATTGCTTATCAATTGCGGCCAAAAACTGTTGTGCGCATTGGCTATGGCCGCAGTTTTGACATAGGAGTATTCGGCTCAAACTTTGGCCATGCCGTGACGCAGAACCTCCCCGTCCTTGTTCACCAATCGATCCAAGCGCATGACCTCAACTCCGCATCCATCAACGACAACGTTCCTGTATATCAGATGGACTCGGCCACGGGACCGACACCGGCCCAGTTCCCGACTCCCCGTGCTAATGGCACGATTCCTCTGCGTGGACCGACAAACAGCGTGGATCCGCGAATTCGTCCGACGGTGCAACGACCCGCTAGCATAGATATGTGGAACGCAACGGTCGAGCACCAGTTGACCTCCACGATTACCGTGGAAGTGGCTTACGTCGGAAATAAGGGCACGCACGGATTCGCGGGTGACGGACCGGCATATAACGCCAATGAGAGAAGCATCACCGGGTATGGCACTGCGAGTCCGGACAACGCACGTCCCTTCTTCAACCATTACATCTATCCTGATTGCTCTGTCTCGCAGGGAGTCTGTGGCCTGGCCAATGTTCCATTGTCGGATCAGCTGACTTGCTGCTCGGCGGACCTGAACAACTACTTTGGCATGGATGCCAGCAGCAATTACAATGCGTTGCAGCTCAAAGTCGAAAAGCGAGTTTCCCAGGGACTGCAATTCGTCTCGCATTACACTTGGTCCCGGGCAAGATTCCATGACAACAACTATTACTCCGTCGATCCCTCAGTTGGCTATGGCCCCATGAACGTGAACCGCAATCACGTGTGGGTAACAAACATCCTCTATGAACTGCCGTTCGGCAAAGGCAAGAAGTACATGAGCGGCGCCAACACTTTGACGGACGCTCTCATCGGCGGATGGAGATTGACGACCATCACCAACTGGAGCGGGGGTCTGCCGTGGACGGCGAGCTACAGTTCCTGCGGCGAGGACGAGGATACCAGCATCTGTCGTCCCAACATTGGCTCTGGATCACTTAAGCTGGGCAAGAAGCGGGACTCGAACGGAAACCTTACTTGGTTCACTCCGGTCTTTACCACTATTCCGGACCCTACTGACCCAACCAAGACCTGTACCATCCCCGGACTCACCTTATTTACCCCGGGTACATGCAAGTCTGACCCCAACCAATGCAACGTGGCAAGGCCGACCATACCGGGATTCTCACGTCCGGCTTGCGGCACACTCGGAAATAGGGGGTACGACCCATTCCGCGGACCACACCTATTTACGTCAAATCTCTCGCTCGCGAAGAACTTCCGCATCACGGAACGTTACAAGGCGGAGTTCCGCATGGATGCCAACAACATCTTTAACCACCCGGTTCTGGGCTTCAACTACACCCAAGGCAATACTTGTATCGATTGCGCTGGCGATGCCGGACGAATCACCAACATCGAAAACAACACGTCGATGCGGCTCCTGACGTTTGGACTGCGTTTCTCTTTCTAACAAGGACGAGGACACCCCAACCACCCCGACGGGGAGTCCGCCACGGCGGACTCCCCCGTTTTTTTGCGCTGAGCGTGTTGTAATTGTTGCCGGGAAGTACCACATGGCGCTGCTTCGACTTTATTCTCATCGTCTGCTGGCTGGCGCTCTGGCGCTGTGCGGCGCGTTGCCTGTAGGCTTGCAGGCTTCTCAAGGCACGTCCCAAAAAGATGGGCTTACGCAGGGCGCATCGTCGGCACCGCAAGATGCCAGCCTGGAGCGATCCACGCTTCTGATGCAGCAAGGAAAAAACGATGAGGCGCTCGCGTTGCTGGAGGGCATTGCCGCCGCGGAGCCGTCGCGGCGGGGGGTAATGCGCCAAATCGGTATTGCCAACTACCGGAAAGGCGATTATTTGAAGGGTGCCGCAAGCTTTAAGAAAGCGTTGGAGGAAGATCCCGGAGACAACGAGGCGGTACAGTTGATGGGGCTTTCCTATTACCTCGCGGGACGTCCGGCAGAAGCGATCGCCCCGCTCGAAAAAGTACAAACTTGGTATCCTAGCGCCAACGTAGATGCCTCGTACATCCTTGGTATTTGTTACCTGCAGACGAAGGATTACCCGAACGCGCGCAAGGCTTTTGCGCGGATGTTCGGGGTACCGGCCGATTCCGCGGCGGCGTATTTGTTTGCCGCACGCATGCTGCTGCGCCAGGATTTTGCTCCCGTGGCCGAAGAGTATGCGAAAAAGGCTGCGGAACTCGACCCGAAACTTCCGCGCGTCCATATGCTGCTCGGAGAGCTCTATCTATATAAGTCACGCATTCCGGAGGCCGTCGAGCAGTTTCAGAAAGAGTTGGAACTGAATCCCGGCGAAGCGGCGGTGTACTACAAGCTGGCGGACGCTTACAGCCGTCTCCAGAAGTATGAAGAAGCGGAGAAGTTGCTGCAAAGATCCATCTGGCTGGATGCCACGTCCACGGGGCCGTACATCTTGATGGGAAAGGTCCTTGAGAAAAAAGGCGAGACTGCGCTTGCCGTGCGCGCCTTGCAGCGGGCCATCTCCATGGACCCCAATAATCCGATGCCCCACCATCTTCTCGGGCAGGCCTATCGTGAACTGGGCCGCACGGAAGAGGCGGAACGCGAACTGAAATTGGCTGAGCAATTACAGATTCATGAAAACCCAAAACTTGAGACACCTCATTGAGATGCAGCACAAACAGGGAGATCGCCGTGTTGAATCGCGCTAAGTTTTTGTTTGCCACCCTATCGCTCGTCCTGTGGCTCGACGCGGGTACGAGTCTGGCGCAACAACCTCCGCAACAATCTTCGAAACATGAGCAAGCTCAGCAGAAGTCGCAGGACCCCTGGTGGAAGCACGCGGTCATTTACGAGATTTATCCGCGTAGCTTTCAGGATTCGAACGGCGACGGCGTCGGCGACATCAACGGGATTACCTCGCGGCTGGATTATATTCACGACTTGGGCATCGACGCGATCTGGATCAGCCCGATGTATCCGTCACCGCTGATCGATTTCGGATACGACATTTCCGATTACACCGCCATCGATCCGCTCTACGGCACGCTCGCGGATTTCGATCACTTGGTCAGCGAGGCGAAGAAGCGCAACATCCGCGTGATCATGGATTTTGTTCCCAATCACACGTCGGACCAGCATCCGTGGTTTAAGGAATCGCGTTCATCGCGCAGCAATCCGAAGCGCGATTGGTATATTTGGCGCGACGGCAACGCGATGGGCCAGCCTCCCAACAACTGGCAATCCTGGTTTGGCCATTCGGCGTGGAAGCTTGACCCCGCCACCAATCAGTATTACTACCACCATTTTTATACCGAGCAGCCCGACCTGAACTGGCGCAATCCGCAAGTGCGCAAAGCAATGTACGATGCCATGCGCTTCTGGCTGAAACGCGGCGTGGCGGGGTTTCGAATCGACGCGGTCTCTCGTTTGTTTGAAGATCCCAATCTACACGACGATCCGATTCTCCCAGGGAAGAATGCCTACGGTGACCCGAATATCGCGCACAAATACACGGACAACCTGCCGGAAGTCCACGAAGTTTTGCGCGAAATGAGGAAAGTAGTGAACGCGTATCCCGGCAATCCGGTGATGATCAGCGAAGCCGACGAGCCAAATATCGCCGAGCTCGCCAAAAAAGTTCAGTTGCCGATGGATTTCCAGATTGCCGACGTGAATAAACTTTCCGCGCCGGATTTCCGCCGGTTGCTGAACGAAATTGACCGGAACGCCGTTGGCGGGCAACCGCACTATTTTTTCAGCAATCATGATCAGCCCCGCCAGTGGGATCGTTACGGCGACGGTGTGCATAACGATCAAATCGCAAAATTGATGGCTGCGCTCCTGCTTGCCACGCGCGCGACGCCGCTGATGTACTACGGCGAAGAGCTCGGCATGCGCACCACGGAACCGGCGCGTAAAGAAGACGTGCAGGATCCCATTGGGAAAATCGGCTGGCCGGAGGAGAAGGGCCGCGACGGTGAACGAACGCCCATGCAGTGGGACGCGTCTAGGAATGCTGGGTTCAGCGCCTCGCAGCACCCGTGGCTGCCCGTGCCGCCCAGCGCCTCCATATATAATGTCGTGGCCGAAGCGCAGAACCCGAAGTCCATTCTGGCTTTTTACAAGCGCTTGCTGGCCTTGCGGCGAAACGAACCGGCGCTGCGCGACGGACGCTATCTACCATTGAATCAGGAAGATACGAATGTTCTCTCTTTTTTGCGTAAGGAGCCAGGCCGAGGCGAGGCGATTCTCGTTGTCCTCAACATGAGCGCCGAGCCTAGGACCATCAAGTTCGATCTTTCCGCTCATGGAGTGAAGGGGGGTTCCGCGAATCCCTTGCTCGCCGCGCCGGAGATTGGCGCTGAGTCAACGCAGCTGAATCATTTTTCCGTTCCCGCTTTCGGAGTTTTTATCGGGTCAGTTGACTGAGACAAGCGGAGGAGCCCCATGAGAATATTTCTCACGAGTTTTCCTCAGGCTCGCGAATTGTGAGTGAAATTTTCGCCCGACTACCGTTAGAATCATGCTTCACACTCTTTCCGAATGCACAAAATTATCATCGCTGTCGGCAGTAAGCGCGGCCCCAAGCTCAACGCCGTCACTGAAGCTCTTCAGTCTTTCTCTTCGGCTCTTGGTCACGATTCGGAATTCGAAGTCGTCGGCGTGGAAGTGGAAAGCGGCGTCAGCCATACGCCCGCGTCACGCGACGAATTGATGCGCGGCGCCCGCCAGCGCGCGGAAGCTCTTGTTGAAATGGCCCGCGAGAGCGGAGCGTCTTGGAAATACTTCGTCGGTCTTGAAGGCGGCCTCGACGTTGTACACGAAGGTGTTTCGACTGACGAGGTACTCAGGCATTCGAAATTGCGGCAAAATGGGCATCGCCGCGTCTTCCTGGAAAGCTGGGCTTATGTTTCCGATGGCGTGCGAGGTCATTACGGCCGTTCGGGAAGCATCGAGATCCCCGCAGCACTGGCCCGCGAAGTTCTCGAAAACGGCGTCGAGCTTGCCTCAGCGATCGACCGCTTTGCCGGCGCCGCGGGCATCCGCGACGCGCAAGGCGCCTGGGGCGTGCTCTCGACCAATTTCATTACGCGCCAGGAAGCTTTTCGTGTTGCCGTGATTGCCGCCTTCGCCCCATTCTATAATGCCAAGATGTACAGCACCGCAGCCGCTGCTGGTTCGCGAGTCTAGGGGCGCTGCCGTTGCAGATGCATTTACGAAAATTGAAGGAGTAACCGTGGACATCGTCAAAGGCAACATGGGTTGGATCGAAGTCGTCGTCGGCCCGATGTTTTCCGGCAAGAGCGAAGAGCTGATCCGGCGGCTGCGCCGCGCAGAGATCGCGCGCCAGCGCGTGCAAATCTTCAAGCCCGCCATCGACGAGCGCTACGCCGCCAACGAGATCGTCTCGCACTCCGGACTCGGCATTCCCTCGGACGCCGTCTTCAAAGCCTCCGAAATCATGGAAAAACTTTCGCCGCGCACCGAAGTCATCGGCATCGACGAAGCACAGTTTCTTGGCGATGAAGTCGTTGACGTTTGCACCAAGCTTGCCAATCTCGGCAAACGCGTGATCGTCGCCGGCCTGGACACCGATTACCGCGGCCGCCCGTTTGAACCGATGCCGCGCCTCCTCGCCATCGCCGAAGAGATCACCAAACTCCTCGCCATCTGCGTCCGCTGCGGCAATCCCGCCGTCCACACCCAGCGCCTTGTCGAAAGCGAAGAGTTGATCGTTGTCGGCGCGATGGGCGCGTACGAAGCCCGCTGCCGCCGCTGCTTCGAGCCGAATCCCGCACTCGCGCAAGAGAAAAAGGACGGCCCTCAGCTCATCGCCCGCAACCGCGCCGCCGGCGCCGGTGGGTAATAGGCTGACCCGCTGTGTCAACTATCCGGATTGAAAACGCGGCGGTTCGGCTGGCGCTAGCTGATTCTCTCTTTCGGCACAAATGCCGGTTCTCGCGCTTTTCCGTGTACTGACGTCATTGCCTTTCCGTGGACATCCCCCAGACATTGCTTGAGGTGGCCGCATTAATCCGTCAAACTGGCTCGGCTGAAAATCTCATTGAATCGAGTTAACTCTCGCTCATGATCATCGAATCCAAAGCACCGACGCGCGTGGACTTCGCTGGCAGCACGCTCGACATCTGGCCGCTCTATCTCTTTCATCCAGGCGCCGTCACGCTAAACGCGGCCATCTCGCTTTACGCCTCGTGCGTCATTGAAACGCATCCCGCCGGCGACAAACGCATCAAGCTGGTCTCTCGCGACATCAAGTGCGAAGAAAGTTTTGCCTCCTTCGCTGCTCTCATCAAAGCCAAGCG
>WNFO01006068.1_pt1 | contig 10649 bp, 8 predicted proteins | sample 5400251 | NCBI WGS metagenome assembly WNFO01 (sample SAMN13153354, study PRJNA577476) | soil metagenome | isolation source: 100 cm saprolite under Madrone tree | place: USA:California | collected 2016-06-14 | reverse complement strand
AGCTAGTTGCGTTCCAGCAGCTCGCTGCGCTGAAGGGCACGCTCGATCCGCGATCCTTCACCATCGCCACTTTCGCGCTTTGTGGCTTTGCGAACTTCAGCTCCATCGGCATTCAGATTGGCGGCATCGGCGCGCTCGCTCCGGAGCGCCGCGGCCAGCTCGCGCAACTCGGCATCCGCGCCATGCTTGCCGGCACTATGGCCAACTTGATGTCCGCCTCTATCGTCGGCATGCTTACCTAAGGCGAAACACTCTTCTATGGCCACCAGAAAAAAAGCTGCTTGGAATGATGAATTCGAACGCGCCGAGCAAGCCGCGAAATCTGTTTTTTCAAAAACAAAACTTCGCCCTCGCATCGCCCTGGTGCTTGGTTCCGGCCTTGGCGCTTTTGCGGACGAATTCGCTAGCTCCACAAAAATTCCGTACGGAAAAATTCCGCATTTTCCGCAATCCACGGCCATCGGTCATGTCGGTCAGCTCGTCATCGGAAAAGTAGGCGACATTGCCGTCGCCGGAATGCAGGGCCGCGTTCACCTTTACGAAGGCTATTCCATCAAGGATGTGATTTTCCCAATTCGCGTTTTCGCGCGCATGGGGATCAAGGCTGTCATTCTTACGAACGCTGCCGGGGGCATCAAGCCGGAATTCTCGCAAGGACGATTGGTGGTCATCAAAGATCACATCAATCTGCAAGGTGTGAATCCCCTCATCGGGCCCAATGATGATCGCTTCGGCCTGCGCTTCCCCGATCTGACCGTCGCCTACGATAGAAGATTTCGCGAAATGGCCGTCGGCGAAGGCAACCGCCTCGGCATGGGCATGCACGAAGGAGTTTATGCCGCGTTGTCTGGTCCCAGCTACGAAACGCCGGCCGAAATTCGCTATCTCCGCACCATCGGCGCCGACCTCGTCGGCATGTCCACCGTTCCCGAAGTCATCGCTGCGCGCCACAGCGGAATTCGCGTGCTGGGAATTTCCTGCGTCACGAACGCCGCCGCGGGAATTCTCGACCAGCCGCTCAACCACATCGAAGTGCTGGAAACCGCCGAGCGGGTCAAGGGACAATTCATCGCCCTGCTCAAAGCAGTGATTCCAAGAATTGCGGAGGCCATCGCGTGAGTGAACATGAGCTTCTGATTGGAGCGGCGAAGCAGGCACGAGAAAACGCGCACGCGCCGTACTCGAATTTTCGCGTCGGCGCCGCCGTGCGCGCCACCTCCGGCAGAATTTTTGGAGGCTGCAACGTGGAAAACGCGACCTACGGCCTGACCGTTTGTGCGGAACGGATCGCGATTTTCAAGGCCATGAGCGAAGGCGAGCGCGGCTTCGATGCCATCGCCGTCGTCACTGATACGGATACGCTCACGCCACCCTGCGGAGCATGCCGCCAGTTGATTTGGGAATTCTGCGGCGATGTGCCGGTGATTCTGGCAAACTTAAAAGGCAAAACCGAATCCATTCGAATGCGCGACCTGTTTCCGAAGCCGTTTGATTCTTCCAACCTGTGAGAGCCGGTAAAGAAAAATGAAAACGATTCAAATCAACAAAATGAAAAAAGGAATTGTGTTCGCGTGCGTTTTGATATTCAGTTTCGGTTTTTCTGCTTACTGCGCGCGCGCGCAATCCGCCGCGAAGAAAAAAGTCGATTTGCTTGTGACCGGCGGCGCCGTCGTTACCATGGATGCGGATCGCCGCTTCATCGAGGACGGAGCGATTGCCGTGCAGGGCGATGCGATCGTAACCGTGGGCCCGCGTGCGATCATCGAAGCAAAGTATTCGGGCGCGCAGAGCATCAACGCGAAAGGCAAGCTGGTGCTGCCGGGATTCGTCAACGGGCACACGCACGCGGCAATGACGCTTCTGCGCGGGCTGCGCGACGATGTGACTCTCGACGACTGGCTGCGCAAATATATTTTTCCGGCGGAAGCGAAAAACGTGACCGAAGATTTTGTGCGCTGGGGCACCCGGCTCGGTGCGGCGGAGATGATCCGCGGCGGCGTGACGACTTTCGTGGACATGTACTACTTTGAAGACGCCGTCGCCGAAGAGACCAAGGGCGCTGGCATGCGCGGTGTACTGGGTGAAACGTTCATCGATTTTCCCGCCCCGGACAACAAGACCAACGAAGCGATGCTAGAGTACACGGAAAAATTCCTGAAGCGATGGCAGGGCGATCCGCTGATTCACGCTGCGCCTGCGCCACATTCGATTTATACCTGTTCACAGAAGACGCTTCAGGATTCCGCGGCGCTGGCGCGAAAATATAAAGCCCCGATCCTGATCCACGTTGCAGAGATGAAAAAAGAATTGGACGACAGCCGTGCGCAGAACGGCACCACGCCGGTGCAGTATCTGGACAAAATCGGAATCCTTGGGCCGGACGTGGTGGCCGCGCATTGCATCTGGGTGGATGCGACGGATCGCAGAATTCTGGCAGAGAAGCAAGTCGGCTGCGTCCACAATCCTTCGAGCAACATGATGCTGGCCAGCGGCGTCTCCCCTGTGCCGGAGATGCGCGCCGCAGGAGTCGCGGTGGGGCTGGGAACGGATGGGCCGGCTGGCAGCAACAACGATTTGAACTTGATGGAAGAGATGGACCTCGCCGCGAAATTGCAGAAGATTTCCAAGATGGACCCGCGCGCGCTGGGCGCGAAAGCCGTTGTAGAGATGGCGACGATCGAGGGCGCGAAATCGGTGCACCTGGAAAAAGAAATCGGCTCACTCGAAGAAGGCAAGAAAGCGGACTTGATCTTGATCGGGCTGGATGCGCCGAACGCCGTGCCCATGTACGACGTGTACTCGCAACTCGCGTACGCGCTGAAGGGCAGCGACGTGGAAACGGTAGTCATCGGCGGGCGCGTGGTGATGCGTGACCGCAAGCTGCTCACAGTGAAGGAAGAGGAAGTGCTGGCCAAGGCGCGCGAGTACAGGAAAAAAATCGAAGACTCGCTCAAGTAGCGCGCGAATTCCTTGGAGTTGGGCATCCTGCCGGCATTTTCCGAGTGATGGACTTCCACACTCTTCTCTGTTATCTGTAAAGCGGATCGGCCTCAGGAATAAGGAGGATTCGACTGATAAATCCTATTAATGACAACCCGTGAGTGGCTAGGGGCGTCTGGTTTTTTTGTCCGGGAAGTGCGGGATCCTTTTCTTGAGGGCGAGAGGCGCGGAGAAGGAGGAGTTCAATGTTTGAAGAAACCCAGGGCGACAAGAAATCGGGGTCGAACCGGCTCTGGATCGGCATCTTTGTAGTCGCGGCTGCAGTGGGATTGGGCGTGCTGCTGTACGTTATGTCTGGAGGCGGAGCCAAACAAGCCGCACCAGCGACGGCCGCCCCGGCGGCGGCCAACGCGAGTGCGGACCCGGTGCACGATCTGAAAGTTTTGCGCGCGACCATGGACAAGGATCCCACGGGTACCACGGCCGTCTGGGTCCTCACCATACAAAACAAATCGCCAGTTTACAATTACAGCGCGATTAAATACGAGACTTCCTACATCGGGGCCGACAATAAAGCGGTCTTGACTAACCAAGGCACTCTCCCCGCGGGTTTGGCTCCCGGCGAGCAGAGGAATTTGCAGATCCGCGATGCGCTTTATCCCGCCGGCACTGCCTGGTACAAGTTCCGGATCATGGAAGCAAAAGCGACGGCGCAATAGGTGGAATCGAGGCCAACCGAAAGAGAAAGAACGAAGGCTTTGCGCGCGCTTGGGGCGTAAACCTGGCGTGGCGTTTTCCGTGAAGAGATCATGCAGCGTCGTTGTAGGTGTCGTATTTGACGGCGATGTCGCGGACTTCCTGCAGGGTCATGTCGCGGAGAAGTTTGCCGTCTTCGAGAACGGTGTCGAGCGCGTTGCTCTTTGGAATCGGATCGCCGTCGACGACTTCGACGGTGACAAATTCCTTTCCGTTTTGAACTAAATTGAAGCGGCCGCCTTTGCTTACTTTACTTGGATCGGTCTTGGGATTTTTGTAGACGTTGTGCCATTTCCCGGTGCGATCGATGGCGGAGCATTTCAAGGCAAATTTCAGTGTGTCGCGATTGACTTGTTGCAACAGCGCGCCGCCCATGCCGTAGCTCCAGATGTCTTGCGACCATCCTTTGCGAGTGAGCTGCGCGGTGATGTTCTGGATGGTGTAAAAGTTGACCCCGTCGCCCTGAATGAAGCGCACGCAGGGGACGGTGGTCTTCCAACCCTTGCGGTTCACTTCATAACCGAAAACTTCCGCAACAATCTTGAATAATTCCTCGAGGACGCTGACGGCGTCGCCAGAATCGGGGCGAATTACGAGCGTGCCTTTGCGCTGGAGAATTTTTTCGCGCAGCTTGCCGCCCCACAGGTTGCGCACGGCGTTAAAGACGTCATAGGAATCGCTGACGCACGCGACGAGACCTTCGGGGCAGTTTTCGAGGATGTTAGCGTAGGCGTCGCCTTCATGAGCTTCACCCCACGCGGTGATGGTGGAGTGCTCCGAAGCGGGAATGCTGTAGCCCGCGCAGTTGAAAGGCTCTTTTGCGGAGAGGCCAGCGGAATAAAACTGATTGAGAAGCTGAATCGAGGCAAGCGTGTCCGTGCCGAGAAAATTCAAGAGATGCGCGGCGCCGCCGATGGCTGCGGATTCTTTGGAGGAGACGCCGCGAAAGCCGAAGTCATGGAGCTTGAAGGGAAGCAGCGAAGGGTCGCCGGTGCGGACAAGAGCGCGGCCGATGATCTGCTTGATGGCGCGGGAAAGCGTGGCAACGGTGATGGGATACCAGACCTGAAGGAGAACGGTTTCGGCCCAGTTGGTGAGCCAGTAGAACTCGGGATCGGTGTTTTCAATGGTGATGAGAGCATTGAGGCTCTTGACGACGGTGCCTTCCTTGACGGCGCGGATGCGAAGGGGGAGGCGGCCGCCATGCTTGGCGTACAGGGACTTAAAGCCCTCGTAGTTGAAGGACTTGGGGTGCCCGGAGAAATGGGCGTGCGCCATCTGGCGGGCTTCCTCGACGTCATTGAGGGTGAAGACCTGCCCGGCGAAATTGGATTTGATGATGTACTGGAGCATGGCGAGCATGGTTTCGTCGAACATGCCGCCGCGGGACTCGACATAGGAATAGATGTGGCGCGTGTCCGGGGGATATTGCCACCAGTGGGTGAGCTTGTAGGAGTCCGTGTTGAGGATGGGGTTCAGTTGCAGCGACTGCATGGGGCTCCTTGGGATCGGAGATGAGAAAGGGACGCGATTCGACGGTCGCTCGCTCGATTCAGGATAGCAAAGAACGGTGAATAGCGGAGCCAGGTCTCGGGCATTTTGGCGGGAACTACCTGCTCTATTGCCTGCTGACCTGGCTGCCGTATTACCTGGTGCGCGAGCGGCACTTTTCCCTGGAGCTCATGGGGAAGATCGGAGCGCTGGCGTACATGCTGATGGCGCTGGTATCCGTGAGTTCGGGGGCGGCTTCGGACCGGTGGATTGCCGGGGGGCGGAGCGCGTCTTTTGTGCGAAAAGGGATGATCGGAGTGGGGCAAGTGATCGGAGGAGTTTCGTTGGCGGCATGCGCGGTAGCGAGGACGGACCTTGCCGTGGCGTTCCTGCTGGTGGCGAGCGCGTCGTTTGGGCTGAACTTGTCGAACGTATGGCCGATTACGCAGACGCTGGCGGGGCCGCGAGCTTCGGGACGATGGACGGGCTTGCAGAATTTTGTGGGGAACCTGGCGGGTGTGGCGGCGCCGGCGGTGACGGGATTCGTTGTGGGCCGCACCGGAAAATTTGTTTGGGCGTTCGTGATTACCGGCGTAATTTCGATTCTCGGCGCAGTGAGCTGGGTGTTTTTGCTGGGCAGGGTTGAACTGATCGCTTGGAAGAGGCCGGAGAGGGGAGGGGAATGCGAGGAGCCTTTCTTGGGCTGAAGAGGTACCCCCCGGTGTTTTGGAAAAAGAGGCGGCAAGTGATAGGAAACAAAGGGTTTGAGTTTTGAATTGGGCGCAAAGAGCGGGCAAATCAATGGAACGAAAGGAGATAAAGGAGTTTAAGGAGGCAAAGGAAGAGAAGCGGGGGCCGAATTGGCGGGTATGGAAGGGTTGGAGTCGAGAAATCACGAGTGATGGTAGCATCTGTGTAGTAAATTGTCAAGTCCATTTATCAGTACCGGTATTTAGCAACGCGACACAGGCGTTCGAGCAGGTTTCTGTAAGAGCAAGAAAAGGAACAGGTAAAGCTCACAGAAGGAGGAAGGTGACAAGTTCCGGCCTGAGCTACAGCCCCCCGGTCGGAGAAGTACCAGCAGATTCCCTACTCAAGGGCACCACCGAGATCAACATAGGTGTTTTTACGTATTATTTACTTGACATGAAATTGTATCAGGCATAGAGATGCATGTGGTATCTGAGCAAGGGAGCCATACTAGGGAGTTGGTCTCGTTTTGGTCTCTGGTTTCTTCTTCTGTGTATTTCTGCGCGTTTTCAGTCCCAGCTGAAAGAGCGATGCCGGGGTTCGGTGAACGGCGAGGGTCGGAATGTTGTATGGGTGAATTCCAACCGATCGGCGGACAGTACCACAAAAATGAGGCGTCACGACTTGGGCGGTGGACAATGATTCTTTCGACAGACAGAAAGGTTCGTGCCAGCTTGCGGATTTGGGTAGGGGCGGCAGTATTAGCCTTGGCGGTACTGTTTTTGATGCCGCCGGCGGTTGCTCAAACATGTAACTCCGGCAGCGCCACATGGACAAAGACAGTTCCCGTGGATTCTCCTCCTACCTTGGTTTCCTTACCACAAACCTTTACGGGGCTGTTTCCCGAGTATTTTACGTACACCACGATGTTTTCCGGTCAGCCGTGGGCGAGCGTCATTAACTTTTCAAGCCCGGGATTTCTGGATGCGGGAATAACGATTAACACAGGGATCACAGTTGTGTTGGACGTCAGCGGGCTTTCCCCTGGATTGAACTGTTTCGTTATAACCCACGGAGGCATAGAAATTGTGCCGAAGAATCCAAACGACGGTACCCCGTGTGGTTCAAACTTTGACCCCAAGCAAGGTTGGTTCAACGTTAAAACTACGCTTCCGTGGAGCGGACCTTGCGAGCTAGAGGGGACTCCCGACGGGTTGGGTTACGGTAGTTTTCTTGTTGCGGTTAACGTCGTATCTAGTACGAATGTTTCGATAGTGGATCCCGTCCCTGACTTGGTGAGTGGCAATGCCGTGAAGACCGCCTCACAGCTACAGGGGCTGCTAACAAAGGGCCGCGTTGTCTCAGGGGTCGCGGCGGACGGCGTGACCCAAGCCGTCATAAGGATTCAGACCAACGCTGCCAACCACCAATTCGCGGTGAAATTACTCAATGACCAGAATATGCAAAGTAGTTTACCGAATGAAGACGGAGCTTTGGGAAATCCGGGTGACACGAGCTTTTCGCAGAGCCTGGTGACCGTCAGCTCCGGCAGCACCGGCGGTGATGGGCAGGCCTACGCGTTCGCGGTGTATCGTGCACCTCTGGATTTCGCCCGACCTACAGGCGCGGGATTCAAGTCGGGCACATGCAACGGCGCAAACTTGGGCGACGACCAATTGGCTTGTCGGTCCGTTTCGCTTCAGGTTCAAGACGTTACAACCAATAACAGTAGTCCAATCGGCGTGGCAATCACAATCCTGCGTCCTCCTGTGATTCTGATTCACGGACTTTGGGGCGACTGGAGGGATTGGAGTAACTTTTCCCCCCTCGTTAAAGGTGCGAACAAGGTGGACAAAAGATTCAAAGTGGGTCGAGTAAGCTTTGACGATCCAGTTGGACTAACCTCCTCTGTGCCCCAGTACACAGAAGTCAGCTTATCTTTGGCGCGGGCCAATTCCTTGGGCCTCCAGTACAATGCGCCGAAAGTTCTGAAACAGATCGCCGATTGGATCAACGATTTCAAGACTGGCGCTAACCCAGCGAACGTAGCAGTGGCCGCCGTTCAGGCGGATGTGGTCGCACACAGTATGGGCGGTCTACTAGTTCGAACCATGCCTCTGCTAACGCAGTTCTCTGCCGATCCGACCTACAATCAGGGTCCCATCCACAAAGTGCTCACTATCGACACCCCTCATCTCGGCTCGCCTCTGGCCAGTTTGCTGCTCGACCCGACCAGCGACTGCACGCGCGAGCGTCTGGCTGCGAGAGGATATTTCAGTTTTGCCAGCGTCGCACTGAGCGGCTCAGGCGTAAATGGTGCCGTTGGCGATCTTCAGGCGAACAGTCAAGCCCTAAGTGCCATAGCACAGGCGGGTCCTCACCTATTGCCTACCGCCCTAATCGCCGGCGTTTACACGAATTTTGCCAGTTTGAATTGCACCGTAAACAATTTTGGCGTGCCCTGCGCGCGCTATTACATTTTCACTAAGTGCGGCAGTAACGGAGATGTCTTGGGTGCGAAGTTCAGCAGTACTGCTTGGCCCCTGATTTTCGGACCGGCGGGTAGCAACTCAAATGACGCCATCGTCTCTCAGAACAGCCAATTGAATGGCCTGACGATAACCAATGGAACGAACGGATTCATATACAGCGGCCTTGTGCATTCGCCGGGTACGGAAAAGTTGAGCTTTACAGGCCCGAGCGTCATGGATGGCTCGGGGTCGAACCCCATCGCCAATCAAGTTATTACCCTCCTTAATACACCCTATACTCAAGCGGCGTTCCAGAACCTTAACCCATAGGGAGGTGGCTTGTGACAATCCAGACGACGAGAGGCCTGCTGCATGGTGCCAGAGCGATCTGGAACAGGGCGCTATTCGCGACGGTACTCATCACAAGTGCGGCAACTGCTCAACAAAATCCACCCTCCCTACTAATCACATCTCCCGCAAACAACGCCGTCTTGAATCCAGGCGGAACACTGACGCTGACGATAACTTCTTCGCCCTCCGGCACCGCGTTTTCACAAATAGCGATCATAGGGCCTGGGTTTTTAGGTTTCAACGTCATAGCGCCTGCATCCTTGCCGACACAGTTCTCGTTGCCCATTCCGCCAGATGCCGACTGCCGCAAGTACACCGTGACGGTGGACGGTATCCCGGCGTCCGGAGGCGATGCCACGCCAGGACAACTTCAAATCGATGTCGAACGCTCCGATGCCGCAGTTGCCCTCTCTGCGTCCTTGTCAAGTCTTACGTTTCAATCGCAGGGCGAGCAGACTTCTATCAAATTCGCTGCAACCTTTTTTGACACCAGTGTTATCGACGTTACGGAGTCTACGCTGATGTCCTACGCATCCTCAAACAACGGCGTTGCCACGGTCAATGCGTCCGGTACAGTTAATGCAGTGGCCCCCGGCAATGCTTCGGTCACCGCCACTTACGGCCAAGGAGCAACCAGCTTCCCCCTGAGCATTCCCGTCATAGTTTTGCCTCCCCGGCTTATCGCCTCTCCCGCCTCTCTAAGCTTCGCCGCACAGGCAGCCGGAACAAATAGCGCGCCCCAGCAGGTCACGCTAACAAACACCTCTACAGGGCCTATAAACACGATTGTAGCGAGTGCTGTGGGAGACTTTTCGGAAACAGACACTTGCGCTGCGTCGTTGCCATTGGCGGTTGGAAGCAGCTGTACTGTCAGTGTCACTTTCTCTCCATCGGGAACTGGCTCTAGGACGGGCAGCCTCGAAGTCGCAAATAGTGCCAACATCGTTCCAATATCCATACCGCTTACTGGAACGGGCACGGCGGCTCCGCCTCCGCCGAGCATCACGAGCCTCAGTCCAACATCGGGGGCGGTGGGTACTTCGGTCACAATCACGGGGACGAATTTTGGGGCGACGCAGGGAACGAGCACACTTGTGTTCAATGGGACTGCAGCGACGCCGACGAGTTGGAGCGCGACAAGTATCGTGGCTCCCGCGCCGAGCGGGGCGACGACAGGGAATGTTGTGGTGACCGTTGGCGGCGTGGCGAGTAATGGAGTGAGCTTTACGGTGAGTAGTGGAGGGGGTGGACCGATAACGTACGTTCAGGGCAATTCTGTAACTCCATTTACTTGGCAGACTGCGTCCATGACGCTGGCTTATGCCGCGGCGCAGACGGCCGGCAACCTGAACGTTGTCGTGGTGAGTGCGTTCAATCAGTACAATCCGTCGGCAACGATCAATTCGGTGACGGACACGCGTGGGAACACCTATGTCCTAGCGGCTGGTCCAACGGTACTGGCCGGTTTTGGGATGCAGGCGATCTACTACGCGAAGAATATCTCGGCGGCCGCGCCTGGCGCAAACGCTGTGACGGTGACGTTCGGTACACCGGCGGATCAGCCGGAAACCCGGATTGTGGAATACAGCGGACTGGACACAGTGAACCCGCTGGATGTGTCGATTGCGAATGCGGGCTACGCCTGTTTCGACTGCGGGCAGAATCAGGACCTGAGCACGAGCGGCCCGGTGACGACGACGAATGCGAACGATTTGCTAGTAGGCGCGAACGTGGTCGACTATATATCGGGAGAATTTACTACTGAACCGGGGCCGGGATTCACCGGTCGGCTCGCGCCAAATACGGGGGACATTCTTGAAGACGAGGTGGTGAGCGTGACGGGAAGCTACAGTGCGACGGCGCCGTTGTATACAGACGGCTTTTTTGTCATGCAAATGGTGGCATTCCGCTCGGCGACTCATTGATTTGGTGGGCATCTGTACACTGAAA
>WNFO01006065.1_pt1 | contig 10649 bp, 12 predicted proteins | sample 5400251 | NCBI WGS metagenome assembly WNFO01 (sample SAMN13153354, study PRJNA577476) | soil metagenome | isolation source: 100 cm saprolite under Madrone tree | place: USA:California | collected 2016-06-14 | reverse complement strand
ATCCGCACGCTGGCGGACCGGCTGGCGCTGAAGCATCACAGTGTGGTTGAACTGGTTGACAGACTGGAGGCCCATGGCTACGTACGCCGGAGCCGCAGCCGGGACGACCGCAGGCGCGTCCTGGTGGCGCTGCTGCAGCGGGGAGAAAAACTGCTCGAGCAGGTGGCGCGAGACCGCATCGGCGAGTTGCGCACGAGTGGCGCGGCGCTTGTGAATGCCATCAGCGCTTTGCTGGAAAACGGCGGCTCACGGCACGAGAAACACGCAGTGAATTCGTCCAAGAAGGGGAGAAGGAAAGGTGCGTAACGGCAGCAGGGTAGATTTGGCAAGCAACAGCGGAAACACCCGGAACCGCGACGGTCACGAAGAGTTGGGAGATTTCTCGACAACTTCGAGGACTCTTCCGATCTCCGCATTGGCGATGGGCATCGGCGCGCTCTGCGCGTTCGTCGCCCTGGTGCTGTTGCGCTTGATCGGGTTGTTCACGAATCTGTTTTACTTCGGCCGATGGAGTACGACAATGGTTTCGCCGATCGGCAACCACCTGGGTGTCTACAGCGTTCTCGTCCCCGTCGCCGGTGCACTGATCATCGGGGTCATGGCGCGATACGGTTCGGAGCGCATTCGAGGCCACGGAATACCAGAAGCCATCGAGGCCATTTTGATCAATGGCAGCCGCGTGGAGCCAAAGGTCGCGCTCCTCAAGCCGCTGTCTTCCGCCATCTCCATCGGCTCCGGGGGACCATTCGGAGCCGAAGGTCCGATTATCATGACCGGCGGCGCCTTTGGCTCGATGATCGCCCAACTTTTTCACCTTACGAGCGCGGAGCGAAAGACGCTGCTCGTGGCGGGTGCGGCGGGAGGAATGTCCGCGACGTTTGCTTCGCCGGTCGCGGCCGTCTTGCTCGCCGTCGAATTGTTGCTCTTCGAATGGAAGCCGCGAAGTTTGATCCCCGTTGCACTGGCCAGTGCCGTTGCCGCAGTCGTGCGACGCTACATTCTGGGTTTCGGGCCGTTGTTCCCGGTGCCTGCACACCCGCTCTTCATAGGGCCGAAGGGTTTGCTCGGCTGCGCGCTTGTCGGTCTCTTGGCGGGCGCCCTTTCGGCGCTGCTTACGCTTTCAGTGTATGCGGCCGAAGATGCCTTTCAAAAGTTGCCGGTGCACTGGATGTGGTGGCCGGCCATCGGCGGAGCGGCGATCGGTTTGGGAGGCTTGATCTTTCCGCAGTCGCTGGGCGTCGGCTACGACACTATCGGCGCACTCTTACAGGGAAGCGTAACAACAAAGGTGATCCTGGGCGTGCTGCTGGTCAAATGGTTCATCTGGGCCGTGTCTCTCGGTTCGGGCACTTCGGGTGGCGTACTGGCGCCGCTGTTGATGATGGGCGGCGCGCTCGGCGGTCTTGAGGCCATGTTTCTGCCCAACGAAGGCGCGGGCTTCTGGCCGCTGATCAGCATGGGCGCGATCCTCGGGGGCACCATGCGTTCTCCGTTTACGAGCATCATATTTGCGTTTGAGCTGACACACGACACCAACGTGTTTTTGCCGTTACTCGTAGGGAGCGTCATCGCGCACGCATTCACAGTGTTGACGCTCAAGCGGTCCATCCTGACGGAAAAGGTCGCCAGACGAGGCTATCATCTGAGCCGTGAATATGCGGTCGATCCTCTTGAAATCTTGTTTGTGCGAGAAGTCATGCGTACCAATATCGTGGTGCTGCCGGCGGCGGGCGCGCTTCGGGAATTCCAGCACTCCCTCCGCGCCGAGCGCCGTCAAAGCCAGCGGCTGCTCCCGGTGGTAAACGCCGAGGGCCGGTTTGTTGGGGTGCTGACGCGCGGCGACATTCTCGAGCGCATAGAGCAAGAAGGCGAGGCCGCGTTGCGGCGGACGCTTGGTGAACTGGTGCGCCAGCAAACAGTAAAGGCGGTCCCGGACGAACCGTTGCGCGCGGTGGTATATCGCATGGCGGAGAAGGGCATTACGCGAATGCCAGTGGTGGAGCCCTCATCCGGGAGATTACTTGGGCTCATCTCATTGACTGACTTATTGAAAGCACGCGCACGGCATCTCGAAGAGGAGCGCCGACGCGAGCAGGTGCTGAGTTTGAGATTCTTCCTGCCCGGCGGTCAAGGGAAGCACGAGACGGCAACGCCCGCAGGTCGGTAAGAACCTCATGACCCCATCGAGAGATCCCCAATAGAGCAGGAACGCCCACATGAACAGTGCCTGCACGACGTATTGGTCCTTTACGTCGTAGGCCCGAAAGAAACTCATCGGGCGGTCGGATAAATTCTTCAGCGAGGCCATCCAGTCGAGCGTGTTGGATCGCTCCTGCTGGGCCCGAGGCTCAGCCCACCTTTTCATCTTCGATAGTCAGTCGGCGTCCACCATGCGGCGGTTGCTTTTTTTCCGCACCACGCATCTTAAGTACATGGGAGAAATCCGCTCTGCTCCATGTTGTACCTCGATGATAATGTCCCCTTTTGTCCTCGATAGAAATGTCCCCTAATTGGACCTCTGTGAGGAGGTCAGATTGGGGCGGACAGAGATGAGCGAGAAGGAGTTAAGGAGGTTGGAGGTGCTGGCGCGGGTGAAGAGCAAGCAGCTGCGGGTGGTGGACGCGGCGCCGCTGCTGCGTGTGAGCTACCGCCGGGCGAAGCGGCTGTGGAAGGTGTATCGGGAGGAAGGCGCGGCGGGACTGAAGCATCGCAGCGCGGGACGACCGTCGAATCGCGCGTACGAGCCGAAGTTTCGGCCGAAGGTGCTGCGGCTGGTGCGGGAGAAGTACAGTGGGGCGGTGGGCGAGCGATTTGGGCCGACGCCGACGACGGAACACTTGGAATCGGAAGATGACCTGAAGGTGGCTGCGGAGACGCTGCGGCGGCGCTGCGGCGGTGGATGCTAGCGGAAGGGTTGTGGAGTCGCCAGCGGAAGCGGCGGCGGCGCCGGCAACGGCGGGCGCGCAAGGAACACTTTGGTGAGTTGGTACAGATGGATGGCAGCTTTCACGCGTGGCTGGAAGAGCGCGGACCGGAGGGCAGCTTGATCGACATGGTGGATGACATGACCAATTCGACGTGGGCGCAGTTGGGGGAGCAAGAAACGATCTGGGTGGCGGCCGATGCCTTGCGCGCATGGATCGAGCGGTATGGGCTGCCGCTGGCGCTGTACGTGGACTGGAAGAACTTGCACAAGCGGCCTGCCACGCAAGCAAACGAGCGAGATGGGAATGTCGTTCCTGGAGCCTCCGGGTGCGAACTTTTTCGAGGAAAACCACCCAGGAAAGAAAAGAGGCAGAACACAAGAAAGGGGACATTTCTAAAGAGCTCTGACAAAATCCGCTCTGCTCCATTGACTCCCTTTCCGCTGCTATGTTACCCATAAAGCGCTCACATTAGGGGCTCCCGGGGCAGCAGCAACGCAAAAGATGGCCTCCGACACCAAACACCTCGAAATTACGCTGGAGACGAAAGTCGAAAGCGTCAATCTCGCCGAGGAGATGTGTCTCCGGGTGGCTGAAGCGGCGGGGTTTGGCGAGGACGATTGCTACCGCATCGGAATGAGCGTGCGCGAAGGCGTGATCAACGCCTTTCACTATGGGAACAAGGAGCGCCCCGACAAGAAAATCCACCTCGCCGTGGATCTCACCGCCGACAAGATGATTATTCACGTACTGGACGAGGGCACGGGTTTCAAGCTTTCCGATGTTCCGGACCCGCTCGCCGAGGAAAATCTGCTCAGTACTTCTGGTCGTGGGATCTTTCTGATGCGTGCGTTCATGGACGAGTTTGATGTGGTTTCCGGCAGAACTGGTGGCGCGGAAATCGTGATGTCAAAAAAACTGCCCGCCCCCGGGAGTACCTCCCCGAATGGCCAAGGCGGACAAAACGCCACACCCCAACAGGAAGCGTAAAGGAACAGATGTCACTACATGCGACACACCGTGATGCCGGCCAAGTCACTGTCGTGGACCTGAGCGGTCGGATCGTCCTCGGAGACGGTAGCGCGTTGTTGCGAAAGACGATTCGCGGGCTGCTGGGTGATCAGAGGAAAAAGATTCTTCTGAATCTCGCCGACGTCGACTACATCGACAGCTCCGGGATCGGCGAATTGGTTAGCGGGTTCACGGCGGTGAAGAATCAAAGCGGGGACCTGAAGTTGTTGCATCTGACGAAGAAAGTCCGCGATCTTCTTCAGATCACCAAGCTGTACACTGTCTTCGATGTGTTTACAGACGAGAACACTGCGGTTCGGAGTTTTGACTGAGCGCACCCGGCCGGTTGTCGCGTAACATCGGAATTCTCCTCCGGCTGGCGTGCTCTCACAAGGCCGAACAAGGCTTGGCACTGCCCGCCGGAGGACCCTCCAGTCTGAGGCTCGCCTGGTTCGCTCCAGTACGGCACAATCTCTTTGATGAGGTCCCTCACCGATACTTTGTGGGTTGTGGACGAGGCGAAATCGCTGGGTTTCGACCTCTGCGGCGTAGTCCGCGTGGAAAAACTTACCGAACTGAGTCGGATGCCCGAGTGGCTCGCCCGTGGATACGCTGGCGAAATGAAGTACCTCGCGGACCCCCGGCGATCGGATCCCTCAACTGTTATGCCGGGGATCCGAAGCGCCATCGTCGGCTTGCTCAACTACAACGGAGAGCAGCCGCTTTCCACCGATCCGCCACCCGGCGATCGCAAGCCGAGTGGCTGGATTTCCCGCTATGCCTGGGGCGACGATTATCACGATGTATTGCGGGAGAGACTCGACGCACTCATTGCATCCCTGCGGGAACGGTTTACCGCTCCATTCGACGCGCGCGCTTACGTGGACACGGGACCGGTTCAGGAGCGCGTGCTCGCGAAATACGCTGGTTTGGGATGGCTCGGGAAAAACACTCTGCTGCTGAACCAAGTGCTCGGGTCCTTCTTTTTTCTCGGCGTCATTCTTACCACCCTTGATCTCCAACCGACGCTCGGGGCGAACCAGGTGCCGCCGCCGGATTTATGTGGAACCTGTCGGCGTTGCCTCGACGCTTGTCCAACGCAAGCGTTCGTCGAGCCCTACGTCATGGACGCGAGAAAGTGCATTTCCTATCTGACCATCGAACTGCGTGGTCCCATTCCGGAGGAGTTCCGTGAGCCGATGGGCAACCATCTTTTCGGCTGCGACATCTGTCAGGACGTTTGCCCGTGGAACCGGCGCGCGCCGATTACCGTGATACCGCAGTTCCAGCCCAGAGTTTTTCCTCCGTCAAAGGAAAACCTCACCTCGACGTCCTTCCCCCCGCAAGACGAATCGCTCTATCTGCCGAAACTAGAATGGCTGCTCGGACTGAGCGAAGCTGATTTCCGCGAGCTCTTCTGCGGAAGCGCCGTCAAACGCACCAAATGGCGCGGCCTGATGCGCAATGCCTGCATCGCGCTCGGGAACTCCAGCGAACGGCTAGGTACGGCGGAGCACGGTCGAATCAGCGAGCTCTTGAATCGACTCGTGGATTCAGGCGATCTGGTTCTCGCCGAATCTGCCCGATGGGCACTTTCGCGCATCCAATAAGCGCGCAAGGGAAAAGTGGAATCGCCGTGTTCTCAAACCGCGTTACCATCCCGCGGGCACTAGCGGTATAATCTCATGCGCAGGTCGACTCACTCTCCGCGGCGCTGAGGTTGCCATGAATCGTCGTAACTTCTTGTTGAATACGGGTATCGTCGGCGCAGGATTGCTTGGAGCAGGAAATGCTGCACCTGGCCTTTTGCGCGCCGACACCGCGACCAATTCGGATTCAAATCTTACTCTGGAGGAAACACCCGTGGCTTTTACCGTGCCCCCGTTGCCGTATTCGTTCGACGCACTCGAGCCTTACATCGACGCCAAGACGATGGAGATCCATCACGACAAACATCATGGCGCCTACGTCACCAACCTCAACAAGGCCCTGGATGGTCAAGCCGGTCTGCAAGCCAAATCGCTCGACGATCTTTTAAGAGGTCTCGATTCGATCCCCGAGAATATCCGCAACGCGGTCCGCAACAACGGTGGCGGCCACTGGAACCACTCACTCTTCTGGACGCTGATGAAAAAGGGCGGAGGCGGGGAGCCCAAGGGAAACCTGGCCGCGGCGATCAACTCCACGTTTGGGTCGCTGGCTGGATTTCAGGAAAAATTCGCGGCTGCCGGCCTAGGCCGTTTTGGTTCCGGCTGGGCGTGGTTGGTTGTGCGAGATGGGAAACTGGCCATCGACTCCACTGCCAATCAGGACACCCCCTATCTGCTCACCGGAGGCGGCACTGCCGTCGTTGGCCTGGACGTATGGGAACATGCCTACTACCTGAAGTATCAAAATGTGCGTGCTGATTACATCAAGGCTTGGTGGAACGTTGTCAATTGGGACAAAGCCGCGGAGCTTTACGATGCGGCGAAGAAATAGTTTCTTCCGTTCGTTTCCAAAAGAGGAAAAGGCCGCGGGCGGGGCCTTTTCTTTTTTTCTCAAGAAGTGGGATGGAATCCGAATTAGGCCATCAATTGCCGTTTAGCCAGCGGAACCATTGACACTGCCCGCCCCGGCGGTGGATAGGTTTTTGCCACTGGCGCGTATGCGTGTACGTCCCGTGTGGCCACCGGCATCGGCACTGGCATGCCACCAGCAGTCTGCCTCGAAGCCTCACGAACCAACTCCATGCGGCCGCGCACACGGAACTTCGCAAGCAGCGATGAGACATGGAATTTTACGGTGCGTTCGGACAGATTCAGGTTGGCGGCGATTTCTTTGTTTGCGAGGCTCTTCATTAGGCCGGAGAGAACTTCTTCTTCCCGGCGTGTCAACTTCACTTGGCTGCGGACCGACTTCCCGGCCTCCAAGAGCTTGTTTGCTTTCTCATTGAGGCCTTCCAGGACTTCTTCATCGGCCTGGACCATCACAACGTAATCGCTCGCTAGCTGCCCCCGCACCATGCAGTGCATGGCCAGCAGCCCGGCGGCCTGGTCTACAGGAAACCTGCCGTCTGGTCCGGCTTCGACATGAAAGTGCGCCACTCCAGTGCTCTTTTCGTAGAAAAAGAAAACATCGCGGGGAAAAGCTGGCTGAGAATTTGTTAATTGCTGCGGATGTTCACTTCTGCGAATCACCTTCACATGCACCCCCTCCGAATGCAGCCTCGTGACGGATCGAAGCGTATTGAGTTGTTTCTTCTGCGCCTCTCGACGAGGCGTATCCCCCCGTGGGGTAGACAGGTAGGCAAGAAGTCCAAAAAACGGTTACGGCTCGGGAACCCTTACCCACTGAACGGCGACCACCAGGCAGGAGCGGGGACTCCCTGAAAGTCCGCCTGCGATGCCGAACCTTCCGTCCCTGCAAACATTCTTCCGAATGGAAGGCTTATGCAACTTACTCAAAAATTGGGGGCTTACGCCAGGTCTCGGAACACGCTGGAATTCATTTGATGGTAGGAATTGCACGGTTGGCGAATTTTTTCCCTCTTATGTCTAAACGGCGGGAGAGTCGGTAATGCCAGGAACTTGTTCTACCGCAATTAGGATCTCACAATGGAACTATGCGCGTTTGCTCCGCGCTAATCAATTCGTATGCCATACTCCGCCAGCGAATTTTCCGTGTGATCAGAGAGTTCACAAAATTTACGGCGTAGAGGAACGGGACGAAGACCGCTAGAACGACGTAAATCCAGGCCTGCCCGGTGATCTGGGATCGCTCGGCGGGGAGGGCCTCCGTCACACCGGTGAGCCGGATGGAGTTCCGGATCGCGGCAAGTAGAACAGGAAGAACACTCAGCGCGGCGATGTGAAAGGCGGGTCGCTGCTCGAATAAATCACTCAGGATCAGAATCAAGCCGAGCGAAAGCGTCACGCAGTACAGAAGATGCGTGGCGGCTGCAGGCGCCCAGACCCTGTGTGCGTAAACGCGCGTGATCAGGATTTGCCGGTTCGTGAATTCCAGCAACCCGCGGAAATCGGTTTCGACGTAAGAAAGCGTTAAGCACTCCGGTAAGAAAACAATCGACCGATTGTTACGCTCCAGCGCACGCGTCAAGGAATAATCGTCGCTGACCGAGTTTCGCCACTCGTTCATGACACCCGACTGTTCGAAGATGCTCCGGCGAATCGCCGTGCCGCCGCCCCAGCAGAGATTCTTCCCTTTCTCGCTCAGCATGGTGACCACCGGCGCATTCCATGCGGCAAGAAGCGCGGTCGGGAGATTGCTCCGATTGGGCATCAGCCAGCGCATGGTGGTCGTCGCGCCGATCCTTACATCACCCAGCGGCGCCACGAGGCGATGCAGCCAGCTTTTACCAGGACGCCCGTCGGAATCGGTGAAGACCAGTACTTCAAATCCCGGCGGCAGTTGTTCTACGGCAACCCGCAAATTGTTCACTTTCTCGCCGGAGTTGCTGGGAATCCCTGCGATGATCACATGGGCTTTCACCCTCGAATTCGCGGCTATCCGTTCAACCATGCTGCGCGCTGGATCGGAGCCCGAGGCGAGAATAAAGAATATCTCGTAGTTCTGGCGGTCGAATTCGGTAAGCGACAAAAGATTACGCTCCAGCCCGGGCTCCATGCCTTTGCAGGGACAAAGCACGGCTACACGCGGCGCGTAGAATCCTGGATCCATGCGCAGGCGGCGCCGCAGGTAGTCGAGCCACTGCAAACCTTGCCCGATGAGGTAGACCCCAAGTAGGACCTGCAAAAACGCCAGTAAATAGAATAGTGTCTCCACGCTCCTTGAGAATAGCAGAGGAACATTGTTCGCAGAGCGCCGTTTGAACGGTTAGAATCGCAGCGGTAAACGTCCGTTCAAAGGAGAACAAAAATGCCGCGAGTCGATTCTGGAATGGTGACATCAGCGCTCGAACTGCCCGGCTATCGGATTGTCCGGAATTTTGGCGTCGTTCGCGGAATTATCGTGCGCTCGCGCAGCGTGATCGGGAATCTTGGCGCTGCGCTTCAGACCATTGTCGGGGGAAATATCACCATTCTCACCAACCTCTGCGAGAAGACGCGCGAGGATGCTTTTGAACTTCTGTTGCAGCACGCCGGTGAACACGGCGCCAACGCCGTGATCGGGATGCGCTATGACGCCACCGAAGTGATGCAAGGCGTCACCGAAGTGCTCGCCTATGGCACGGCCGTCCAGGTTGAGCGCATTTCCTAGCTGCTCTCCTACAGCCTTTCGCGGTGGGCCCCGCACCAATGGTAAAATCCACTTCTCCCATGTTCTGCACAAAATGCGGCGCACCGGTTTCCGCGGGCGGAAGGTTCTGCTCCTGGTGTGGAGAAGCGGTCAATCCGGACACGGGCGCAACTTTGTTCGGGGATGAAGCCAGCCTCGAGGGTGCAACCATTGCACCATCGATCCCAGCCCCGCGAAAAACTCCGCCACCCACTCTTCTCAGCGGCCGCGCTCGATAATTAGACCGCGCCGGCCTCTCTCGGTGCTCAGCCTGTCCGGCGATCCTTTTCCGGCGCGAGCTTCGGGGGCACAAGTTGCGTCGCCAATTCCTCCAGGCTCGACAGTGTCTTGCTCGCAGCCAGCCGCGCCTTCTCCATGAATGACGAATCCAGCAAGAAGGCGCAACGGTCCACGAAGGGATGGTCCGCCGCTTCAAAGGGCTTGCGGCGGCGTCGCGTCTCGGCGGCACGGGCTAGCAACTCTTCGTACATTTGCAGGTCCCGCTGAAAATCGAGCGCGTCTCCCGCGGTCCAGCCCTGCTGCCGCGTCAGTGCGGCCAGAAACTTTCTGCGGAACACCGTGGCATCCCGCCTTAGCATGGGACGCGGTTTGGATTTGCCCGCAGTCTGCGGCTCGTTGCAGACGATCGCCAGCGTCCGCACCGCCAAGGCCAGCAGCGCCTCTCGTTGCAACAGAACCAGGAGATCACGGTAGAGCGAGGCGTGAACCTGTAGCGCCTGGCGCCCGTTCTCGACAACATAAGAATCCACAAAACGCGGCACGACGCGCTCGTGCAGCAGAGCGTCGGTAATGCGCCGAGCGAGTTGCCCAGGCGCTTCTGTTGAATTCTGTTTCTCAAGCGACATGTTCAACGAAACATGTTAGCAGGAGTCTCGTTCCAGGCCGCCCGGTGCCGCTGGAAATGAAAAAGGCCCCGGCCAGGTAGAGGGGGCCTGTATTCATTTTGGAGGGGCGCCCGCGCGTCTTCCTTCATGCATGCTCTATCTGTTTTTCAGTGAATCGCCCGGGGGCCCTCCGGGCCAACGCGCTTCTGTTTTGGCTCAGGCTGCGGCACGATCGGCGGCGTCAGTGCCTCCTTTTGGAGCGCGTGCTCAAGCACTTCGTCAAGTGTGCGGACATAGGTGACCTTGATGTCGCCGAGGATCTCCGGAGTGAGATCCGCCACGACATTCGGCTCATTGTCTGCAGGCAACAGGACTTCTGTGATCCCCGCCCGCTTCGCCCCGAGCACTTTTTCCTTCACGCCTCCGATCGGCAGGACTACGCCCGAGAGCGTCATCTCGCCGGTCATCGCCAAGCGGTTTTTCACCGGGCGCCCGCTGAGCAGGCTGACCAGCGCCGTCACCATTGCCGCGCCCGCAGACGGACCGTCCTTCGGCACCGCGCCCGACGGCACATGGATGTGAATGTCCTGTTTGCGGAAGAAATCCGGATCGATGCCGTAACGCTCGCCAT
>WNFO01014800.1_pt1 | contig 10651 bp, 10 predicted proteins | sample 5400251 | NCBI WGS metagenome assembly WNFO01 (sample SAMN13153354, study PRJNA577476) | soil metagenome | isolation source: 100 cm saprolite under Madrone tree | place: USA:California | collected 2016-06-14 | reverse complement strand
GAATTGTTGCGCATCGGGGTAGCGAAAGCGCTCGCGCTGTCCCTTGCGCTTGAAGCGCGGGAAGTGCGCACGGCGCGCAAAGAAGTTCAGGTACGCACGCTCCAGATCTTTCAGCGCTTGCTGCAAGGGGTGGGTGGGCGCGTCCGCCAACCAGGGCGTCTCAGGGCCGTTCCTCCACTGCGTGAGCAACTGGCACAGCCCCGCGTAGCTGAGTTTCTTCTCCCCCCGTTCGTAGCGCTCCTTTTGCAGGGCCAGTGCCTTGTTGAAAACGAAGCGGCACGACCCGGCACAGCGGCGCATGCGGCGTTGCTGCTCGCCGTTCGGCAGGATCTCGTACTGGTAGGCTTGCCGCCGTTGCATGGCTCACATTATATTTTCGCGTACACGCCTCAACAACAATAATATTCGACGATTTACGCAACATTTCCGTCAGCACGCGCACGGACTTCGCCAGTTACTTCGCCAAAAGCTGTGGCAACTGTACATCGAGCAGCAGGAGACCGCCTTACCTGCCGAACAGATCGCCTAGGGTCTCCGCGCTTTCCTTCCCCGCCCTGAAGGACGGGGCTTGACGCGCATTCCGCGACACGTTGGACATGCTCCGGCTGGGCGTTCCGTTTTTCGTTCCGTTTTTCGGTGAGACGTGGCACCGGCCCAGTTCCCCGGGTTCGCGCTGGCGTTAGGCGGAGTGCTGATGACCCGGTCCGCGCATGCTCCGAGTTGACTGTCTTGATCCTGCATCCGGGCACCGGACGCCGGATCGCTAACTTTCAAGGATCTCTATGTTTCTGCTTCGGCATGGGCAAAGCTTCTTTAATCTGCACTTCAACAAGACTCGCGTCGATCCGGGGATCGAAGATCCGGAATTGACGGCATTGGGGGCCGAGCAGGCGGTCGCGGCTGCGGCGCAACTGGCGGATGTCGCGCTGACGCGGATCATCATTTCGCCCTACACGCGCGCATTGCAAACCGCGGAGCCCATCCTCGCCGTTCATCAGGTTCCGGTGCATATCATGCATGAGGTTCGCGAACGGACCGCGTTTGCATGCGACGTCGGAAGCCATCCTACGGTGCTTGCAAATCGATTTCCGCATCACGAGTTTGCCCATCTGCCGCAGCAGTGGTGGGCCGAAACCACTGAAACGTTGGAAGAGACCATTGCGCGCGCGAATGCATTCCGGACGTTGATGGCGGCGCGCGAAGACCGCGCCACCACGTTGGTCGTCAGCCACTGGGCGTTCATTCTGGCGCTGACGGGGATTTCGGCCAGGAATGGGGAAATTCTTGAATATGATCCCAGGGGCGCGGCGCCGGAAAACATCGATTGGCACGTGTGATGAGGACTGGCACGCGTGATTGAGGAGAAATCCCCGTTGGTCGGCAGGATGTTGCGACGCAACGCGCCGCCGCCGGCACGGCGTCTCGCAGATACGCCCAATTCCCCGGCGCTGGATGCGCACGACTGCATAAGCTGAGACCCAAAACTTCGTTGGCGGATTTGGACGAATCCGATATTTTTCAGTTATGGCGAGCGAGACTGGATCGAATGAGCGATCGGCGGCCACCGCTGGGTCGCCGGGCGTCGCGTGGATCGTAGGCGTTGGTGCTTCCGCCGGGCTGGGTGCGGCAGTGGCGCGGCGCTTTGCAAAAGGGGGCCTGATCGTCGCGTTGACCGGTCGGAATGCCGAGCGTGTCCGCACCATCGTTGACGAAATCACCGCCGCTGGCGGCCAAGCTCGATCACTCGCGGGCGATGTCAGTTCGGCCAACGACATCCATCGCCTGGCGGGCGAAATTCAAGCGCTCGGGCAACTGCGAGCCGCCGTGTTCAATGTCGGCAATGCCGTTCGGGGCGGTCCTCTCGAATTGACTCCGGAACAGTTCGAATCCACTTGGCGAGGCAGCACCTACGCCGGGTTTCTGTTTGCCCGCGAAGTGCTTCCCAAGCTGCTTGCGGGCGCCGGCGGCAGCCTACTGTTCACCGGTGCCACCGCTTCAATTCGCGGCCGCGGGCCGTTCGTCGCGTTCGCTGCGGCGAAGGCGGGCTTGCGCTCCCTCGCGCAAAGCATTGCGCGCGAGTACGGCCCGAGGGGGATTCACGTCGCGCATGTGGTGATCGATGGCGGCATCGACGGCGAGCGCCTGAGAACCGCCGCTCCGGAATACTCTGCACGGGCGGGCGCCGACGGACTGCTGGATCCCGACGCCATCGCAGAAACCTATTGGCAATTGCATCAACAACATCGCAGTGCGTGGACTCACGAGCTCGACCTGCGTCCTTATAAGGAGGCGTTCTGATGAGTGCCGTGATCGACGAGGCCATCGAGGATTTGACGACCGTCAGAGCGGTCCTGAACTACACCCGCAATACCGGTGTTCGACCGGTGAACTATACGTTTGAGCCGCCGCCGGGTGTGCCGAGGAACAGCGGCGAGATCGACGCGCGCACCGTGACGATCAACGACGCCAACCGATTCTGGACGAGATGGCGGAATGCGGCGTGGCGAAGCCCTTCGACGTCACTCGTTGCGCGAATGTGCTCGGCGCCCCAAGCTGCGACCCGGTCCTCGGTATACGACGTTGTCGCATAGGGGTCATCGCTGCTGCTGACCACCGTTACGTGATATTTGAGCAACGCCGGAGGCACCGTGGCAAAGCCGGTGGCGGCGCTGGGGAACGCGGCCCCGTCGGGATCCGGCACGGCAACGAGCAGGATGGCAAAACAGGGTCGGTCCGATCGCGCTGCCCAGTGGGCAACCGCAAGACAGCCCAAACTATGCGCGGCCAGAATCGGCGGGGAGGCCGATTGCCGCACGGCGTGATCCAACGCCCCGACCCACTCATCGCAGACAGGATTATCCCAATCACGCTGAATGACGCGGCCGACGTCAGGGTGTTTTGCCTGCCACAGTGATTGCCAATGAGCGGGGCCGGAATTGCCGATGCCGGGCACAAGAAGCACAGGACGCATATGAATTCTCGTCGTGAAGTCAGTGATACGATAATCATCCTGAATGGGCGGCGCCATCGCGAAGCATCGATAGTAGGGGCGCAAAACCTTGAATTCATCGGAAGGCCGCGGCGCGGATGGACCTCGATAAAAAAGACCGACTGATCATCAAAGCGTTGCAGCAGGACGCACGGCAGAGTCTCTCTGCTTTGGGCAAGCGAATAGGGCTGTCTCAGCCTGCAGTCAGCGAGCGAGTCAAGAAACTCGAGGATGCGGGCGTTATTTGCGGCTACTCGGCGCGAATCGATCTGCGGGCCATTGGCCTTCGCCTTCAGGCCGTCGTACGGGTGCGCACCACGCATGAGCACATTCAACGGTACGTTGCGCTGTTCGAATCCATGCCGGAAGTTTTGGACGTAGTGCGTGTCACCGGTGATGATTGTTTTGTGGTTCGCTGTGCGTTTGCGGAACCAGAAGATCTGGAGCGTGTAGTCGATACCCTCGCCACCTCTATCCTACGCAGCGGGCCATCCGCTCCCAACGGCGGACGCTCATCTGTAAGGATGGGAGTAGAACTTGATGACACACAGACCGCCGCCGGGCATCCGTCCGGCTGATGCCCGATTTTCATCGGGTCCGACCAAGAAACGTCCCGGGTGGAATCTCAAAGCCCTTGAAGGAGCGTTGCTCGGCCGCTCGCACCGTTCCAAAGCCGGGAAAGCCAAGCTCAAAGAGGCGATCGACCGCACGCGCGCGATATTGGGCGTGCCCGCCGATTTCAAAATCGCGATCGTGCCGGCTTCCGACACCGGCGCGGTGGAAATGGCACTGTGGTCGATGCTGGGCGCGCGTCCGGTGGATGTGTTTGCCTGGGAAAGCTTCGGAGAAGAATGGGTGACCGATGCCGCCGAGCAATTAAAGCTCATCGATTGCCGCATTCATGTGGGCCGGCCCTACGGCGAACTGCCGGATCTGTCTCTTGCGCGTGGCGCGGCGGACATCGTCTTCACGCAGAACGGAACGACCTCGGGCGCCAAGATCCCCAATTTCGACTGGATCCCGGCGAATCGCGAAGGCCTTACCTTCAATGATGCGACCAGCGCCGCCTTCGCACAGCCCATCGAGTGGTCCCAATGCGATGTGGTGACCTTTTCCTGGCAGAAAGTGCTGGGCGGGGAGGCGGCTCACGGCATGTTAGTCCTGTCGCCCCGTGCGGTAGCTCGATTGGAAAGCTATGTGCCCCCTCGACCGCTTCCCAAGATCTTTCGAATGACCAAGAAGGGGAGACTGGATCAGGAGTTGTTCGAGGGCGCAACCATCAACACGCCTTCGTTGCTGGCTACCGAGGACTATATCGACGCACTGAAGTGGGCGGAGCGCATCGGCGGCCTGGCAGCCCTGCACGCTCGCGCGAATGCCAACACCCGCGTGCTGACGGAATGGGTGGCGCGGACACCCTGGGTGGACTTCCTCGTGTCGGATACGGCGATTCGCAGCAACACCAGCGTGTGCCTCAAGGTGATCGACGAGCGCGTGAGTTCACTCTCGGAGACCGGCCAGGCGGAGTTTGCCAAGAATCTGGCCGCGATCCTGGAGAAGGAGAGCGTGGCGCTCGATGCGGCATCGTACCGGTCCGCGCCGCCCGGTTTGCGTATCTGGTGTGGCGCCACCATCGAGCAAAGCGATCTCCAATCGCTGACCCCGTGGCTCGACTGGGCCTTCGATAGCTGCCTCTCCCTCATCAAGTTTCCCGGATAAGGACGTACTGTGACCAAGGTTCTCATTGCCGACGAGTTGAGCCCCAAAGCTCTCGACATCTTTCGCAGCCGCGGCGTGGAGGTCGATGTGCGCGTTGGTCTCAAAAAACCCGACCTCCTGAGCATCATCGGCGGTTACGATGGCCTCGCGGTGCGTTCCGCGACCAAGGCGGACAAGGACGTCATTGCCGCTGCGAAGAACCTCAAGGTGATCGGGCGCGCCGGTATCGGTGTCGACAACATCGACATTCCATCGGCCACCGCTCGCGGCATCGTGGTCATGAACACTCCCTTCGGCAACTCGATCACGACGGCCGAGCACGCCATTGCGCTGCTCTTTGCCGCGGCCCGCCACATCGCCGCAGCGGACGTCTCCACTCAGGCGGGGAAATGGGAAAAAACCCGCTTCATGGGCATCGAGCTCTACGCCAAGACCTTGGGGCTGATAGGCTGCGGCAATATCGGCGCGCTGGTGGCGGAACGGGCGCTGGCCCTCAAGATGAAAGTGATTGCCTACGATCCCTTCCTTTCGCCGGAGCGCGCGGTCAAGCTCGGCGTGGAGAAGGTCGAACTGGACGACTTGCTGTCGCGCGCGGATGTGATTTCGCTGCACACGCCTTTGACGGACAAGACCAAAAATATCCTGTCGGCGGAGGCACTGGCCAAGACCAAGGGAGGCGTCATCATCGTGAATGCGGCCCGAGGCGGGCTCGTCGATGAGGCGGCCTTGCGGGCGGCGCTCGAGCGTGGGCATGTCGCCGCCGCTGGTTTCGATGTGTTCGTCACTGAGCCGGCTAAAGACAGCGCGCTGTTCGGCGCGCCGAATTTCGTCGCCACGCCTCACCTCGGCGCGAGCACCAACGAGGCGCAGGAAAACGTCGCCCTGCAAATCGCTGAGCAGATGTCGGACTACCTGCTGGCAGGTGCCGTAACCAACGCACTCAACATGGCCTCCATTAGCGCGGAGGAGGCGTCACGTCTGAAGCCCTTCATCGGGCTCATCGACAAGCTCGGTGCGTTTGCGGGTCAGATTGCCGACGATGGCCTCGAGGCGGTCGAGATCGAGTACGAAGGGGACGTCGCGCATCTCAACACTCAACCCCTGACCGCGATTGCCCTGGCTTCCTTGATGCGGCCGCTCATGCCGGACGTGAACATGGTGTCCGCGCCCGCCGTGCTGAAGCAGAAAGGGACTCCGCTGACCGAATCCCGACGTGAGACTTCCCCTATCTATGGGTCGCTGATCCGCATCAAAGTGCTTACCGGGGGACGCTGGCGGACGCTTGCCGGGGTAGTCAACGCGGGAACCGCGAAGATTGTCGAAGTGAAAGGCATGGCACTGGAGGCGGACTTCCATCCGGTGATGCTGTTGATCAACAATTTGGACAAGCCGGGGTTCATCGGTGCCCTTGGCACCATATTGGCGGAAGCCAATATCAATATCGCGACTTTCCATCTGGGCCGCCAGGACGCAGGGCAGGATGCCATTGCCATCGTGGGCGTGGATCAGTTCGTGCCCGAGGACATTCAGCACAAGCTGCGTGCGTTGCCCCATGTGCGGTACGTGAAGGTGCTCAAATTCTAGATTACCGCATGACTTCCTATCTGGGCTCGCTGTTGCGGGAGCGCGCCCCCGACGATCCTCTTGCATTGCAGTTTCTTCCCGATGAACGGGAACTGCATGCGTTGTCCTACGAAACGCCGGATCCCATCGGGGATATTGCGCATAGCCCGGTCAAGGGAATTGTGCATCGCTACCCCGACAGGGTGCTTCTGAAGGTGGCCCACTCCTGTCCCGTCTATTGCCGGTTTTGCTTCCGCCGCGAGATGATCGGCAGCAAAGGCGATGCTCTGCAAGGGGTTGAGCTGGATGCAGCAATCGACTACGTTCGCGAGCATCGGGAGGTGTGGGAAGTCATTCTGACCGGCGGCGACCCGCTGTCGCTTTCAAGCAGACGGCTTGCTGACATTCTCGGCAGGCTGGTGTTGATCGATCACGTGGGCGTACTTCGCATCCATTCTCGGGTCCCCGTTGTGGCTCCGGACTCGGTCGATGAAACTTGCGCGAGAGCGTTGATCCAGCCGAAGCCGATCTATTTGGCGGTACATGTCAACCACCCAGAGGAAGTTACCGAGCCTGTTGTCGGGGCCCTGCGCAGACTATCGGAGTCCGGGGTCGCTTTGCTCAGTCAAACCGTGCTGCTGAAAGGCGTCAACGACAACGCGCTCGTGCTCGAGGCTCTATTTCGAAGATTGGTGCTTCTTAAAGTTCGTCCGTACTATTTGCACCATCCGGACTTGGCGCCAGGTACCTCGCATTTCCGGGTTCCGATAGAAGCTGGACAAGCGCTGATGCGAGTCTTGAGAGGTAGGCTGTCGGGTTTGTGCCTGCCAACCTACGTGCTCGATATTCCGGGCGGATTCGGCAAGGTGCCGATTGGCCCGGCATACGTCAGCGGTAATCCGCGTTCCGGTTCCAGAGAGATTCTCGACAATCAAGGAATTCGGCACCGCTACCCCGAATAGAAATCGGTGGGTGGGGGTAGATGCCGGTTACCCGTGGCGAGAACGAAGTTCCCGCACGCCGCGCCCGAGCTTTCGCCTGAGCAGCGTACGGAGCGTGACTCCGTCCGAATAGCCGATTTCGGCAGCGATCCGATCCACACTGCTGTTACCCGTCTGCAGCAGATGCACGGCGCGTTCGACTCGCAGATCCTGGAAGTACGCCAGCGGCGACTTGCCGAGCACGGTCCGCAGGCGGCGCCCCAACGTCCGCTCGCTTGCGCCCGCGCTGCGCGCCGCGGCTGTGAGCGAAAAGCCCCGCCTCAGATTGCGGCGCGCCCATCCCTCGAAGCGCTCGACCAGCGGATCGTTGTGGGCCAAATGATCGGGAATGATGAAGGGCGCCTGGGATGCGCGAGGCTCAATCAACAGGTACCGCGCCGTAAGGGCGGCGAGGGCCGGGCTTTGCCTCCGAATCAATCCCAGCGCGAGGTCAATGTGGGCCAACGCGGCGCCGGCGGTGACGAAGGCGCCCGATGTCACCAACATGCGAGACTCGTCCAGCCCGATGCGCGAATACCGTTCGCGGAACATCGGGGCGAGCCACCAAGAAGTAGTGGCGCCATGCCCATCGAGAAGCGTGCTGTCGGCGAGCACGAAAGTACTCGTACACGCGGCGCCGATCCATGCACCGGCCTGCGCCCATTCACGCAGCATGCCTCCGGCGTCCGCGACATCCCGGCGCGCTAATCGCTGCGCCAGCGAGCCAGGCGTTTTATCGCCGAGCGCGGGCAATAACACTGCATCAGGATCGCACGATTGGGCGGCCGTCACCGCCGGCACCGAGAACCCTTGGGCGGTGCGCACTCGACGCCGCACGCCGGCCAAGGTGACGCCGATTGCGGCCGCAGGGGGTTCCATCGTGCCCGCCAATTCGTTGGCGGTCCCCAATGTATCGAGGAGGGCAGACAGCCCCAGATCGAACGCACCTTGCAACGCCAGCACTACAACCTGCATGGCGAGAACCATACCATATTCGACGATTTTGCCACTCCTCGCATTGCGATAAATTTGCTTAGATCAACTTTGGTTGGATATTTGTCCGAACTCAATGGAGAATTAATCATGGTCAAAGTCGCATTGCTGGTCCGCTTGGAAGCGAAGCCCGGGAAGGAATCCGCCGTCGCAAGGTTCCTGGAAAGCGCGCTGCCGCTGGCGAATCAGGAAACTACAACGCCCGTGTGGTTCGCGCTGCGCTTGGGGCCGTCTACGTTTGGAATTTTCGATGCCTTCGCCGACGACGCGGGCCGGAAGGCCCATCTGGCGGGTCCCATCGCTGCGGCGCTGATGGCTAACGCGTCTGAGCTGCTTGCCAAAGCTCCTCAGATCGAACAGGTCGATGTACTGGCGGTGAAGCTGGCGAAATAGGAGAGCCACGCGGCTCGTGAAGCGCAAGCCCGCTTTCCGCCATGCGGACATGATTCGAGTGTAGGCCCCCGGCCGGCGGCCGGGTTGCTACACTTCGACCGACTGACTGAACACTGGCGCCGTGAGCCTCTGCCGTTGCATGCTCACACGAGGGTGTCGAGATCATCGACGCAGTTTCACGATTAGGCGGGCACCCGTTTCGGGCGGGCTGGATGGCGTTGCTCGTCGCACTCTCGGTGGCGCCGGGGCAGTATGCGCACGCCCAGAGCGCCTCCACCGGCAAGTACGAAAGCGCCATCACCGTCTATGGCGGCGACCGCTTCGGCGGCAGTGTGACGGATGCCACTACCAACTCGACCAGCAATCTTGACAACGGGTCGAGCTTCGCTCTGGCGGTGGACATCGGGCTGGACAGCAACAGTCAGGTCGAGCTTTTCTACAGTCAGCAGAAAACGGCGCTCACGTCCGGTGTGTTCTCGCCGCGGTCGAACAATATCGGCCTCACCCTTCACAATTACCAGATAGGCGGGACCAACTTCATCGACGAAATGGGCCGCGGGCTGTACGTCATGGGTGGCATTGGGGCCACGACCGCAAAACCTGACCGGGGCGGCCTGAATTCCGAGACCTTCTTCTCGGGCAATCTCGGCATAGGCTGGATGGTCCCTCTCGGTGCGCATGTCGGACTTCGTTTCGAAGGACGGGGTTACGGCATCCTGCTCAACAATCACAGCGCGGTTTTCTGCGGCGGTACCGTCGGCTGCACCGTCGCAATCAAGGGCACCGGCTTATTTCAGGGCGAAGTGCTCGCGGGCCTCTCGATGCGGTTCTGATTGACAGAGACTTTGCGCAAATACGTTCGAACGCACGGGCGGTGCGGCCAAAAACGTGCTACATGTGGCGCGACTCCTTAAGCCCGTTGATCAGTCCTCGCACTGCAACGGGATTCCCCACCCGTTCGAGAAAGACAACCTTCCATGCTGAACCGCCTCCGCGGCCATTTTTCCAATGACCTCTCGATCGACCTTGGCACCGCCAATACCTTGATCTATATCAAATCGCGGGGAATCGTACTCAACGAGCCTTCAGTCGTCGCGGTGCAGAACGAACCCGGGCGCAGCGGCAAGGTCGTGGTGGCCGTGGGTGTCGAGGCAAAGAAGATGCTCGGACGAACGCCGGGGCACATCACGACGGTGCGGCCCATGAAGGATGGCGTCATTGCCGATTTCACCTACACCGAAAAGATGCTTCAGTACTTCATCAACAAAGTTCACGGCAATCGCTTCTTTAGTCCGAGTCCGCGCGTACTCGTGTGCGTGCCGTTCGGCTCAACCCAGGTCGAACGCCGAGCCATCAAGGAGTCCGCAGAGGGTGCAGGCGCGCGCACGGTCGATATCGTGCCTGAGCCCATGGCCGCCGCCGTGGGTGCAGGCCTGCCGGTGCATGAGGCACGCGGCTCGATGGTTCTCGACATCGGTGGCGGCACTTCCGAAGTCGCCGTGGTTTCGTTGAACGGGATCGTGTACGCGGCGAGCTTGCGCATGGGCGGAGATAAGTTCGACGAAGCGATCATGCTGTACGTCCGCCGCAACTACGGCATCTTGATCGGAGAGGCGACCGCAGAGCGCATCAAGATTGAAATCGGTTCGGCCTATCCCGGCGCGGAGGTGCGCGAAATCACCGTCAGGGGAAGAAACCTCTCGGAAGGGGTGCCACGTGCGTTCACGTTGAACTCGAACGAAATACTGCAGGCGCTCGAAGAGCCGCTGCAAGGGATCGTTGGCGCGGTGAGGCAGGCGCTCGAGCAAACGCCGCCGGATCTCGGCAGCGATGTGGCGGAGCGCGGTATCGTGCTCACCGGCGGAGGCGCATTGCTGCGCAACATCGATAAATTGATCATGGAAGAGACCGGGCTGCCGGTGCTCATCGCCGATGATCCGCTGACTTGCGTGGCTCGGGGAGGGGGACGAATCCTCGAGCTCACGGAAGAGCATGGACGAGGAGTCTTTGACCT
>WNFO01012754.1_pt1 | contig 10651 bp, 8 predicted proteins | sample 5400251 | NCBI WGS metagenome assembly WNFO01 (sample SAMN13153354, study PRJNA577476) | soil metagenome | isolation source: 100 cm saprolite under Madrone tree | place: USA:California | collected 2016-06-14 | reverse complement strand
TGCCAAGTGCGACGAGTATTACGGCAAGCAGATGAGCCCGAACTTCCGCCGCGTGACCGGCAAGAAGGCGTTGGAAGCGCTCATCGCCGCCTGCCAGAACAGCCTCGGCAACCGCGAGATGCTGCTCTCCGCCCTGCATATCGTGCGCGGCCTCGAGCCGCGCTACGAGTACGAAGGGCAGCGCGCCGTGTACGACCTGACTGGCCAGGGCCTGCCGTTCGATCGCTTCGTGCTGGAGCAGATCGACAAACGCTGGTACGTCGCCGAATAACAGCTGCACGCCGAGCCGGCACGCTAAGCTAAAAGCGCCGCCCCGGGAACTGCGTACCCGGCGGGCAAAAGTCACACCTTCTGCCCGCAGATCGAAACAGCCGCTGGGTTGGCTGCTGAAAAGGGCCGCGGGCGACTTTCAGCCGATAGAAGAAAAATCACTCCCGCGGCAGCAGGAACTGCGAGCCGTTGTGGGACAACACCGCCCCGTCGGGCGTGATGCTCTCGACGCGCACGCCCTCGGGGAGCGAGTCCCCCTCACGGAGCTTGTGCATGTTGATCATGACGAAGCGCTCCCGCGGGCTCGCAGCAAACACGTGCAGATCGAGGCGCAGTTGCGGCAGGCCGGCGCCGGGCACGGCTGCCGCCTCCTGGTACAGCGGCAGCCCGCCGTCGGTGCCCCGCTTCACGCGGAAAACGGGCGCTGCCGCAGGCTCGCTCGCGGGCTCGTAGTCATCGGGATTCAGGACGGGCCCAGGCGTTGCCGAGGCCGGCGGCGCCGTGTCGGGTTGCATCACCCCCGTCGTCTGCGAGGCAGCCACCGGCAGGACCGGGCCGCCGACTGCAACTGCGGGCGCCGGCACGACCCCCGCGGCCGGCGGCGCCGGACTTGTTGGCACAGGCGCGGCAAGTCCCGGGCTCGCCGCCGGCGCGGGTGCGGAAGCGGCCGCCATTGCGCCGGGCGCCGCGGGCGACTGGGCCGGATGCCGCAGGAGCATCCACACTCCGATGACCAGGTTCACGCCGAGCAGCACGGCGATGGCCGCCGCCCACAGGGGTAGCCCCGTGCGCGGCGGCGCGACCTTCACTTCGAACAGGGCCGGCCCGCTCTGCCGTTGGCGATCGGCCTCCGACTTCTTCAGCGCCTCGAGAATGAATGACATCGATCAACCACCGTGAGTGTCGGCCACGTCCAGGAGCGGCGCATCCGGGCCCGCGATGGCGCTCGCGAGCGCGATCTGCGTCTGCAGGCCGGCAATGCCGTCGACCGTGAGCCGGTGTTGCCGCTGAAAGTCCCGCACGAGCCGCGTGAGCTCCGCATCGAACACATCGCCGGCCGGACCGTCGCTGCGCATTCCCTGCAGACGCTGCAGACTCTGACGCAGCCAGCGCACGTCGGCGCCGCGCATTCCCGGTGACAGCGGCTTCACCGGGTTGGTCCCCGGGCGCCATAGCATCACGAAATCGCCAAACCAGTAACGCGACAGCTCACCGATGCCGACGTCGTGAGGCGTGCCGCCCAGATCGATGCGTGCGCGCTCGTCGTCGAGGCGCGTGAGCACCACCTGATGTGTGCCACCGGCGCCGTCGTTAAGAAGCAGAATCGCCGGGTGGTTGTACAGCCGCAGCTGGCCGAATGAGCCGCGCTGGGACAGGCATTCGAGGCCCTGCTGCGAGGCCTGCGTGCAGGGGTCGGTGCCGGCGCGCGCGTACTGGATTCCCCACAAGCCGAACAGCCTGCCGAACGCGCTGTCGGGGTCAGTGTCGCTTGCGTGCTTCGCGAGCACCTCAGACAGCGGCGGCGGAGTTGGTGCTGTGGGTAAGGCCGGGGTTGCGCCTGCGGTCGCAGCCTCGGCGGCCATGACACTGCCCGGACCGGGTGCCGGCACGCCGGGGGCGGCGCGCATGGCGGAGAGCGCAGGCGAGTTGTGCGATTGCGCGCTCCACGGTCGAACGTTCCACCACGCCACGGCCGCCAGCGACAGCGCGATCGCGGTTGCGCCCGTCGCCACCCACGGCAGCCAGTGCGGCGCGATGCGTTTCCCGAACACCTCCGCTGCGGCGTCGCGCACGATGCTTGCGGTGATCCGATGGCGATCCATCGAGTAGCCCCCCAGCAGCGCGCGGTCGCAGATGACATTGATGACTCGCGGCACTCCGGCCGACAGCCGATAGAGCTCGCTGTGCGCGCGCGCACTGAAGATGTCCGTAGTCGCCCCCGCCACCCGCAGTCGATGGCGCACGTATGCCGCGGTCTCCTCGCGTGACAGCGGATGCAGGTGATAGCGGCCGGTGATGCGCTGTGCCAGCTGGCGCAGCTCATTGCGCGCGAGCAGCTCGCGCAGCTCGGGTTGGCCGATCAGGATGATCTGCAACAGCTTCTGCGTGTTGGTTTCGAGATTGGTGAGCAGGCGCACCTGCTCGAGGACCTCGGGAGCGAGGTTCTGGGCCTCGTCGACGACCAGCACGACGCGCCGGCCGGCGGCGTGCGCACGCAGCAGATAGCGGCTGAGGACGTCGACGAGATCCTTGAGGCTGTGCGTCGAGGCATCCGCCACGCCGATGCCGATCTCTTCGCAAATGGTCAGCAGGAACTCCGGCGCCGTCATCCGCGGATTGAGGATAAGCGCGATCTCGGCGTTCTTCGGAGTCTGTGCCAGGAGCGACCGCACGATCGTGGTCTTGCCCGTACCGACTTCACCCGTGAGCTGCACGAAGCCGCCTGCCTCGTTGATACCGTACAGGAGGTGAGCCAGAGCTTCGGCGTGCCGTTCACTCAAATAGAGATAGCGCGGATCGGGGGTGATCGCGAACGGCTTTTCGTTGAGGCCGAAAAACGACAGATACATGGAGCGATGCTACTTGATCGTGTTGCCACGCCGCAGCGCGCGGCTGCCGAAGCGCGCCCGGGCCTCATCCAGCGTCGCATCGAGGCGGGTTGTGTACGGTGGCGCGGCTTCGAACAGGCCGAGCTGGGACGCAGGGCTCAAGTCAGTCAAGACTATTCCCAGAAGGCGAAGTTTCGCACCGGGGTGCGCCGCGAGCCAGCGGGCCAGCAGCTCGGCAGTCACCCGAGCGATGGTACGGCCGTCGTGTGTCGGCGGAGCCACGGCGCGCTGCCGGGTGAAGGTGGTGAAGTCATCGCGCCGGATTTTCACCCCGAGGCAGCCGCTCATCAGCTGTCGCTTGCGCAGCCGCTCGCACGCCAGCTCGGCGATGCGGGCCAATTCGGCCTGCAGCGCTTCCGGGTCGCCGATGTCGTCCGCGAATGTCTCCTCGGCGCTGAGCGACTTTTCCTCGAGATCCGGCAGCACTGGCCGGTTATCGATGCCGGCCGCGCGTTCCCGCACCCGTTGGGTGTATCGGCCGAACAACGGTCGGAGCACTGAATCCGGCGCGCCTCGCAGCTCGGCGAGCGTATGGATGCCCGCGGCTTCGACCTTCGCGCCGGTCTTGCGGCCAAGACCCGGCAGGCGGCGCACGGACAGGGAGTCGAGCATCTCGAGGACCTGATCTGCGGGCACGACGGTCAGACCGTCGGGTTTGGACAGATCGGAGGCGATCTTCGCGACCAGCTTGTTGGCCGCCACGCCGACGGAGGCCGTAAGGCCGGTCAGCTCCCGGATGCGGCTCTTGATGCGCCGCGCGATGGCCACTGCGTCCCCGAAAAGCTCCTGACTGGCCGTGACATCGAGGAACGCCTCATCGAGAGACAGGCCCTGAACCAGGGGGGTGACCTCGTGAAAGACGCTGAAAACCTGCCGCGAGACCTGCTGGTAACGCTGCATCCTCGGCCGGATGCAGATGGCATGGGGGCACAGGCGCAATGCCGTGCGCAGCGGCATCGCCGAGCGCACGCCGAATTTACGGACCTCGTAGCTGGCCGCTGCCACGACCCCACGGCCGCCCGTCCACCCGACGATGACCGGCTTGCCGGCGAGCGCGGCGTCGTCGCGCTGCTCCACCGATGAGTAGAACGCATCCATGTCGACGTGCAGCACGGCGCGAATCATGGGAGTAGGCAGGTGGCGTCGGGCCCCACGAAATCGAGCGTCTTCCTTGTCGGCACATGCTCGTAGGCGGCGTGGAGCTCGGCTTCGTGGGGTGGTTTTGTGGGTGGTTTTACCGGGCAGCTATGGCGTCAGTTGGTGACCGTGATGGTGATCTTCCGCGACATCACCGGGGGATTGTGCGGAATGTGGTTCTGGTCACCGAGCAGCAGTTGCAGGGTGTGCTTGCCGGGCGGCAGGTTCAGCGTTGTCTCGGTCTGGCCCTTGCCGAAGTGCACGACCTTGTCCGAAACCGGGAGCGGCTGGCTCAGATCGGCCGGAGGATCGGTGTCGATCAACAGGTGATGGTGGCCGGTGTTGTCGAACTTCACTCCGGCGGGCGCAATACCCATGCCCTTGAGCCCGAATTGCACCAGCACCGGCGCGCTCACCTTGGCACCGTGCTTCGGGCTGATGATGTAGGCCTCGGCCCCCGCCGGCGAGGGTGTGCGCTCCTGGGCTGTGGCGACCGTGGCCGCGAGCACCAGCGCGGCGATTACGAAGATACGCATGGGAGACTCCACCGAAGTGCACGGCGCCTGTCGGCCGCGCGCGCAGCTTAGTCTGTGTGCCCCGGCCGAAACAAATATTCCCGCTTCGCAGGCTCATCTACAGCCGCTGACCACACTCGCCGCAGTATCGGCCCGGTACGCATGCTCCACAGTTGGGGCACCGGGGCGTCGGTGCTGCGGCCTGGGTTGGCAGCACCGCGGTTGTTGGCGGCGAGGTTGTCGGCGGTGCGGTGGATTCCCCCGGAGCGATCGGCGCGTCCCCTGCGGCAGTACGCGACCGCACAGCCATGGGCGGATCAGGCAACGTGCGCGCTGGATCTCGCCGCAGCCTGGGGCAGCGGCTGCGCTTGCGTGCCAAGCTCGTGCGGCGCGAAGTCATCAACGTGGATGATGTCCATCACCTTGCGGTCGTAGTCGCGCAGCGTGGCCGCTTCCGTCTCGGAGATGAGGCCGGCCGCGAGCGCCTGCTGGATCTGACCCGGCAGGTCGAGCGCCGTCAGCTTGCCGGTCTTGACTCCCTCCACGCGCAGGCGCTTCTCGATGGGCTCGGCGCTCTGCGCCAGCAGCAGCGCTTCCTGCAGCAGCCCGAGCGGATTGCCCGGCTCCAATGTCCAGTAGGTGTACTCGCACAATCTTTCGCGGGCCTCCGTCGGATTGGTCACCAGCTCGGCGACCGTGCGGCCGAGCCGATCGTCGGGGGCGGAGTAGGCGCGTCCGCGCGGGAAAATGAGCGCGCGCATCGCGCCGGCGAGCAGGCGGCTCGGGAAGTTTCGCAGGAAGCCGTGCAGCTGCTCCTGCGCGTGATACAGAAGATTGCGGCAGGCCCATTCGACGATGGGCAGGTCTTGCTGCTGGCGGCCCTGATTCTCGTGATGCTTGAGCACCATCGAGGCCAGGTACATGCACGACAGCACGTCGCCCAGGCGCGCGGAGAGGTTCTCCTTCTTCTTGAGGTAGCCGCCGAGCGCGAGCATGGCGACGTCGACGGCGAAGGCGAAGGAGGCGCTGAAGCGCGCGATGTGTTGGTAGTAACGCGCCGTCGGTCCCTGCACCGGCGCTTGGGTGAAGCGCGCGTGCGTGAGCGCCATGATGAAGGAGCGTACCGCATTCGAGATCGTGAACCCGATGTGGCCGAACAGCGCGCCATCGAAATCGTCGACTCCCCGGGCGCGATCCGGGTTGCGGGCCGCAGTCATCTCACGCAGCACGAAGGGATGGCAGCGCACGGCTCCCTGGCCGAAGATGATCAGGCTGCGCGTGAGGAGGTTTGCGCCCTCGACCGTGATAGCGACCGGAACGGCCTGGTAGCTGCGCGCCAGATAATTCTTCGGCCCGAGGCAGATGCCCTTGCCGCCGTGCACGTCCATGGCGTCGTTCGCGACCTGGCGGCCCATCTCGGTGACGTGATACTTGAGCATGGCGGAGGGGACGGACGGCTTCTCCCCGCCATCGATCGCGCCCGCCGTCACCGAGCGGGCGGCATCCATCGTGTAAGTGAGGCCCACCATGCGGGCGATCACGGCCTCGACACCCTCGAACTTGCCGACCGGCATGTTGAATTGGCGGCGGATGCGCGCGTAGGCGCCCGTCGCCCAGGTGGCGGCCTTGGCGCCGCCGGTCGCGTTTGAAGGCAGCGAGATGCAGCGTCCGACCGACAGCTGCTCGACCAGCATGCGCCAGCCGGCCCCGGCCGTCTTCGGCCCGCCGATGATGACATCGAGCGGCACGAACACATCCTTGCCCTGCAGCGGTCCGTTCTGAAACGGCAGGTTGAGCGGGAAGTGGCGGCGCCCGACCGTCACTCCCGGCGTGCTGCGCGGGATCAGCGCACAGGTGATACCGATATCGGCTTTGTCACCTAACAGTCGGTCCGGGTCGAACATGCGGAACGCAAGCCCGATCACGCTCGCGATGGGGGCGAGCGTGATGTAGCGCTTGGAGAAATTCAGCCTCAGCCCGATCACCTCGCGCCCCTGCCACATGCCGCGGCAGACGATTCCGGTGTCGGGGATGGAGGCTGCATCGGAGCCCGCTCGCGGGCCGGTGAGCGCGAAGCACGGCACTTCCTCGCCCCGGGCGAGCCGCGGCAGGTAGTAGCTCTTCTGTTCCTCAGTGCCGTAGTGATTCAACAGCTCCGCGGGGCCGAGGGAGTTGGGCACGGCGACCGTGGAGGCGGCGGTCGCGCTGCGGCTGGCGATTTTCGCAAGCACGCAGGAATGCGCGTAGGCGCAGAACTCCAGCCCGCCGTACTTCTTCGGGATGATCATCGCAAAGAAGCCGCGCGACTTGAGGAACTCCCACACGTGCGGCGGCAGGTCGCCGCGCTCGTGAGTGATGTTCCAGTCATCGAGCATGCGGCACAGCTCCTCGCACGGGCCATCGAGGAAGGCCTGCTCTTCGGCCGAGAGCCGCGGGGGCTTGGCCGAGAGCAGCTTCGACCACTGCGGCGCGCCGGTGAACAGCTCGCCGTCCCACCACACCGTGCCCGCCTCCAGGGCTTCACGCTCGGTCTGCGACATGGGCGGCAGCAGCTTGAGGTAGGCCTTCATGAACGGGCGCGTGATCAGCGCCGTGCGCAGCGGGCGCACGTTGAGCAGCCACAGCGACGCGAGCAGCATCCACAGGAACCCCTTCCAGACCCCGGCGGGCGCGCTCGAGGCTCCCAGCAGCGTGTAGGCGGCGAGCAGGACAGTGAACGTCGCCGTGAAGGTGAGCAGCGGCAGCCGCCGGTACGCGAGAAAGAGAATCGCCGCGATGAACAGCAGCGTGATCACGCCGCCGACCTGCGTGACGGCGTAGGCGGCCGCTACGACGAAAACCAGGGAGACGATCGCGCCGACCATGGGGCTTCCTTTCGCCGCGTGCAGCGGCCCATCCTAAAGAATACTCTTCACACCCTCGCGCTCCTCGCGCAGCTCGGCGTCCGTGGCATCCATGCGCTTGCATCTGGTACTCGCCGTTCTTGATCGTCACGGGGTACGAGTACACCACTCCTTCCCGGATGCCGTAGCTGCCGTCGGCCGCCACCGCCATGCTGACCCAATCACCTGCCGGCGTTCCGTGCACCCAGGTGTGGATGTGGTCGATTGCGGCCGAGGCAGCCGAGGCGGCCGATGAGGCGCCGCGCGTCTTGATGATTGCGGCGCCGCGCTGCTGCACCACCGGAATGAAAGTCTGCTCGATCCACTGCTGATCGACGAGCGACTTCGCGGGCTTGCCATCGACCAGGGCGTGACCGAGGTCCGGGTACTGGGTCGCGGAATGGTTTCCCCAGATCGTCATGCGCCAGATGGCTGTTACGTGAGTGCCGGTTTTTTCGGCGAGCTGCGCCAGCGCGCGGTTGTGATCAAGACGGGTCATCGCGGTGAAATTGCGCGGATTCAGGTCCTTCGCATTCGCCTTCGCGATGAGCGCGTTGGTGTTCGCAGGGTTACCCACGACGAGCACCTTCACATTGCGCCGGGCAACTTCGTTGAGAGCCTTGCCCTGCGCCGAAAAGATCTGCGCGTTGGCGAGCAGCAGGTCCTTGCGCTCCATGCCTGGTCCACGCGGACGCGCGCCGACCAGCAGTGCGATGTCGCAGTCGCGGAAGGTGGCCTTCGCATCGTCGGTGGCGACCACCTTGTTGAGCGTGGCGAATGCGCAGTCGGCGAGCTCCATCACGACGCCTTGCAGTGCCTGCATCGCCGCCGTGATCTCGAGGAGGTGCAGGTTCACCGGCTGATCCGGCCCCAGCATCTGACCCGAGGCGACGCGGAAGGCGAGGGCATAGCCGATCTGGCCGGCGGCGCCGGTGATCGCGACGTTCAAGGCGGGCTTCATGGCGCGCTTTTCTTCCGGGATGTAGGGGGCGGGTGATCTTACCGGGCCCCGCAAAACTGAGCATCTTGATCGTCGGTTTTGAGCTCGCCGGGCGTGCAAGGCTCAGTCTGTGGGTAGTTTTGCCGGCCTCACGCTCAAATCCCACTTTTTCGCTGATCTGGCTTGACACTATAGTAGTGATGTAGTTATATATATCACTAAGACGAAGGGGATCTGCATGGTGCAGGTTCCCGAACCCGCAGGAGTGAAAGCCATGAACGCGATGACAGATTCGATCCTCAAGTCTCTGGTGTGTGGTGCAGCGGCGCTGCTGATCACGATGGTGGTGAGCTTGAGCTCAACACCACTGCCGCAGTTGCGAAGCTTTCCGGACGGCAACCGCATGCCCTGTTTGGTCAGTCGCAGCCGGCTGTTTTGGTAGATTAGTCGGCTAATCTCCCGGCACGGGGTTTCGGAAGCAGTAATGGATCCGCAGTGGGACGACAGCGCGCCAATTTACCGGCAACTGCGGGACCGGGTGGTCGTGATGATTCTGGAGGGAGTGCTCAAGGAAGGCGATCCACTGCCCTCGGTCCGCAGTGTCGCTGTCGAGTTCCACTTGAACCCGCTCACGGTACTCAAAGGCTACCAGCAGCTCGTCGAGGAGCAGCTCGTGGAGAAGCGCCGGGGCCGCGGGATGTTCGTCAGCCCCGGCGCGCTCAAGGCGCTGATGAAGGACGAGCGGCAGCGATTCCTCGAGGACGAGTGGCCGAAGGTGTACGCCACCATCCAACGCCTTGGATTCTCGGCGTCCGAGCTGCTCCGCGGCAGTGCTCGCGCACCGGCGACACCGTCACCCCCGGCCGCAGGACACGGCGACGATGACGCAAGTAATTGAAGCGCGTGGATTGAAGAAGTCGTACGGCGCCTTGCGTGCGCTCGAAGACGTGAGCTTCACCGTGGAGCCGGGTCGCATCGTCGGCCTCATCGGTCCGAACGGCGCCGGCAAGACCACCGTCCTCAAGGCGATTCTCGGGCTTACCCGCTTCGAGGGGGAGCTGCAGGTACTCGGCAGAAACCCGCATTCGCAGCGCGATCAGCTGATGCAGGAAGTGTGTTTCATCGCCGATGTGGCCGTGCTGCCCAGGTGGCTGCGCGTCAGCCAGGCTATCGACTTCGTCGCGGGCGTGCATCCGCGCTTCGATCGCGCCTGCGCGGAAGGATTCCTTCGCAAGACCGATATCCGCATGCGCAGCCGCGTGCGCGAGCTCTCGAAGGGCATGGTCACACAACTGCATCTGGCATTGATCCTGGCGATCGACGCTCGGCTGCTGGTGATCGATGAGCCGACGCTGGGTCTTGATCTGCTGTACCGCCGGCAGTTCTACGACACCCTGCTCGGCGACTACTTCGACAAGGAGCGCACGATCCTCCTGACTACGCATCAGGTCGAGGAAGTGGAGAATCTGCTCACGGACGTGATCTTCATCAGCCGCGGCCGCGTCGTGCTGCAAAGCTCGGTGGAGGCCCTCGCCGCGCGCTTCATGCAACTGACCGTGAACCCCGAACAGGCGGCGCGGGCGCGCGAGCTCAAGCCGTTCTACCAGCGCGAAGTGTTTGGCCGTGTCGCCATGTTGTTCGAGGGCCGCTCGGCGAGCGAGCTGGGGCCGCTGGGAGAGATCCGCACGCCGTCCATTGCGGACTTGTTCGTGGCCAAGATGCAGGAGGTTGCCGCATGAACAGTCCGACCGCCGGCACCCCCGGCGCAGACGCGGCAAGCACGCCTGTCGCCGCTGCCGCCAACCGCCTGACGCGCAACGCTGTGCTTACCCTCGTACGCCGCGAGTTCTGGGAGCACCGGGTCTTGTGGATGGCGCCGTTGGTGGTCGCCGGGTTGTTGTTGGCTTGCTCGTTGGGGGCTCGCGTCGACTTCGATCTGAACGTCGACCGGTCTCGATGGCTCGACCCGCAACACCGCGGCACGCTGTTTGCGCTCGCGCAGTGGGGACTCGCGGCTCCGCACTTCCTCGTGATGGCCATGGTGCTGAGCTTCTATCTTCTCGACTGCCTGTACGCGGAGCGCAAGGATCGCAGCATCCTGTTCTGGAAATCGCTGCCGGTGTCCGATGGAGCCACCGTCGCCTCGAAGCTGCTCGTCGCCCTGGGCGTGGTGCCGCTCGGCGTGTTCGCCCTCGCCTGCCTCACCAACCTGCTGTTCACGGGCATCTGGAACCTCCGGGCGTCCATCGGGCAGTCGGGCGCGCTCGTGCTCTGGGACACGCTGACCTGGCTCAAGGT
>WNFO01011157.1_pt1 | contig 10652 bp, 9 predicted proteins | sample 5400251 | NCBI WGS metagenome assembly WNFO01 (sample SAMN13153354, study PRJNA577476) | soil metagenome | isolation source: 100 cm saprolite under Madrone tree | place: USA:California | collected 2016-06-14 | reverse complement strand
CGCGTACATTTTTTTCAACTACGGCGCGCACTTTATGCTCAACGTCGTCAGCGAGCCCGCCGGCACCGCCGCGGCGATCCTCATTCGCGCTCTTGAGCCGCTCGATGGCATCCAACTGATGGAGCGCCATCGCAAGACCACTCGTCTTCACGATCTAACGCGCGGTCCCGGCCGCCTCGCCGCCGCTCTTCAAATCGACCGTCGCCACGACGGCCTCGATCTTTGCGCTCACGGAGCGCTCTGGCTCGGCGCGATGAAGCACGCCGCCAGTCCCATCGGCAAATCCGTTCGAATCGGCATCACGCGAGCTGCCGATCAACTCCTTCGCTTCTATGAACGCGGCAATCCTTTCGTTAGCGGTCCTAAGCGCCTGCTCCTAACAGTTATGTCCGCCAAGAAGACTTCTTCCGAACGAACATGAGGCCAAGCGCACAAGCGGTTGCCGCGGCGTCTATTTGATTCCTCGCGATTTCGCGGCCCAGGTCCCGCTGTTCTAACCCTTGCTGAGAATTCTTTCCGACTCCTCCGCCGCGCCCTTCTGCCGCGCGACGTAAGTGTCTAATACGCCGTCGAGTTCCGCAGGCCGGATCGGTTTGGTAAGATATCCATCCATTCCGGCCGCCAGGCATTTCTCGCGATCGCCTTTCATAGCGTGCGCCGTTAAAGCCACGATTGGCACGCGATTCCCGCTCTCTCTTTCCCGCTCCCGAATCGCCGTTGTGGCTTCGAAACCATCCATCTCCGGCATTTGCAGGTCCATCAGAATCAGGTCAAAACCGCCGCTTTCGAATGCTGCGAGCGTCTCACGCCCGTTGCCGGCCACCACCACGGAGTGGCCGCGCTTTTCCAACAGCCGCATTCCCAGCCGCTGGTTCACCAGATTGTCTTCCGCGAGAAGCACGCGCAGGGAAACCGAAGGATCGAGCACATCTTGCAATGAATAACGGGTGACCAAAGGAATCTCGCTTCGCTGCTCCTTTGCACCAAGAACCCGCGCAACTGCCTCTCGCAACTCGGATTGCCGAATCGGTTTTAGAAGATAGGCAGAGACTTCCAGCTCCTCGCACCGTGCCGCATCCCCTCGGTGGCCTGCGGAAGTCAGCATCATAATGGTGGCCGTGGACAGCTCGGGCCGCTTCCGGATTCGTTCCACCAATTCGAAGCCGTCCATTCCCGGCATGTGCATGTCCGCCAAGATCAAAACGTACGGCTCCTCCGCTTCCTTGGCTGCGGCCAAGTGCGCCAGAGCTTCTTCCCCTCCCTCCACGGATGTCACGTTCATCTCCCAACGCTTCAGCATCCCTTCGAGGATTCTCCGGTTGGTGCGGTTGTCATCCACCACCAGAACTCTTACGCCGCGAAGATTCACCGTCGGGGTGATCGCTTCGATGGCGATCGAGTTCGCCTGCGCTACTCGCAGCCGCGCCGTGAAATGAAACGCGCTTCCCTGGTCCGATCCGCTCTCCACCCAAATTTTCCCGCCCATCATCTGGACGAGACGTGAGGAGATGGTGAGACCCAATCCGGTTCCTCCAAATTTCCTCGTTGTCGAAGCATCAGCCTGCGTGAAGGGTTCGAAGATGGATTCCTGCTTCTCTTTGGGAATCCCAATCCCGGTATCCGCCACCGTAAAGTGCAGCAGAAGGTCTTCCCCTTCCCGGGCATCGCTCTTCACTTTCAGGGCCACTTCCCCCTGGTCGGTAAATTTGATGGCATTGCCAATGAGGTTTACTACGATCTGCCGCAACCGGCTCGGATCTCCCCGCACCACTTCTGGCACTTCCGGCGTCACCTCGCACAGGAGTTCCAGTCCTTTTTCATGCGCGCGCAGAGCGAGCGTCTTTAGTGTTGTCTCCAGGGAATCGCGCAGATTGAAGTCCACTGCTTCCAGATCGACCTTTCCCGCCTCGATTTTGGAGAAGTCGAGAATGTCGTTGATAACAGCGAGCAGGGAATCGCCGGACATCTTCACGGTTTCGAGGTATTCGCGCTGCTCGGGAGTAAGCGGGGTCTCCAGCGCCAGGTCGGTCATACCGATGACGCCATTCAGCGGCGTGCGAATTTCATGACTCATGTTCGCAAGGAATTCGCTCTTCGCGCGGCTGGCCTCCTCCGCCGCATCTTTCGCTCGGCGCATCTCTGCTTCGGCCTGCTGGCGTTCCACGACTTCTTTCTGTAGCTCTTCCGTCCGCGCTTGAACGCGAAGTTCGAGTTCGTCCTTCGCACCCCGCAGAGCCGCATCGCGCTGCTGAATCTGCTCCAGCATTTGATTGAAGGAAGACACCAGAGTGCCCACTTCATCATCGCCCCGGGGAATGCCCCGAAGCGCGTAGTCCTTATCCGCGGATACCCTGCCGACTACCGCCGCCAGTTGCAGGATGGGTTCGGTAATGAGCCGCACCAACCGGTGGGAGATGAGTGCTGTTAGGAAGATAGAAACGAGGAGTACAAGGGCGGAGATTTCCCTGAATTGCTTCATCTTGGCGTGAAGTGAGGCTGTGGTAGAGAGTAACCGCCTCAGGCTCCAATAGTGTTTCGTTCTCACGAAGAGCCGGCATCCTGAAACTTGCCCCAATCCCGGCACGCCGGTATTCCGCAAACGTGGCCCCGTGACTGTCGTAAATGGAGACTGCAACGATATGGGGCTCGGCGCGCAGCGCCGCCAGAATGTCCTGCGCCGACTTTCGATCGTTGAATGCCAGAGAAGCTGCCGTGTTCAATCCCAGCATGTCAGCATGGAACGCGAGCTCTTTGGTCATCGAGGTACGGAAGCTGGCTCTTTCGTAGAGTTCCAATGCCAGGCAAGTGATGCTCAATCCCAAGACACTGGTAAGGAAGATCACCAGGGCCAGCTTTCGTTGAATGGAGCCGGTTCGAATGAACGCCATTTCAAGTCCCTCGGTGACCGCCGATTACCGTCTTCGCAAGCGCCAGAAGGCGGGAGCTCATTTTTAATTTGGCTTGTTCCGCAGCTTCCAGGTTGATTTCGAAACGAATTTTGTTATCTTCCAGCAAGAAGCCGATCGCCCCGCCCTCCTGGACAAAGTGTTCCGACTCTCCTACGGTCAGTACAGAATTTTCTCTGAGACTGGCCAGGACCGCAGGGAGGAGCCTCTTCTCTCCCGCTCCGATGAACAGAATCTGGCAGCTCCGGATGTACTGTGGCTGTTTGAAATGGAGGACTCGCAATGGGCGCGTGCCGATCGTTTTGCCGCTTAAGCTTGCGTCCAGCGCTCCGTGAAATGGATCTTCTCCAATCGTGCAGTAGGTCAGCGGACTGCTGGCATCCTTGAACGTTTTTTCCGGCCAATCGATGAACTGCGCAAAATGGAAAAGGAATGCAGCTTTTACGGAATATTCTCCCGCCGTGGAACTCGCGTGGAGATTACCTCGGAGCGTTGGCAAGAGGATCAGGGATAGAAAGCACACCGTGACCCGGCGCATGGCCCGGTGCGGTTCCATGCCCGTCCATCGCGCGCCTATTGGGAGAAATAGGGACACAGTAAGCCTCTCAGTGCGAGAACCTCCAAGTCATGCGTGCGAATGCTCTGCGCGTCGGATAAGTGGGGACGAGGCCCGTGTTGCTCAAGAACTCCAGGTGGCGAGGCGCCAACAAGTCTTGGCCGATAAGATCGAAACCTACTGATTCAAGCGGATGCCAGCCGATACGAAGATCGAGGCGCGTGTAGGCGGGCACGGACTGATCGAGGAGCCGGCCAACGTAGTACACCGAAGCGTCGAACTCAGTCTGATGTGAAAGATTGAGCTGCGAGCGCAGCTGGAATTGATGCCGCGGATTGTCGCCCGCCGTGAGCAAGGCGGAAGGGCTCCGGCCACCCGGATTGAGATGTAAGACTTGACGAAGAAAGGAATACCCGGCGTCCAGTTTCCAGCGGCTTGCCGGCTTCCATCCGAGAGAAATCTCGCCACCATACCCGGTCCCATGCATACCGTTCGCGTAAAACAGAGGCACGACGATGTGTGGAACCGGACTCGCAGAGGGGAAAGGCGTACCGGGCTCTTGAGTTCCCAGGCTCTTATAACGGTCATGGAAAGTCGTGACGTCGATGGAAACTGCTTTCGTTGCTTGTGCCCGGTATCCTGCTTCGAAATCGAGCATGTCTTCGTCCCCGGCTCGAGAACTTCCAAACAGGTCGACGGAGGTCAACGAACCGCCGGGACCTGGAAAAACCGCGGTGACGATGTGCAGCCCACGCTCCGATCGTTGCGGGGTACGCGTTGCCTGCGCCGCGGAAACCCAGAGGGACTGGTTATCAGTCAGACTCCAGAGCAACCGCCCGCTCGGCTCTGCCTGATAACCAGTAAAGGGAGTGCTCTCAAACCGGATCCCGGGAGTGAACCACAGCCGGCCGGGCATGATGGCAATTTCATCTTGGAGAAAGATACTCGCGAGATTTGTCCGGAGCGAAGAAGGATCTAAAGAGAGCGTACTGCTGGTGGAAGTGGAATCCGTAGTGGAGCGGTAGCCGGCGCCCCAGATCAAGTCGTGCCGCGCCCCGAGAGACGAACGCTCCTGGAACTCGATATCGAAGACATGGACTTGTGCGTTTAAGGCCGCATTGTCTCTTGAAAGAGTTTCGTAATACATCTGCACCGAGAATTCAGAGTGGGGAGAGTAGCTGCGCGTCCACCGGCCGAGCACGTTACCGCCGGCATACGTCGTCTCAAGCAGCGGCGTCGAGTTGAACGGAGGAGTGAAGCCCGCCGTATGAGTTTGCGTAAACGTCGCGTCGCGGTGAATGTCACCCTCGACGGTGAGTGTGTCCTTCGACGTAGGTTGTGAATCGAGGCGAAAGCCAGCTCGCACTCCATCCCAGTTGTCACCCGTGCCTTGGCCGGCGAGACCCTGGAATTCACCCCGGTTAAAGTAATTTCCGAAAAAACGATATGCGAGTTTTTCGCCCTTGGCCATGCCGTACCGCGCGCCGGTGAAGCCGCGCTCCTGCATTCCGCCGCCGGCAGAAAGGAGTCCACCTTGAGTGTCCTTGCTTTTCTTTGTAAGAATATTGATCACGCCTGTGACGGCATTCGCGCCCCAGAGCGTGGCCCCGGGGCCGCGAATCACCTCGATTCGATCAATGTCCTCCAACATGAGGTTTTGTACCTGCCACAACACACCGGCGAAATCGGGTGAATACAGACTTCGGCCATCGATCAATACAAGAAGTTTGTTGGCGAATCGTGCATTGAACCCGCGCGACGTGACCGCCCAATCGCTGGCATCAATCTGTGCCACATCCAGTCCGGGAACCAGCCGCAACAGGTCGGGAATATTTGTGGCGCCAGAGCGGCGAATGTCTTCTTGCGTTAGGACGAAAACCGCCGCGGCCGTCCGCAAAAGTTTCTGATCCTTCTTCGAGACCGAACTCACTTCCACGTTCATCAGATTTTCAATGCTTACCTGCGTGAGGTCGCTCGCTGCGGAAACTGGAACTCGGTTTGATTGTGGAGTTTGTCCCCACGCCGCTGCGCACACTATCAGGACGAGCAGCGCTGTCGCTCCCTTCACACGAGCCCGTGGCGCCCACGTCCTTTGTTTCCCGTTCATTGCGCACACCCTCTCTTCCCCGTATGTCAGCCGCACGTCAACCGCCAGTGTCCGGTGCGCGCGTGGTTGCCATCCCTTTTGCAATCAGCATTGTTTGCGTTGGAGATGTCGCAGAAATTCGCGGAGTCTCTTCAATAGGGGACGGCTGTGCCACATTGGAACAATGGCCCTATCGGGGCCTGGCGAGGCTTGCTCGCATTTACCAGTAGTTTGGTCACCCTGATGCCGGCTTCCGACTCGAATACCAACAGAGAGCAGGCGCGAATACGGCCCTGCCTTGAACCGCGCTCCGCTAATTCTTATGGGGAATAAAGGAAGGAAATGAGGAGGTTACGCGAGAAGTGCGACCGTGTATCAGGAGACTCCGAGGAGGAATCTCCAAAGGTCATTGTGGCGGTACAATTCTAGACTTACTATTCGCGTCAATCGCCTGTCGCCGCCACTTGGTCGCATGCGCCGCGAAAATTCTCGTACCACGTTTGCGTAAAGCTGGTGATGATCTGCTCGGCGGTCTCGCCTGCTATTTTCACCCCCGAATGGACGATATCTCCCCAAGTGTGAACACGCGTCCCGCCTCCCGCGGCTTCTTCGAACGTGACCCACTGCGCCAGCACGACTCCGAGCGAATGGTCAATCCAGCCCACTTTTCGCGCGGGTTGGCAGTTGGTGATCACATGGCTCACTACGGTCTTTACCGGCTCCACGACTTCGATCTCCAGCCGGCTGCCCGCTTCCCACGGCCGGCCCTCTCGCCAGTGGAGCTGTCCGTAGATGTCGGCAAACTCATTCCAACGCCGCCAGTCGGAGAAAATCTCCCAGACGCGCTCGCGCCTGGCCTTGGTGGTCACACCATATTGAAATCGAAACATGACTTCTCTTCACTCCTCTTTGAGCGATCCAGTTTTCTGATTTAGCTGGGCGGGGCCAGCGCAGGTACGATCCGGGCTCCATTATTTATACACTGTTGGTTTAACGCTGTAAAGGATATAATTATCGGCACCGGGGCCAGGAGGTTGCCGCATGCCACGCAAAGCTGATGCTCTTCTGGAAGGCCGCATCCTCACTGCCGCGCATCACATCTGGAGCGAACGCGGCGAAGCGGCCCTCACCATGCGCGCCGTGGCCCGCGCCGCTGGCACCACGACCCCTACGCTTTACGAACGCTTTTCGCACAAGAGCGACCTTCTCACGCTGCTCCGCCGCCGCGCCCGCTTCAATCTTTTCTCCGCCATTCGGACTTCGCGCTCTCCCCTCGATGCTTGCCGGCGCGCTCTCGATTTCTTCACGGCCCATCCCTACGATTACCGCCTTATCTCCGAAGATTGGGCCATCGCCTTCGCCCGCAAAGAGCATATGCCGTCGTTCGAATTCATCAAGGCGAAGCTCGCTCGGCAACTTGGCGGCACGCCGGACCGCCACGCGCACCTGGCTCTCTCTCTCGTCGCACTCCTCCATGGCACCGCCACATTGCTTCATTCCTCGGGCGTTCACAAAAAAATCTCCCGAGACTTCCGCCATGCCTGCATCTCCGCATGCCAGTCCTTGATCCACGCCGCTTCTTCCCATCCTGCCCGCCCAAAACGTTCTTCCCCACCCCGCCGCTAGCTCCTCGATTACCGATAAGAACGGCTCTCCCCGCCGGCCCCTGTTTCATGCAAGAATGAGGGCTATGAGCGCCCGGCCCCTGGCGCCTGTGATTCACTCGACCCGACGATCCAGCCTTGCCTCACACGCCATGGTGCTTTTTTGCCGGTCGTAGCTCGTGAAAGTAGAAGTGTCTCAATAGGCCGGTTTGCGTGAATGCGCAGTGAGGGGGCGATATGGCTTCAGCCTGGGAGCAGTTCGTAGGTCAAATCGTCGATGACGAATTCCCGCTCGAGCAATTACTGGCGAGTTCGGATCACAGCGCCGTGTTCCTTACTCAGCACGGCGATTCGCAGCCGCAGAAGGCAGCCATCAAGCTGATTCATGCGGAGCCTGCGACCGCCGACCTTCTGCTCTCGCGCTGGCGACTCGCCGCACAACTTTCCCATCCCAACTTGCTCCGCCTCCTGGACTTCGGCCGCTCCTGCATCGAAGACGCGAATTTTCTCTATGTCGTGATGGAGTTCGCTGAAGAGGATCTCTCGCAAATCCTCCCTCAGCGTTCCCTTACTCCCGCGGAAACTCGCGACATGCTCGAGCCCGTTCTCGACGTTCTCGTCTATCTCCATGACAAAGGGCTCGTCCATTCTCACATCAAGCCATCCAACATTCTCGCCGCCGGCGATCAATTGAAGCTTTCCAGCGATACTCTCGCTTCCATTGCGGAGCCGCGCGCGCCGATCGCGCGCCCCAGCCCGTATAACGCGCCGGAAGCTGCAACTTCGGGCCTTTCTACGGCCAGCGACGTCTGGTCGCTCGGCATGACCCTCGTCGAGGTGCTCACCCAGCGCGTTCCGGTCGTGCCCCTCGACCCGAAAACCGATCCTGTCGTGCCGGACGCGCTGCCGCAGCCGTTCCTCGACATCACTCGCCACGCGCTTGTCTACGAACCCCGGCGCCGCTGGACCACGGCGGAAATCGCCGCGCGCTTGAATCCCACGGCTGTTGCGGCTGCGGCTGCGGGAGCCCAATTCATTTCGCCGTTGGGCGTTCCTCTTTCCTCGGTGCCCGCCGTTCCTGCGGCAAGACTGCAAACGCCCCGCTATGAATCATCTGCACCGAAATCTCGGTCGTCCCGCCCGCTATCTGCCACGCAGCCAAAACAAACTCTCGTCCTTCCCAACTACGTTGTTCCTCTCGCCGGCGCCATCTTGGTCGTTGTCGCCATAATCGCGCTGCCGAAAATCCTCAGTCATCGCCCGGAGTCTTCCTCCTCCGCTTCAACGGCTGCCGCGCAACCTGCCTCTCCGTCGAAACCCGCGGCCCAGCCCGCGCATCGCGATACGGCATCTGCGAAATCTGCCGCGTCGAATTCGCTGAGAGCCGGCGCTGAGAAAAAACCCGCGCTGACATCCCCGCCCAGCTCGCCTGCTCCCGCGCGCTCGTCGTCCACCGCAACTCCTGCTCCCGCCCCAGCGACGCTGCGAACGGATACTTTTCCATCCGCTAATGCGACCAAACCCTCCGCCGCCTCTCCCGCGCACGGAGAAGTCCTGGACCAGGTCTTGCCCGACGTCTCTGAAAAAGCTCGCGGCACCATCCAGGGCAAAGTTCGCGTCACCGTCCGCGTCCACGTCGAGCCCGGAGGAAATGTCTCCCAGGCCGAACTCGATGCCCCCGGCCCCAGCAGGTATTTCGCCGATCTCGCTCTGCAAGCTGCCCGCCGCTGGGAATTCACCGCCCCCGAAGTGAACGGCCACAGCGCCCCCAGCGACTGGCTCATCCGCTTCGAATTCTCCCAGTCCGGCACCCAAGCCTTTCCCTGGCAAGCTTCGCCGTAGCATTTCTCCGATGAGATTGATCCAATCCGTCAGAGCGCGCCGCGATTTGGCCCTCTCATCCAAATGAGCGCGAACCAAGAGAAGAATTGCCCACCCTTTCAAACACGAAATAACTAGCGGCTACGATCTCGCGGTAAGGGTGCTGTCAACATGAGTCTAATGATGCTGAGTCCTCGCGAAGTCTGGAGAATGCTCTTCCGGTCGCTTGTTCTTGGGACGTGCCTGTCACTCTTGGCGAGTTATCTCCTTTACGTGGCCAGTCCCGGTCTCGTCATCATGCAAATGTGTGAACTCCTAGCGATACCATCATCATTAGCCGTACAGTATTTTGGAGTGAAGTTGCATCCAGGATTTTTCGAGACGATCGTAAACTCGACGTTCTATACCCTGTTAGTATTCGCCATTTCATTTCTCTATCGCGAGCTCAAGGCGAGGCGGATGCGCCAGCGGACGGAAGGGGCGAAGGCCCAATCTTGATTTACGATGCGGCGTCGTACGCGTATGAAGGGCTGATTGGATGACGGCGTCGGCTCCTTCGACCGAGTAAACTTGGCAGCTGTTGAACGACCAAGGCTCGGGAAAAGGATTTGAAAGCCAGCTCTTTTACCCATCCTCGTTCCTCGCGCTCTTTGAGCTAACTCACAGCAGACAAGCCACTTAGAAGTAATTACTTGACAATAGATACCCATATGCTGTAATTGTTGTGTTGGGCTGGCACCCGCCATTGAGAGTGCCTCGCCTCTTATGTGCGCCCGCCAGGTAGTCCTTCTAACTCTTCCAAGATCTTCCCATCCGAGTCCGTTACTTTCTCGCCAACAGTCAGCCCCCATAAGTCCTTTAGCTGCAACACTTATGGATCTCCCCTCAAGTGTTGCAAACAAAGGGCTTACACGATCTCAAAGTCCTTTAGATTCCGCACTTACAAAAAACAGGGGGTGGGGCCCCCCGGCCCCCCGCCTTGCGCATCCGACGAGGATGCGCCTCCTGAGTCCGCCAACGGCGGAGGAGTCGAAGAATTCTTCTCACGTCCCGCTCTTGGCTCGCTCTTTTCACTCTTTGCACCAAGAGTGTTTCACAACTCTTTTGCAATCTACCGCTTCCGCACTCTTTCTCAAAACTGCCGGGGTGTCACCCGACAATTCTTAATCTGGGAATTGTTCGTTGGACACAGCGCCGAAAGGCCACTTTTCTCGTCCTCTCCTTTCAACGGCTTACGCGCTCTTTCATTTTCCGTATCCTGCAAGTCCTTTGCGTGCCACTCTCACGAAAACTGCCGGTTGTATACCAACAATTCCCATTCTGGAACTATGTTCCTTCGCCCATCTCCCTTGCAAACCCTGCCCGCAACCTCTACGCTACTGGCTCGGAGAAAAACAAGACTCCTTCGATGCCGGACCTCTCACCCGAACTGCTCGCTTTCGGCTTCATCTGGTACATCGCATTTCTATTCTCCACCACCTGCCACGAAGCGGCCCACGCCCTCGTCGCCAAAATCGGAGGCGACACCACCGCAGCCTCGGGCGGCCAGGTCACGCTCAATCCCGTTCCCCACATCCAGCGCGAACCGTGGGGCATGGTCGTGATTCCCCTGATTTCTTTTGCGCTCAGCAAGGGTCAATCCATGTTCGGCTGGGCCAGCGCGCCCTACGATCCGCTCT
>WNFO01009383.1_pt1 | contig 10653 bp, 10 predicted proteins | sample 5400251 | NCBI WGS metagenome assembly WNFO01 (sample SAMN13153354, study PRJNA577476) | soil metagenome | isolation source: 100 cm saprolite under Madrone tree | place: USA:California | collected 2016-06-14 | reverse complement strand
CCGATTCTTGCGAGGAAATTTGCTTTCCGTCAGGGGCTATGGATTGAGGACTTACAAATCCCGCCAGGGCAGGAATGCAGCAACGGTAGTCTGATCCTCCTTGCCGTAGTTCTCTGGCGGACTTTTCAAACCGCGCAACGACGGCCTGCCCCGAGTGAACTCGAAGGAGGCACACTGCTTGGTATCAGTTATGAAACTCCTTAAAGTAAAAACGGCGCGGTTCTCGCGAGTCGTCGAAAAGTGCGGTAAGCCGCAGGCTTATACACTCTGGCAAAAGCCGGCTGCGGATCGTTATCTCCAATCGCAAATAAAGAAAAATCGCGTGATGACAATCCTGAAGAGCGAGAGCGGGACCGACTTCGGAATCGTCGGGTTCAAACAAAGAAAAGGCGCAACCTATCTCGTTTTTCCTAAATCGCTGAAACGCTTCGCGGACAAGCGGATCATTGGAATCGACTGGTCGCTCATTCGCGAGTAGCCGTTTAGTAAACTCGACGGCTTAAAGCCGTCGAGTTCTTGGATAGATTCGCGGTTGCACGAAGCGCTGTCGCATACGCTGGGCTCAGCGGATTTCTTCGACCCCGCGCAGTCAATGTGCCGGGGAGGCCAGACTTTCCAGCTTTACCCTGGCGGCCAGGCGAGCGCACGCTTGCCCAGCAAATGGACATGCAGATGTGGCACACTTTCACCCGCATCGGGCCCGCAGTTAATCACGACACGATAGCCGCTCGACAACTCCAGTTTCTTCGCCATGTCGCGCGCGATAAGCAGTAATTTGCCAAGCAGCGCGCGATCGTCATCGGTCGCGTCCGTTAAACGCGGGACCACCTTTTTTGGCACGATTAGCACATGCACGGGGGCTTGCGGGTTAACATCGTGAAAAACGACTGCGTCGTCATCCTCCCAAATGATTTTCGCCGGGATTTGTCGTGCGATAATTTTTTCAAAAATGGTCATGGTTCTTCAGAGCTTGGAGTGCCGGTCACCGGATTGCTGTAAATCTGCGCAATCTGATTCTAATTCAAATCCGAAAACTGGAGCCGTGTCGGCGTGTCTCGCAAAATTTTTAACGCACGGAGCAATCCAACCGCGCAAAATCAGTCGTCGCTGTTAGTCTTTCACGGACGAAGCAGACAATTTCCTCGCGCAGCGCGTCGCAGGCGCGCGTCCAGGTTTTCACGCCGCGAAGATGCTTCACACAAGGCTGAAGCGAACAAAGCCGAAGATTGTCGGCGCCGGTTTCGATCAAGCTGCTGATTCGCTTTTCAAGAAGATCAAAAAACGCGAGTTCATAACCTGTGCCGGCATGATGCGCGATATCCAGTAACGAAATGGAAATTGGCGGTGGCGAGGGTGAAAAATGCGGCACAATTTCCTTGTAGCCGATCGCTCTCAGCACGTAACGCACAGTCTGCGACAATTGGTTAAACGCCACCACGTTTTCGTCATTTCGCAGGTGCAGATAAAAAGCAATGCTCTCAGTCACGTGATCGGTGAGCCACCAACTGGGATAACCGGCTTCATCAGCTGCCCGCGTGAGCGCAGCATGCAGCCAATCACGGCTAAACTCGAAGAGTTGTCCCGAGTTTGTGCGGAGATATGGAAATTCTTCCTTAAACGCGACCATGATTCTTGTTCTGGATGTTGCGTGATCCTGGCGTGGAATTCTGAGCGGCTTCAGGCGGAAATAATTCCCGCTGGAGCGCATTGGGTTTTACACGACGTCCCAATGTTTGAATGGCATCCACAAATTGATCGACGTCCTGAAATTGCTGGTACACGGAGGCGTAACGCAAATACGCCACCTCATCGATCGCCCGGAGTTTTTCGAGTACTTTCGCACCGATTACCGACGAAGGGTGTTCTGTTACGCTTCACCACGCGGAGGTCAGAGCGCTCGATCTCCTCATAAGTGGTGTAGCGATATTTACACTTCAGACATTCGCGGCGGCGGCGGATGCTGGAGGCATCCCGCGACTGACGGGAATCGATGACTTTGTCATCACGAGACCCGCACTTGGGGCAACGCATAGTGTTAAGAGGCTAATTACCACACCATAAGTTGTGGCGTCAATGGTTCTTTGAAGTTTCTGCCTCATTCCTTCTCATTCAATAAACGACCGAACTACTTGGTCGGGCGCGACCGCCGGGCGCGCCGTGGGATACATTGACTCGCCGAGGCGTTGACGCAGCAATGCCCCAACGCTACACCGATTCAGGATGCAAAGCCGTACAACTCGCAGCGCAGCTTACGGCCCGTGGCTCGTCGGCCTCGGCGCGGCGCTTTGGGGCACAGAAAGCGCGTGGCGCATCCCGCTCAATGAGCTTTTCGACGCAAAGGTGATCGTCTTCTGGGAGCATGTGCTTATCCTCATCATGTTCCTGCCGATCTTGATCCCGCGTTTGCACGAGATCCCAAAAATCCGCGCACGCACATGGGGATTCCTGCTTTTCTCCGGGTTCGCCGGCTCAGCGGTCGGCGCAATTTTTTTCACGTTGGCGTTGAAATATGGGAACCCAACGGTGGTGAACGTGATCCTGAATATCCAACCCGTTATCTCTACCATCGGCGCGTTCGTGCTTTTTGGTGACCGGCTTGCGCGGCAATTCTCTCTTTACGCTGGCATCGCTATCGTTGCTGGCATCTTCGTCTCTGTTGCGCATCCAACCATGATCGCAGTCTCCTTCGAACGCGCTGGCCTGAATCTCGGCACGGGCTACGTGCTCGTGTGTGCACTATTCTGGGGACTTTCAACCGTTGCAGGACGCGGCGTCATGATCGGCATGTCTCTCCGACTCGCCTCCAGCATGCGCATTGTCGTCGGCCTTACCTGCATGGCGCTGATTCTTTTGGCGTACGGCAAACTGAATGGCGCGGCGCTCTGGCCGGGGGCGGCGCAGGCGCACCCCACCAAGGCAATTGTTTGGCTGATTCTGCTCGCTTCAGTCTCAGGCGGAATTCCGCTTTTGATTTATTTTCAAGGGCTGCGTCTCACGCGCGCATCGACGGCGGGTTATTTCGAAATGATGCAAACGCTCGCTGCCGTATGCATCACGTGGGGTTTCTTCCACGCCAGCCTTCACCTGCACCAAGTCATTGCAGCCATCGTACTGATTGGTGCCGTCGCCATGGTGCATCATGTCCAGCGAAACGTCGAACAACACCCGCTCCCCGCAGGGTATCACGCATCGAAAGGCATTACGGAGGGATGACCCAATAATTACTTGGACTCTTATTCTCGCCGTACTTTAACAGATGCCGTTTCGCAGCCGGATAATCGTGAATTAACCAATATAAGTCGTCGACGACGGGCCTCTCGAGAAAAACGCGATGCTTCCTAAGAGAGTCTTTCTTCGAGAAAAATGAAACATCGACGAGATCAATTTTATCGGGAAGCTGTTTCTTATAGTAGAGAAACGTTTGAATTTCATCCAGGTTCGTATCTGGAGAGAAGTGTTCTGTCAGGCCAATTGAATCAACATTGTACAGGAGTTTAGCCAGCAATAAAACGTTGTCGTCAGAAGCGACGTAGATCGTGATCCTGTTTACCAAGCTTTGGAGCTCAGATTTAAAGTCTTCATCAAATTCTTCTCTATCAACGTTAGGCATCAAAAATATGACATGGTCCAACTTTAGATTCTTAGCGTTTGGATCGTTATATAACTTGTGGAGCGCCAGACATACCAACCGACAGCCAAGACTGTGTGCGACGACAATTATCTTTTGCGGCTTAACTTCATTACTTATCGTGTTCAGCAAGTTTACGAGGTGCTTTGTGGACCGAGGCACTTGTAAGAGGTCGCGCGTATAGCCAAGGACCGATTCACTGCTGGTCCAATCGAAGGTGAGTATATTCGCATCAATGTTTAAGTCGTGCGCCAGTTGAGCGCAATGTATAGCGCTGAGGTTAAATGAGGGTCTATAGCCGTGGATCCAAACAACTAATGGCTTCGCTGCCTGATCCTGAAGAAGCCTAATGAAATTCTCATAAGGAATCGACTCCACTTTCTTGATAATGTCGTCGTTGATTTGAGAGCCTGCTAGACGATCCTCGGGTATTTGAACCTTTATGAATCCATACGAGACTTGTCCCGCATAGTCGCTAGCATAGGTAGCGTTGCCATTGCTACGGGGACCTTCTTTTCGGTCGGTTACGTAATAGATCGTTTCGTTGAAGTTTCTCCTGACTATAAAGGGCTGAGCTTTTCCGTGAAGTAGCCTAGTTATAGCTGTGCCCAGATGGGCGCCGTGGAGAGTGAAATAAGAGGCTGTAACCAATCCAAGTATGTAACAAAGCGCCACGAGGAGAATGACAACGACAGCATTTTTTCGCACGAGCTTGATCTTTAGTTTTGCGCGGCGCTCGTGTGAAGCACAAAGTCGTTGCAGTGCAATGCATTCGCTTCGGCACGCACGGTCACCCGCAACGGCTGAGCGTAGCGCCGCCGGCAGAGCAGTCGCGCTTGTACCAAACTAACTAGCGTGCCCAGATTCTCTGGCTGGTGCCGTTTTCTCCGGGAACTCGAAACCAACCTTCCCGTCTTCCAACTTGAGATAGGCGGAGAAGGGCCGTCCTCTTTTTGAAATGAAGCCGTCGAGGAGATCGGTTTTGCCCAACACGAGGAGTTTCTGCGCCTGCTCTTTGGGAATGTCGCGGCCAAGAATTGTTTTGCTTAGCTTGAATTTGCAGGGCTTTCGATCTGCCTGGGAACGCTCGCAAATATAGCTGTTCTCAGTTTCAAAAATTTTCCCGCCGCATTTTGGACATTTGCCGAGTGACTCCTTGCCTGCGAAATCGATCTTAGCGACCGGCTCTTTGGGCTTTCGTTCTCTTTTTGCCTGCGGCTCGCGCTTCTCAAATTCGAAGCCGACGTCTTTTTTGTCGGTCAACACGAGATACGCTTTGAAAGGTCTGCCCTTGCGCGAAATGAACCGCTCAAGCAAATCGGTCTTGCCGGTTTCGAGCAGTTTGTTCACCTGTTCGCGGTCGATCGAGCGTTGCAAGATGACTTTGCCCGATCGAAAGTCGCACGTTTTATTCGGCCCGGTTGAATTTTCACAGACATAACTCATTTCGAATTCGAACACGCGCCCACCACACTTGGGACATTTGCCAAGCGGTTGCTGCCCTGAAAAATCGACTTGTTGCGCAGCGCCGTTCTCCTGTCCATTTGATCCGAAATCGAATTCTGCTTTGAAGTCGTCGCTCAGCTTAAGCAGGGCATGGAACCGTTTCCCTTTCCTGCTCCGAAAGCCGCCCAATGGCCCCACGTGTTTCTCACGGACAAGAGTCTCGAACTCTTCGCGGCTCAGCAATCGACCGGCAATGGTTTTCCAAATCGTGAAATCGCATTCGTCATTTGTGCATGTGAAACTCTTGAACCGCTCGACAATAGGCGAACCGCATTTGGGGCACTTGCCGAACGGCGCGCTCTCCGGCATGTGTTCGTCAGGGTGAAAGTGTTTGGCCTTCCCGACGATGTCGTTCGTGAGCTCGCGTATGTCGCGCATGAACGCGTCACGCGTCAGCTTGCGATGCTCAATCTCATGCAGGCGAAATTCCCATTCTCCGGTCAGTTCCGGGCTGGTCAACTCCGGCACCGCATTTTTCAAAAGCGTAATGGTTTGGATGGCCTTCGCTGTCGGCTGCAGCTCCTTGCCGTGTCGCACCAGATAGTGCGCTGAAATCAATGTCTCGATGATGGCCGCGCGCGTCGCCGGCGTGCCGAGCCCTTTCTCTTTCATTGCCTCGCGCAATTCTTCATCTTCGACAAGTTTCCCCGCTGATTCCATCGCGCTGAGGATCGTCGCCTCGTTATAGCGAGCAGGCGGTCGCGTCTGCTCCGTTTTTATTTCAATGCGCACCGTTTCGACGCGTTCGCCCTGCGTCACGGCGGGCAGATTTTCTTCCGGCTTCTCACTTGCGGCTTCGCGTCCATAAACCTCCAGCCATCCGGGCGCGACGAGAATTTTCCCCTCCGTTTTGAACGGCTCGCCTTCCACGCGGGTGATCCGAGCCGTGTTCTCGTATTGCGCAGGCGGAAAAAACACAGCCACGAAGCGCTTGGTCACCATGTCGAAGAGCGCCTGCTCGTGATTGTCCAGCGATCGAGGAAGTGTGCCGGTCGGAATAATGGCAAAGTGATCGCCCACTTTCGCGTTATTGAAGATGCGCTTGTTTGGCTTAACCCAGTTATTGGCGAGCACTTTTCTCGCGAACGGATTGTCGATCTTACCCAATGTCGATCTAACTGTCGCAAGATAATCTTCCGGCAAAGCGCGCGAATCTGTACGCGGGTAGGTAATGGCCTTGTGCCTTTCGTAAAGTCCCTGCGCGATTTGCAACGTGCGTTTCGCGGAGAGCCCGAGGCGATTATTCGCCCCGCGTTGCAGGCTGGTGAGGTCATAGAGTTGAGGAGCCGCTTGCGTGCTTGGCTTCTTTTCTTCCAACTCAACGACGCCCTGCTTGCCGTTGCACTTGCGCTGGATCGCCTCAGCGATTTCGTGGTGCCACAATCGCGCCGCGGCGCGATGCTCGTCCCAGAGCGAGCCATTTCCAGCGTCAAGCCGCTGCTCCGCATCGGGCAGATTCAATTGCAGCGGGTGGAGCAGTCTATTCGTTCGTTCAGTTTCATCCTCGTCCTTTTTGAATGCTTGATCGAACCACCGGCCCGGATATTCGCCGGCAGCGGCGCCGAATGTGCCCATGATCTCGTGCAAGTCGCGCGGCTTAAACTCCTGAATCTTGTTTTCGCGCTCGACGATAATTGCCAGCGTCGGCGTCTGCACGCGGCCAAGTGAAGTCACGGTGCTCCCGCGGCCACCGCTCAGTCGCAAAGTAAATGCGCGCGTTGCGTTGATGCCGACGAGCCAGTCCGCTTCGTTTCGGCTACGGGCCGCGCTGGCCAGCGGTTGCATCTCAGCATCGCTGCGCAATCGCGCGAAGGCTTCGCGGATGGCCTCGGACGTCATGGATTGTAGCCAGAGACGCTTGATCGGCTTTTTCGTCCCGGCGTATTGGACGATGTAGCGAAAGATTAATTCGCCTTCCCGGCCGGCGTCGCATGCGTTAATGATCTCCGATACATTCTTGTCCCTGATGAGCTTGCGAAGAACGTTGACGCGACCGCTCATTTTGTCGGCCGGTTCGAGCTCGAATTCGACCGGCATGATCGGCAGCTTCTTCATGTCCCATTTGTCCTGCTCTTTCATGGAAGCAGGCACTGCAAGCTCAAAGAGATGGCCGACCGCCCAGGAGATCACATATCTCTCGTTGTCGTAGTAGTCTTTGCCTTTTTTGAAGCCGCCGAGTGCCTTGGCGATGTCGCTGGCAACCGAAGGCTTCTCTGTAATTATGAGGGACTTGGACATGGGGCAGGAATCGAACTCAGTTGGAGCGTGTTTGCAAGTCGGAGCAGTTTTGGCTGGACCGTGAAGGCGTAGTAAGTCTCTGGCCTAGCCCAGCTTGACGAAGTATTTTCCGGGCAACTGCTTGACCAAGCGTTTCAATTCCAACTGCAACAATGTGGATGAAACGGTCGCGCTCGGCAATTGGCTTTTTGCAGCAATGTCGTCAATGGACGTCTCGGCCGCTTCAATGGCGTCATAGACGCGGCGCTCTTCGTCAGATAGCGGCGGCAACGGGCGCGCAGCGGCCTCCTGCGAGGGCTTCGTTTCGGGAAGAAGAATCTGCAAATCGTCCAGAATGTCGCTGGCATCCATAACGAGCTTCGCGCCTTGCTGGATAAGGCGATTCGATCCCATTGCGCTCGGCGCGTTAATGTGACCCGGGACGGCGTAAACGGAGCGGCCCTGTTCCAGCGCTTGCGCCGCGGTGATTAAAGCGCCGCTGTTCAAACCGGCTTCCACCACGAGAATCCCGTGGCTCCACCCAGAAATGATCCGGTTGCGCATCGGAAAGGTTTGTCGATCTGGCTCAATTTCCATTGAAAACTCAGACACGATTGCGCCATTTCCGTTTCGAATTTTCTCGGCCAGCGCGGCGTTCTCGGGCGGATAGAGCTTCGCCAACCCGGAGCCGATTACTGAGATAGTGCGTCCTTTTGCTGCGAGCGCCCCTTGATGGGCAGCGGTATCAATTCCGCGCGCGAGGCCGCTGATTACGGTCAATCCCGCGTAAGCCAGTTGGTAGGACAGCTTCTTCGCGGACTCCATTCCGTAGTGCGTGGTTCGCCGCGCGCCGATAACTCCAATGGCGTGATGATCGCGCTCCTGCAATTCTCCCCAAACGTAAAGCACGATGGGCGGCGCATGGATTTCGCGCAATGGACGCGGATACGATGGCGATTCCTGCATGATGACAGTTGCCCCAAAATCGCGAACGCGTTTAAGCTCTCCGGCGAGGTCAACAGTCGATTCCCAGTTTGAAATCTGGTCCGCCACCTCGTTCCCGATTCCTTCGATCTTGCGGAGCTCGCTCCGTTTTGCCCCGAGGATTTGTTGCGGTTCCTTAAAAACTTCCAGCAATTTGCGCAGGCGCACGGGTCCGACAGTCGGCAGCATGTTGAGCGCGATACAGGCTTCAGTCGCGTTCACGTTGAAATTGTGGCATGGGCTTCCAGCCCATGTTCTATCGGCAGGATGCCGATGCTACGCCTAAAACGGGATCTCGTCCTCGTTTGCCTCGGTTGCTGCTGATGGTTTGGGTGGTGCCTTCGTTTGTCGATTCTCTCCACCGACCTCTGCGGCGCCACCAGCTCCACCGGGACGACCGCCCAGCAACTGCATGCTCTCGCCCACGACGCGCAGCTTGGTCCGCTTCTGGCCTGTCTGTTTGTCGTCCCAACTGTCCATCTGCAAACGTCCTTCGATGAAAACTGGCCGTCCTTTCTTCAAGTATTCGCCAGCGATCTCCGCGAGGCGCGCCCAGAGCACAACGTCGACATAAGTAACTTCCTCGCGTCTTTCTCCGCTATCTGTGGTGTAAACGCGATTGACGGCAATACCGAGATCGCAGACTGCGCTGCCCTTGGGCGTGTAACGCACTTCGGGGTCGCGCGTGAGATTTCCTAGCAGAATGACTTTGTTAAAGCTGGCCATGTTCGCGTTATAGCGAAATTACCTTCGTTTGGCCACCTTTTTTGCCGACTCCTCTTTCTTCTCGGGCAGGCGTTCGTAATTCTGGCGATATACTTCTGGATCGAGCTTGAATTTCGTTCGTAGCTTTGCGATTACCCCTGGATCAGCGTCAAAAATAAGATTCACGTAATATCCGGAATCGAGTGGTCCAGCCACATACGAAAATTGGCGCTTGTCCATTTTTTGCACCTGTTCGATCTGAGCTCCTTCTTTTTGAAACTCCGATTCAAGTCGCTCGATGATTTCCCTGACGGTCTCTTCCTTGCCCTGAGCGTTCAGCACCAGCAGCGCTTCGTAACGGCGGTTCATGTTTCTTCGGTTTGTTGAGCCCCAGCTTCCGGTCGCCGCGGCGATACCGCCTCGGCACGCGAGCTTTCGGGATTGAAAGTGTTCATCGCGGAAATAACGCCATTGTCAATCGCGCATTTCACCGCTTCTACCGCGCGACTGATCGCAGATCTAACCAGAGGTTTCTCCTCGTCGAGGAATCGGTTCAATACGTAATCAACCGATCCTTCGCGCGACGCCTCGCCGATCCCGAGGCGCAAGCGCGGGATCTCTTCGGTTCCGAACTGCATGATAATTGATTCAAGCCCGTTGTGGCCACCCGATCCGCCCCGCGTGCGCAGGCGGAGGCGACCCAACGGTAACGCAAGATCATCGAGTACGACCAGCATTTCCTGGGCCGCCATTTTATAAAACTGCGCCACTGCAAAAATTGGATAGCCACTCCGATTCATGAAGCTCATCGGTTTGAGTAAGAGAACGGCCCCACATTTTGCCGACAGCGCTTCCCATTTTGACGATTTTTCCCATGTTGATCCAAATTGCGCGGCGAGCTGATCGACCACCATGAACCCCACATTGTGGCGCGTAGCCGCGTATTCGGCGCCAGGATTTCCAAGGCCGGCGACCAGCCGGATTGGTTTTTCTTCCACAGTCGCGCAACCGAAAATCCAAAATCGAAAATCGAAAATGGATTACTTCTTCTGCTCCTTTTCTTTTGGAGCCTTTTCCTTTCCAGCCGGAGCGGGAGCGGCAGCTTCGCCCTCTTCCTTTTTCTCGGTGATCACTTCCGGTCCAGCAGCCACAGCTTCCGCTTCGGCCGCAACTGGTTCTTCTTCAACTACGGGCGCGACGACCGAAAACGCTGTGAGATCAGGCTGCACTTTCGCTGTGACGCCGGAAGGAAGTTGAATGTCGCGAACGTGAATGGAATCGCCGATGTTCAGTTGAGAGACATCCACGGTGATCCGGTCCGGCAAATCGGCCGGCAGACATTCAATCGCCAGAGCGCGCAAGCTCTGCTCAAGCAATCCGCCAAAAGTTTTGACGCCAACTGCTGTGCCCGTTGATTCGAGAGGAACCTCAGCTTGAATCATCTGGTCCATTGAAATCGCGTGAAAATCGACATGACGAATCTCACCACCGACCGGCGAGTGTTGCACCTCCTGCACGAGCGCAGTGCGACTGGATCCTTCGCCGGCAACCTCAAGTTCAACTAAAACGTTTTCTCCGGAAGCGTGGCTCATCATGGTGTTGATCTCGCGTGC
>WNFO01006062.1_pt1 | contig 10654 bp, 13 predicted proteins | sample 5400251 | NCBI WGS metagenome assembly WNFO01 (sample SAMN13153354, study PRJNA577476) | soil metagenome | isolation source: 100 cm saprolite under Madrone tree | place: USA:California | collected 2016-06-14 | reverse complement strand
AAATCTTCCCACACGACGTTCGGAATGGCACAGCTGTTATCGATCTCTCCGCCTGCTGGCACGAGAGCGCGACCTGAGCTCCATCGTGAGGCATGGCGAGGCTTGAAGCGCAGTCCTACAGTGAGGTAGGTCAGCGGATCTCAGGGAAGCCTGCAACCCGAAATCGGTTGACGAAATAGGAGCAATATGGCGCTCCGAGTACGCGCTACCACAAAGGCGCTTCGTGTCAAAACAGGCTCCTGCTGACAGATCCCTGGCAAGACGTTAGATATTAGATTGAAGCCTCCTCCATATGCCTCTTATCGCTAATCCACGATGGCAGCTGCTGGTGCCTCCGAGTCTACTGTCTCACTCACCACTTTTCTCTCTGTACTAATACCCTTGCAGTTGCACCTGTCCCCGCTGAGAGCTGCGAATGCTGAGGGACATTGATTCCCGCAAATGACTTCTATTCTTGTCTCCAAGGAGAACCAAGTCCATTGTCTACGAATACCAATGATCAGGGGGATGTATGCCGTGGCTCCAGAAGCATAAATTTCATCTAGAATCGTCCCGTGACGTGGCCTTGCGTGAATATTAACGTTGCGTGGACGTGATTGCAAGATCTCGAGATAGGTGGACGGTTACGTATTAATATCAATGCGTCTTTCCAACCGATTAACGTTGCGCGTCACGATTTTACTTGCGCACCTGTCAAATGTATACAACGATTAAGATTACCTTGGAGACAACCATAAATACCCTGCAGGCACGTAGGTCCCGATATCGCTGACGTGGCATAGGATCAGCCTCTTCTAACTCCCTAAGCAATGTCAGACAATGATTAGTGATGTCGATTCTTGTGAATATTCTCTAAAAGCAACAGCTAATACGCGACCAATGACTCCATACACCCTGTATAACGAGCGGGTGAGAATCACAGGTGATATGTGGGCACTCACACTTGCCGTCTGGATCACATCGATCACACGCTCGAGTGTAGCTTTGTTGTCTCATAGGGTAATTGTTAGATCAATGCGCAAAACATCGTACAGAAACCTACCAGAGCCGATCAGCTAGCGGTGATACAATCACGCACTCAGGTCGTCGGACAGAGTGAACATGGCATTCTGTGCTGGCTCAAACTCTGGTTGTGGAGAGTGTTAGAGATCTTAACGATAACAAAAAAAGTAGGCTGTCGGTCCCTTTCTGAAGGGATGACGTCTTGTCAACCTCGCCATTGGCCAACAAAGAACTCAACACTTTGGTTCTCTGGTGCCAGGCGCTGAAGTCCGAGAAATCAGCCTCAATCTTTTTGGTCGTATACGAAAGCTCGGCCTTCTCGGGACGACGAATGGGAATAACTCACTGCGAGGACATGACAGCGACAGTCCCACGCCATAACCGGAACGGACAGAAAGCTGAGAGTCATGTATGAACATCCGGCATCAGTGAACAAACGGACAGTTGCTAGAATCGGCATCGAACACTCTGCGATCTGCTCGAGACACCATCTCCTATGATTCCAGATCCAGTAGACTTTCGGGTGAACTTTGAGCGCTGTTGTTGTCATAGCCAGATCATCGTTCAATAAATCGTTAATCTCTTCCAGAGTACTGCAATTGGGCTTGAGTGACAACGGACGGTAATTTGGAGGGTGATGATATACCTCTCAGGGAATACACCATTGGTGAGGATGTTCCTACGATAGTTCCATACTGTGTAGAATTCGGGATTGGTTACCGTAAGTTAGGATGTGCTGAGAGGAGCTGCGTCGTGAGACTGAATGCCTCTCTGCTCCAAACATTATTCTTTTTCTAACGAAGGGTTAGAAGAGGAGTGAATACATGAGAAAGAGTAGCATACCCCGGGAAGAATGTCGTCTTCAAGGTGAGATAGACGGAGGGCTGTGCGTTCTCGCGCTGTCGTTTAGCAGCGAGTGATTCTCCTATTTGTTTTACGCCGTGCTGTGGTGAATTGATGTCAGAGGCGATGAGACCGATGGTGGATGAACTCAAGGTGCGCCGCTCTGACCGCCACTCTGACCATCAATGCGTGAACATCGAATCCCTCTCCGCCTCATTCCGCCTCACTTTCTCTATTCCTACTCCAAGCACACATCAACTCTTGTCTCTGTAAAAGACCTACATAGGGAACAAGGCCTCCTCTGCAACTCATCCTCGTCCCGACAATGGTGGTTCGCGATCCGCACAACACGTTCGTACAAGCTCCGGAAATCTTACCTTCATATGCGCATGTCCTATGTCTCGGGTAAACAACTACAGTAAAAAAGGAAAGCTGGTGGAAAAAAGAGACTTCCAGACATCAAAGATGCTATCGAAGAGCAGGAGGATCTGGAACTATGAGAAGGTGGTCTTGATGGCGTGGTAGGATGGGAAGAGTGGAGGACATTAGTTGCCGCCTTGAGCGTGCTTTGATGTGGTTACCGAGGGTCCGTTATCAACTCGTATACTTCTGCTCTAACGCTAAATTATATCATGTACACGCATTCAGCTTGGACGACGCACCTCTATCTTCTACCACCAAAACTGCCTTCCAGTCCTCTCACATTCTCATGCACGTCGAACCCATGATCGGGCACTACGAACCTTACTTCCCTTTTAGCCAACGCCAACGAATGTCCAATTGGCCACAGTTCCCTAAACAGCGTTGACCACACTGTCCGTTCCACCTGGAGTCAAATTCTGACTCATATCTCGGACACCTTGTCGGCGGAGTCCGTGTCACCGTCTACTACCAGCACCATTAATGCTGTCCCGGTTCCAGAATCATTCTTCACCCCCCGCGAGCTCACCTCCATCCCTCGCAGCGACAAAGAAAATGGGTATACCCTTCCGAAGCACAGTTTTACGCGGCGATGGCGAGTAAGAACCACGATCCCAAGACGCCGGACATGAAGGTCGTGCACCCACCCACAACGCCGTGAACGAGCGCCCATAGTCGCACATCAAGGAATGGGAAGTGGGAGGTGGTGGAGAGTGCTGTGGAGGCATTCGCCTGGTCAGTTTCAAGGGCAGACCAGGAAAGCCCAGCCCAAAGGCGAGAATTCTGATCATCCTCGGGTGAGTATACCTCTCTCTGACCCACTCGTCTGATGAATATGCTCGTGTCCTGTCGCAGTTACAGCCCCCCTTTCGGCAGGCATGATTGGATCGTGGACCACTGTGAAACTTGCATGCTTTATGTGATAGACTTTTATGCGCAGGCCCTTTACACGTCTCTTTCTTCCTTGACCTGCGATCCGCTCTTGACAGCTGGGAGACGGTGAGCATGTGCGCCACCACGTTCGTGAACTGGACGCGTATAATTCGGCATACTTTTTCTGGCTCTTCCTCTCTACCACCGGCACCCTCAAAGCTCACTTCCTGAGATGTGACGGCCGCCTTCACAAGGTACACCGATTTTATTGCCAGGTGGTGCATGACGGGATGAGTGTCCGCAAAGCGACAGAAGGACCCCTGCGAATACTGGTGTATGGTGTACTGCGGGTCCACGTTCGGATCGGAGCGGAACAGTATCGGAGCACCTGTGTGTTCATTTTTTCTCCTCGTTTTTTCACTGCCCCTCTCACATCCCTCTCGACCAGTCACCACTGGCGCAAGACAAACTGCGAACGAATCACGCTCCTTCCCGCTTTTCCCGCTTTTTTCCCTCTTTTTCTTCGTACTTAGGCAACGGCACTTAGGCAACGACAAACAGCGCTTAGCCGCGCCCGTGCGGCACCAGCCCTTTGTCTTCATTTTTACTGACATTTATTTTTCCTGGACGTCCGGCACAACGACGACGCGTATACCCACTCCTTCACGAATCTGCTCTTTTCATACCACCAGTCTCGACTATCTAGTAGGGACTCAGATGTATCTAAGCGGCCTCCTCGCTCGTAGAGGAGCACATCACGATCTTCGATCGATGTTCGCGTGTTGTGTTTTCTTTCCATTTCATGGCATATAAAAAGGGATGAGTGAATCCTGAAAGGAAAATGAGTAAAGAGAGTCAGAAAAGAGTCACGGTGTATAATTCACCGTAAGTGCATGGGTGGGCTTTAAGCTCATGTCTGCCTTTCCTTGCTTTTCGTGAAAATTTTGGAGCCAATGGAGCCAACCCACTTCCGCTTCTCTAGTACTTGTCGGCCTTCGCCAGCCATCGATCCTTCTGCAGGAGCCTCTGTTAAATTTGGTTTCTTCGCAGGCTCCTCTTCCTCAGGCTCTCGCTCTTTTGCATCATAGCCCTCCAGCTTCACTTGTGATGAGAATATTTTGAGATTCTGTAAATCGGGATCTTTCGGATACCGGCATTTGAGGACTGAGACATCATCGGGAAGGATGAAAATGAAATGCCAATTTTCCCGTGGTGGGAACTTGTTACACTTGGCAAACCGTGAGATGAATCCAGGTTTGATATCGTGGTCACCGGAAACCGTAAACTGGAAAAGATACAGGTTGTTGCCACAGTAAATGAAAGAGTCGACCGCTTCTGCATTTTCTGCAGCCGGGATATAAAAGATACCTGGCTCGACAGCAAGCTCCTCAAGTTCCAAGTGATTGTACTCGCAGATGTCAGGAGTGGGTATATTGAGGGAAATGGACCTGCCTAGAGCATCGAGACGCATGCCCTCCAATTCCCCTGAGAGACGGTTGTGGCTTGTGTGCCATCTGGATTTGTGTGCCATATCGTCCATGTCGTCCAGCCGAACCAATGGAAAGCATTGGATATTAATTCGATTTCGGAAACGCTGCTGGCAAAATGCTTCGAACAAATGGCCCCCCAACCCTCTCGCAGAAGGCTTGCGAGCAAAAAACCGATACCAGTTGATCTGTTCTCTGCTATTGTAGTTCCGCAGTCGGCTAGCAAGTCTCGATTGCATCTGGTCTGTCATAGGTTTTATAATTGACCTGGACTCGATTTTTCTGTCTTCACGCGTGACCAGGAATATACGGTGTGAGACATCATCGATGTTCAAATGTTCAACCCCCTCTGCCAATTCCTGTAGGCGTTTCAGGTCTAGTTGTAGCAAGGCCGAACGAACTGTGGACTGATATGTAGTCAAGGTATCGGGCATGCGTGCTATGTCTAAGCAAAGTCGGGGAATTGGACCAAATCGGTCAAAAGTGTCGTCCATGATCTCAACGTTTGGACAACGCTCAGGTGAGCGTATATTGGCACTATGAATATGAGAAATTGCATGAGCGTGGCACATAATTTAGGACGTGACAAACTGTCACAAACACTTGATGGATCTCGCCCCGTGTCCATGGGTTCATGACTATAGAATGTACGGTGCGAAAATTCTGCCTCAAGGGCTTCATGCGCTCCTCGGCTGGAGATGTAGCATATATGATGAAAAACTTTGTTCCAATGCGATGCTGAATAAGACTGTTTTCATAACCGGTATCTGAGTCAAGGAGAGTCCAGATGAACATCTCATAGTAGTCGGCCTCTGCAAAATCTGCGCCCATACGATAGACACCATCTTCAATGAAAACGTAGTGGTTCCGCCATAGGGGCCAGATGACAGGCCTCTTTTTGGCAAGGCACCTTCGCAATGCATAGTATAACCAATAGCTCTTCCCTGCATGGAAGGTCAACAGTCCTGTGATGTGAAGCGCTTGTCACCTTACTCACCAATTCCAGGTTGACCTGTGAGCACAGCGGCTGGTATATCTTCTCCTTCGCCTTTTTTCTTATTGTAAAATTCCTCAAGGAAGTCATAAATTCGAACATAATCAGCCTATCAAGTTCATGAATGAGTGCCAAATTTACCCATCAAAAATATACTCACGCGGATCCAGACACCATCAGTACCAAGGATTTTACCCAAGCCTTCAGCACAAAAATCAAGAAAGTAGCAGCCAGGTATGATGTCGTTATCCTCATCAGTGGATATCTTTGGCTCCTGCTTGGCACGCCATGCAGATTCCTCTTCGGCCATGCTCTTTCCCCAATATTTTGCATGAACCCGGCCCAATCCATTTTCACTATTGAGCCTTGTCCATGGTTCAGATTGATCTATGAGGTTCACAAGAGATTCGAGTGAAGATTTCGATGCGGGTGCAGTAGTACTGGTTGATGACATGGTGATGGTAATGGAACCTCCTGACTCGCGCTTTGAACAACACCCTCCACTCGACCCCTAGAATGGCAGACTCTAGTTCCGTCCTTATAGCTCCGTCCTTACAGAGTCAAGAAAAGATGGGATTAGGCGGGTATTATACTAGTCATAGGAGAAGCAAGTACCACACGCTGTATGTATGTAAGGAATGGAAGGAAACCGAGAAGAAAGGGAAGGGTACACATGGGAAGGGGCGTAACGTCGGAAAGGGGAAAAAAAAAGGAGAACGAAAAGAAATTATACAAATCCAACGGACTCGAACTCGCACACAAACTTCTCTCTGCACTGCACTACCATCTAGCACCCTCGAACGACTATGACAGACCTCTCTCTCCAACGTCCATTCACTGTTTTAGGTCAAGGCGCCTGTAAAGAAGAAAAAAAAGGCAGTCAGCGGGATATAACACCGGTGGAAGGAAATATATACGCACTGCGTTATACAATCGTACAAAAACTTGTAGCTCCGCAGGTTACCCTTCAACCGGCGAATATCGATCGAATACGTATCATTAAGACCGTCCAACTTCGTCAGCTCGACATAGAATCGTACTTCATCGCCCTGGTCCTGAGTTGGATCTCCATACACGGGTTCGCGTACCATCTCGCCAGGCTGGGTCGATCGACCCCCAGGCGGGTGTAACGCGCTTCCGGGGGATAGGATAGGTGAGGTCGCCATGTTGGGTGAGGACGCTTCGGAGTCGCCAGAGACTTGTGAGGATTGTCGGCGCATAAGTAGGCCTTTGAGCATTCCGCCCGTCGCACCACCAAACGACGATTGTGAAGGCACGGGGAGTCCGCGTTTGTCCACCTATAAAGTACACATACACAGATCAACATTAGCCTCACACAAAACATCATGAAGGAAGGACTTACCCCGTTCGATGCCGCGGATCCTATCAACGTGAATGCAGCGAGGGGCTCCCGCATGCCTGGGACGATACCCGACGGTGCAGCCGGAGCACGCCGTCTCTTCGCACGCACACACCGATACTTATAGTCGCTCTCGACCTGTACATCAACGTTCATGCCTTCAAGTACCTCACGCACATGACGCATAACGTCAGACGGAAGACCAGTCGTGACCGTCGCTTGGCTGACAGCCCCATGATGCGTGCGGATAACACCCTTAGGCGGGGCAACATGCCGCCGTACGAGTTCTGCAAAGCTCGGTACGCCTTGTGCACCCTCTGTCCCGGTGCTGGCAGTACGGTGGGAGCGAGGTGGGCCCATGTGCGACGGCGCGTACTCCTCGGCGTTGATACCGGTGGGGAACACCTGCATAGCGTTGACAGACGTTGAGGAATTGTTCGAGCGGACTGCGAACGCGTTGCGCACAGAGGGCTTCCCGCCCAAGGGTGTAGATGTTTCTCCGTCATCGCCAAGGCCGCGACCCTTACTGCGCGAGCGGAACCACTGCATAACTTTACGCGCTTTGCTCGAGCTCGCAGACATCCCATGCCCAACGGTGTCTGGTGCGCCCGGTACCTTTTCGCTAAGCATGGCATCCCTCTCTGATGTCGACGTGGGGAGCGTCGGACGAGGCTGGCGGTCTGATGGCTCGCGTGAGGGCACCTTCTCGCGTGATGGCGTATCAAGATCACGAGCCGAGCTTCGGCCAGGGCGCGCTTTGATGGTGCGCGCGAGTGGTTCAACCATAACGCTCAGCGTGCTGCGACGGCTCTTCTTTCCATTGTCCGGACTAAGCAATGATGTCTGTGTAGCAGAAGCCTCGACAGTCGGACTGGATGAGGGCGACGGAGTAACTTGTAATGTTGATGGGCGGCGGGAAGTCGACCCCGATATTTTTGAAATGGTTGTATACAGCGAATTTGCCATCGAACTTTCCGACGGGGCACGGGCTGCCTGGGGGGCATGCGGCGCCTCCGTTTGGGTTGGGGAACCAAAGATCTTGCTGAGACCCATCTTGTCGATGGAGATGCCTCTGTTGTGCTTGTTCTTTCTGGATGAACCCGAACCGGTTGTACCTGCTGCAATGTAAGACCCTTTTTCGTCGGCTTGAGGCTGTGGGGTAGTTGGTGGACTAGCAGAATTGACGGTAACGAGTGGTGGCTCGACCTTGGTGGGGTTGTGGTTAGGAAGTAATGTAACCAGTGGTGATGGGGGAGGGGGACGAGGTCCGGTGAGGGATGATGTCCTGCGGTGTTTATCACGTTGCTGTTGCTGTTGGGGCGGCGCTGACGGTGGTTGAGCCGGCGATTTTTGAGGCAATGGTGGCGTCGACGACTGTAGGCCCTGAGAAGGCCTGGGTTCCCTCTTAGGTGTTTCATCGCGCTTAGGCTGAAGGGCCGCCGACGGGGGCTCGGGTTGACCGTACTCGACCTGGATTGTGTGTCGCATGCCGCTTGCCGCTTTACTGCGCACGCTGCCGGTGCCATTGGCCTTGACCGTTGTCGACCCCGAAGGGATAGGTGGAAGTTGGTCCTTGCGCGGACTTGTGCGTGTTCGCTGCGGCTGCTGTTGCTCGGCGGCGTTGGACACAACGGGTACTGGGGCAGGCGCAGGTTCGCTGGGGCTTTGGGCAAAAGGGTCATCATCCACGTAGCCAGATGGATGGGTGGGAACTACGATCGTGGAGCTGTATCCACGGCGTGATTGCGATTGAGCCTGAGATGCGGCAGCAAGGTCAGCTGAGGTCTCGTACAATGTCTGATCCTCGGGTGCATGAGCGTGGCTGCGAGGTGCGGCGACGACGGCGACGCTAGCATGGGGGAAAACGTCGTTCTTAGCGCTCTGAGAACGCGACACCTTCGAGTGGTCGGCCGCTGCCTGAGCGTTGCGCATCTGCCTCTGATAAGCTTGGCGCTTAGCCTTGTGGAGTTCGATGGCGCCGGATTCGAGGTCTTCGACGGTCTTGTCAAAGAGATGGGCGTTCGGGGCCAACCAAGGGTGTTGCATAACGAGGCTGAGATCAGCACGGCGCTGAGGGTCTGGCTGCAGCATGATGCCCAGTAAGTTACGGGCTTCGCGGGAGATGTAGTCGGGGAAGGACAAAGGGGTGTTGACGATGTACTTGTAGAGAAGGTTGATGTTATCACCGTCTGGATTGGCAGGGTCATCGTCAAAGGGAAGATAACCGGCGAGCATGGCATAGAGAATGACGCCGCAGGACCATATATCGACGGCCGAGCCGACGTAGGCGCCCTCTGAGATGACAAGTTCAGGAGCGGCATAGCAAGGGGAGCCGCATGAGGTCTGCATGAGGTCATCGGCGCGGTGCTCGAAACGATTGGCGAAACCGAAATCAGTGATGATAACATTACGGTTACGGTCAAGGAGAAGATTTTCGAGTTTGAGATCGCGGTGAACGATTTTTCGTTGGTGGATGTACCATACACCGGAGATGAGCTGGGCAAAGAGGCGGCAAGCGTCCTTTTCTTTGAGGAAACGATGGGCGAGAATGTGATCGAACAATTCACCGCCAGAGGCGTAGTCGAGGATGATGCCGATGTATTTGTCTGTTTCGATAACGTCGTATAATCTGACTATATTGGGGTGCTTGAGCATCTGTGTTGCGATGGCCAGTCAGAGACGCTGGAGGGACCAGAAAACAAAAGAAAGGACTACGAACTCTAAGAACCTCGATCTCACGTTCGACTTTTGACATGCGAACAGCAGAATCGACATTATGTCTTTTGATAAGCTTGACGGCGACCTCCTCGCCCCAGGTGGTATGGAGGCCGAGTTTGACCTTTCCAAACTCGCCCTCGCCGAGCGTATGGAGGAGTAAATAGGGACCGAATTTTGGAATGGCGCGACGTGGATGATTTGCAGCATATTGGATGGCGGCAGGGTGAGAATAGATGTCACGGTACGGGGGTTGTTGCTGTTGCTGTTGGTCCTCTGGATGGGATGACGAAGTGACAGAGTGGGATGCGCGCTTGCGGGTAGGCTGTTGGGGAGGGGGAGAAAGTGATGTCGGGCGAGCGGCGGGAGAAGGGCGAGAAGGGCCAGGGATAGACGGGTCAGGGATTTGGAGCGAGTCCATCGTTGTTGTTGGGCGCAAAAGGCGCTGCTCGTCCCCCGCGACGCTCAACCCGTCTCGTCCTCACGTGTCAGGTTCAAACCTCATCCCACGTGTCTATTACAATAACACTCATATCATATCCATAGCACTCGACCACGCTCCACACGCAAATTCAGTCGGATGTGTCAGTTCGCCCGTTATAGTACATCCGACAAAAATACTTCGCAATACATATCTCCTGCTCAATCCTCAGACGTTCAGCTCCGCCTTGTCTCCTTTATCCACCGCTGCTTTCAGCTCAGGGTCTTCCAGGGCAGGTGCCACCCACTCCTTGAGGAACTTATCCACCTGCTGTGGTGCGCGTCCAATGAACGAGCGCGGATCCAGCAGCGCATCAAGTTCATCCTTGATCGGGTCGAAATAAACATCCTTTCGCACGCGTTCAATCAGATCGTTATCCTCTCCGAGTTGTTTCACTTGGTGCGCGGCTTCATGCGACAGTACCTAAAGCGCGGGCATCAGCCAACACATCAATTTGAAAGAATAATGAAACGGAAAAA
>WNFO01006060.1_pt1 | contig 10656 bp, 8 predicted proteins | sample 5400251 | NCBI WGS metagenome assembly WNFO01 (sample SAMN13153354, study PRJNA577476) | soil metagenome | isolation source: 100 cm saprolite under Madrone tree | place: USA:California | collected 2016-06-14 | reverse complement strand
GACAAGTGTTCATGCCGTTTCACTTTGCTGAAACGAACGTGAACGAAGTGACACAAAGTGCCTTCGACCCAATTTCGCGTGAGCCCAACTACAAGCAATGCGCGGTACGCGTCGAGAAGACGCCTCCGAGTGTCGGCTCGGCAACACGCGGAAAGTTCTTTAGACATGTTTCTGCTCAGGAGAGACGCCGATGAAAAGGCTTGTTGTCGTTGGAAACGGCATGGCAGGCGTCGGTTGCGTGGAGCAGATCCTGAAGCACGCGGCGAAGTTTGACATCACCGTTTTCGGAGAAGAAACGCACGTCAACTACAACCGCATCCTTCTCTCTTCTGTGCTTGCCGGAGAGAAAGCCGCTGACGATATCGTTCTCAACTCTCTCGATTGGTACCAACAAAACCAGATACAACTGCGCCTGGGAGTTCGGATTACGCACATTGATGTCAACGCAAAGACGGTGACGGGGGACGACGGCTCCGTCACGTTGTTCGACAAGCTTCTGCTTGCCACCGGAAGCAATCCGCTGATTCCCCCGATGGAAGGCGTAAACAAAGAAGGCGTTTACGTTTTCCGCAATTTAGACGACACCCGCGCGCTACTGGATCGAGCGACAAGGGGCGTGAAAGCTGTCGTCATCGGCGGCGGCTTGCTGGGCCTAGAAGCCGCGCGAGGTTTGCAAGTGCAAGGGTGCGAAGTGACTGTCGTTCACCTGATGGATACGCTGATGGAGCGGCAGGTTGATCTGACCGGCGGCGGTTATCTCAAGACGAAAATGGAATGTCTCGGCATGAAGGTGCTTCTGGAGCGCAACACCGCGGCGATCCTCGGCGACGGAAAAGTCGAAGGCATTGCGTTCAAGGATGGCAGCGGCCTTGAAGCGGAGATTGTCGTGATCGCGGCGGGGATTCGTCCGAACGTGGAGCTCGGGCGAAAAGCGGGCTTGCAGGTGAATCGCGGCATTGTCGTCAACGATTTCATGGAGACCTCCCATCCGGACATTTTTGCAGTCGGAGAATGCGTCGAGCACAAAGGCATCTGCTATGGGCTGGTGGCGCCGCTTCTTGAACAGGGCAAGGTGTTGGCCGCAACCATCACAGGAAACAAAGGACCTCGCTATGAAGGCTCGGTTACCGCGGCAAAGCTCAAGATCATGGGCGTGGATGTTTTCTCCGCGGGCGATTTCTCGGAGAAAGCCCCTGGAACGGATGTGGTGCGATACGAAGATGTCGCGCTGGGCGTTTATAAGAAACTGACGTTGCGTGATGGCAAGCTCGCCGGCGCAATTCTGGTCGGCGACACATCGGACAGCCACAGATACATGGACTGGTTGCGCGCGCAAACGGATTTGACGGCGCAACGCCGTCAGTTGCTCTTTCCCACTCCGACCGAGGATGCAGGCCTAAACGTTGCCGAAATGCCTGACAACAAAGTGGTTTGCGGATGCATGGGCGTAACCAAGGGCACTGTTATCGAAGCCATCCATCAAAAAGGAGTTAACACTCTCGCGCAGTTGAAGGAGTGTACTCGCGCCTCGACTGGCTGCGGCAGCTGTACAGAACATTGTCAGCAATTGCTCAAAGCTGTCGTGCCGGAATTTCAGGAGGAGTCGGAGAAAGTTCTGTGCAGGTGCATTCCGTTCGTCGAGGATAAATTGCGCGACATCGTGCGCAGCCAACGCTTCCGTTCCGTGCAAGAAGTTCTCGATATTTACGGCAACGGCCACGGCTGCGAAATCTGCAAGCCTGCGCTGAGCTACATGATGGACATGTTGTGGTGCGGCGATCATGACGAAGACCGATCGGCTCGCTTCATCAACGACCGCGTGCATGCCAACATTCAGAAAGATGGAACATTTTCGGTGGTTCCGCGCATGCGGGGCGGTGTCACCTCGGCGAAAGAGCTGCGGCGGATCGCGGACGTCGCCGAAAAATACAACGTGCCGATGGTGAAAGTTACCGGAAGTCAGCGCATCGATCTCCTAGGGGTCCAGAAGTCTGACCTGCCAAAAATTTGGGCCGACCTCGGTATGCCTTCGGGCCAGGCGTATACAAAAGGCGTGCGCATGGTGAAGACGTGTGTCGGAACGGACTTCTGCCGCTTCGGCGTGCAGGATTCTACGCGCGCGGGGATTGAACTCGAGCGGCGGCTCGAGCATCTCTACACGCCGCACAAAGTAAAGATGGGCGCGGTGGGCTGTCCGCGAAATTGCGCGGAGGCGACAGTGAAGGACATCGGTCTGGTTGGCCAGGACGGCACGTGGCAGGTCGTCGTAGGAGGCGCAGCCGGAAAGAAAGTTCGCAAAGCCGACCTGCTGATCACCGTTGAGTCCATGGAAGAGGCGCTGCAGGCCGCTACCCTCTTCTTCCAGTACTACCGCGAAAACGCCAACTATCTCGAACGAACTTACGATTTCGTGGAGCGCGTCACGATCGAAAAAGTGCGGCGGGACACCGTGTACGCACCGCTGGGTGTGCAGCAAGGCTTGCGCGAGCGGCTTCGCAAATCGAAGCGCCTGGCTCGCGACGCCTGGCTCGAAGGTGACGAGCCGCGGCATCCCACGCAATTCGTGCAGATCGAACCACTGGAGAAGGTGTGCCAATGAGCGAAACGAAAGCTTGGGTACGCATCACTGCTGTCGAAAACATTCCGTTACGCGAAGGTAGGTCCGTCGAAGTCGGCGGCCACGACCTTGCGATTTTCAATTTAGGCAATCGATTTCTTGCCGTGGAAAATCGCTGCCCGCACCGCGGCGGCCCGCTTGCTGACGGTATTGTCTCTGGCAGCACCGTGGTCTGCCCTTTGCATGCTTGGAAAATTGACCTCATGACCGGCAGCGTCACGAACCGCCCGGAAAATCTGCAATGTGTAAGAACTTTCCAGACACGCGTGGAAGATGGCGTAGTTCTCGTCGAGCTCCGTCTCGCCAATTCCGCAATGGAAGGTTCGCAGTCCGCTTGCTTGGCTTCGATCTCAAAAGATTCATCTCTCAATCATTCGGTTTTAGGGGAGGCATAGAAATGAACGCCAAAAACTTCTTAAAGTCCGGCCACCTTCCGACCTTAATCGCGGCGTTTCTCTATTTTGATGTGAGCTTCATGGTTTGGGTGTTGCTCGGTCCTTTGGCTCCTTTCCTTGGCGAACAACTCCATCTCACTGCCACGCAAAAAGGATTACTCACCGCTATTCCGCTTCTCGGCGGCTCCCTCTTTCGTCCTGTGCTCGGGGTCCTTGGTGATCGTTTGGGTGGGCGGAGAACTGGTTTGCTCGGAATGTCGCTGACGCTTGTTCCTCTTCTCCTCGGCTGGCGCTTCGCACATACTCCTGGACAATTTTATTTTCTAGGTCTTTTGCTTGGAATCGGTGGTGCAAGTTTTGCCGTCGCCCTGCCTCTTGCCGGCCGTTGGTATCCGCCCGAATATCAAGGACTCGTCATGGGAATTGCCGGTGCCGGCAATTCCGGCACTTTGATTGCGACGCTATTCGCTCCTCGCCTCGCGCAAAAATTTGGTTATCACAACACTCTTGCGCTTGCCATGCTCCCGGTGTTGCTGATTATTCTCCTCTTCGCACTGCTTGCGAAAGACAGCCCCAGACAGGGAAGTTCACCGGCGTGGCGCAATTTCGCTTCCGTCTTGCGCGAAACCGACACCGCTTGGTTCTGCTTTTTCTATTGTTTCACGTTCGGCGGTTTCGTCGGACTTGCCAGTTTCCTCACCGTTTTCTTTCACGACCAGTATGGTTTGGCGAAAGTCCGTGCGGGCGACTTCACCACGATTGTAGTTCTGGCCGGAAGTTTTCTGCGTCCAGTGGGTGGCTTCCTCTCGGACAAAATCGGAGGTTATCGCCTGCTCCTTGGGCTTCTCACCACACTATCACTGTGTCTTTTTGCCGTCGGCACGCTGCCTCCTTTGACTCTCGAAGTTGTGCTCTTGTTCTTGACCATGGGCATGCTCGGCATGGGCAATGGCGCAGTTTTTCAATTAGTTCCTCAGCGTTTCCCCGAACGTATTGGAATTCTCACAGGTTTAGTTGGTGCAGCCGGCGGATTCGGCGGATTCCTTCTCCCGTCGCTTCTCGGGGCAATCAAAGATCGTACTGGCCAATATTCGTGGGGCGTCTACCTGATCGCGGCGGCGTTCCTGGTTGCTGCGTGTGCGCTTCTGTACGTCGGAGCGCAGTGGCATACCAAATGGCACGAAGCTAGTGTCGATCGCGCCGGCATTTTTTCTTATCGGAAAGCCTTTCGAACTCCCGCCCAAGAGATTGCTGAATGAGGAAAAATTATGAATTACTCCCATCGATCAATTCTTGGAATTTCATTGCTTGTGGTCGTAATGCCCACTTTTGCCCAGCAACCTGGGCCCGCGGGGAGTAAAACCCAGGTCCGCAAGGAAAGCGGTGATGGGTTTCAATGGACGATTCAGAACGCGAACGACGAAGCGATGCGCGTGGCGGTCTCTACTGACTCGAACAAGGCTGCAGCGACTTCCCCATCAGGTGCACAACCTCCGCCGCATTCCGCCCAGCCGCACAAATTGGGACCACTCACGGTTTCAATGAACTGGCGCTTTCGGACGGAGGCATGGGATTGGTTTCAACCCGCAACGGGACAGAACGCGTACGCGTTCGAACACTCGCTCTTGCGAATCGGTCTCGGCCAAAAGAGCGAAAACTTGGAATGGTTTTTAGAAGGAGCGCAAGACGCCATCCTCGACCTGCCAACGGGAGCAGTTCTCGCTCTAAATCCAGGCCAACTCGGTTTGGGCGGCACCTACTTTGCCGCGAACGGCAAAGGGCAGAACAACGCCAACGGATTTGTGCGACAAGCTTATTTCGGGTTCGAGCTTCCCGCCGATGGGAAGTTGCGGCTCGGCCGTTTCACGTTTTTAGACGGCTCTGAGGTAACGCCCGCGGACAAGAGTCTCGCTACCCTCGTCAACACTCGCATCGCGCAGCGTTTGATCGGAGACTTCGGATTTTCCGCGGTGGGCCGCAGCTTTGACGGCGCGCAACTCTCCTTCAAGGCCGGCAACAACAACCTCACGCTTCTCGGCGCACGACCCACTCGCGGCGTCTATCAGATTGATGCCATGGGTGAGCTCAACGTGGACCTTTTTTATGGAGCTTTTACCGCGCCGGTTTCGACAAACAAATCCGCTAGGGAATTCCGCATCTTCAGCTTGGGATACATAGACGAACGAGGATCGGTCCTCAAGACAGATAACCGTCCACTCGCCGCACGCTCTGCCGACAAATATCACGTTCGCATCGGAACCTACGGTGCTGACTACGTTCACGTTTTCAAGACGCAAAATCGCGGTCAGTTCGACTTCCTCTTATGGGGAGCCGTGCAAAACGGCAGTTGGGGCGTACAGACCCATCGTGCAGGAGCTTTCGTCGGAGAATTCGGGTGGCAGCCCATCGTGCACTTTCTAAATCCCTGGTTTCGCGCGGGCTATTCCTATGGCAGCGGCGATTCCAATACCAGCGATGGACGGCATGCGACGTTCTTTCAGGTGTTACCCACTCCCCGTCCCTATGCCCGTTTCCCGTTCTACAATATGATGAACAACGAGGATTTTTACGGAACCTCGATATTTCGTCTGCCTCATTCCTTGGTGGTCCGCAGCGAGCTGCACGCGTTGCGCTTAGCTAGTTCGCAAGACCTCTGGTATGGCGGCGGAGGCGCTTTCCAGCCACGAACATTCGGCTATACCGGCCGGGCGAGTGGCGGCAACAGCAGTCTGGCAAATGTTTGGGACGTCAGCGTGGACGTGCCATTGCGTTACGGGTTTAGCGTCACCACGTACTATGCGCGTGCCTGGGGAAAGAGCGTTGTGGCGAGCATCTATCCGGCGGGTAGGAATGCGCAGTTTGGATACGTCGAAACGAACTTTCATTTTTAGTTTCCTTTAGGAAGGATTCCATGACCGGCGCAGGTTTCGATGGCTTGCGAGTGCTGGCTCTGGAGAGCCGTCACGCCAAGGAAATATCGAAATTGATCGCCTCCTATGGAGGCCAGCCCACGGTCGCGCCCGCCATGCGGGAAGTGTCGCTCGAATCTCCTGAAGCGCTCGAGTTCGCCGCGGGATTGCTCGCCGGAAAATTCGACATGGTCATTTTTCTGACGGGTGCCGGGACCCGAGCCCTCGTCGCCGCTGTGCAAGACACCTATCCCCGCGAGCAACTCTCAGCTGCGCTGCAGCGGGTCCAAGTGATCGCGCGGGGTCCGAAGCCAGTTTCTGCATTGCGTGAATTGGGTGTCAAGCCATCGCTGATAGCACCCGAACCGAATACCTGGCGCGAGCTTTTGCGTGTGCTCGATGATGCTGGTGCATCACAGCCCGTTAAAGGACTGCAAATCGCCGTCCAGGAATATGGCGTGCCTTCCAAGGAGTTGCTGGCCGGCTTGCGCGAGCGCGGCGCGTGCGTTACCACTGTTCCGGTTTATCAGTGGTCTTTGCCGGAAGATATTGCTCCATTGCAGGCAGCTACGCGGTCCATCACAAGCGGCGAAGTGGACGTACTTCTTCTCACGTCCGCCATACAGATCACGCACCTTTTGCAAATTGCCGCGGACATGAGACTCGAAGACTCTGTGCTCAAAAGCCTGGAACGCGTCGTGGTTGCCTCCATCGGTCCTTCGACTTCCGAGCGCTTGCGCTCTCTCGGCTTGCAGGCCGATCTTGAAGCGTCCCATCCTCGCATGGGTTTTCTGGTCAAGGAAGCTGCGGAACGTTCAAAGGAAATTCTTCACCAAAAACAGAGGGATCCTACTCTTAATTTTTTGCATGAACTGGGCAGCAGGATGGCGTCGGCAAGTCCGCTGCGCGAGGTGCTCGATCGTGTCATCGAATTCGCTTCTGCTGTTGCAAAATGCGACTCCTGCTTCGTTTTTGTGCTGGAGGACGACGAACTGGTTCTGCGCGCTTCAAAAAATCCTCATCCCGACGAGGTGGATCGCCTGACTCTGCGACTAGGGGAGGGCATCACAGGCTGGGTCGCGCAACACCGCCAACCTGTCGCAGTTGCGCGTAATGCGTTCCAGGATCCTCGCTTTCAATTCTTTAACGAGCTACCCGAAGACCGCTACGAATCCTTTTTATCCGTGCCCGTTCTTTGCCGAGGCAGGCTTGTTGGCGTCATCAATCTTCAAAACCGGGGACCGCACTCCTATAGCAAACTGGAGATTCGTTTGATTTCGACCATAGGTTTGCTTGCTGGAGCAGAAATAGAAATGGCTCGCCTTGAAGAGAAAAGTTCACAACTTTCCGAAGAACTCGAAACCCGCAAAGTCGTTGAACGTGCCAAAGGAATCCTGCAGCGCCAAGCGGGCCTCAGCGAAGAGGAGGCTTACCTCAGCTTGCGGAGGCAGAGCCGCCAGCAACGCAAATCCATGAAGGAAGTGGCCGAAATTATTGTCAGCGAAGAGTTGGAACGTAGTCAAAAACAACGCCAGGCGTGATCTTCGTTGTAATCGGAAATTCTTGGGCAATCATTTGAGTCTTCTGGTTACTGCGCAGACCGAATTGTCTCTGCCGGCTCTTCAAACGGTTGGAGACGGTTCTCGATCAGCGCGAAGTCAAATGTGAATGTTGGAGAAAGGGTCGAATCTTTAGAACCTGAAACCGTGCCCGCCTGTCCAATATATTTTGCCGCTACTGCTCCGACGATTAGCAACACAGGTGCTGGATAATGCGGTGCTTCAGTCAAATTCGCTAACGTCGTGGCATGCATTCTTTGCTCGCGAGTTGTCGCGTGCGAAACGATGAGGCACGGAGTCTCGGGCCTAAGTCCGTCGGCGCACAGTTTTGCTGCTAATTCTTCGTAGTCGGCTCCAGGCATGTAAATCAACGCTGTCGTGTCTTCGGAAACTGCGTCTTGCCAGTCAAGCAAATGCTTTCCTGCACACTGATGGTTGCTCAAAAACAACACTTTGGATGCAAGCCGCCGGTCGGTCAGCGGGATTCCCGCTCGCGCCGCCGCTCCAAATGCCGCGCTAATTCCCGGTACAATTTCGCACTCGATTCCAGCCCCGCGCAACGCATCCAGTTCTTCCCCGGCGCGCCCGAAAATCAGCGGGTCTCCCGATTTCAGCCGTACCACGCTCCATCCTTCTTTTGCGGCATTGATCATCAGTGAATGGATTTGCTGTTGTGAAACGCTCGCGTGGCCGCACCGCTTGCCAACGCTTTCCACATGCGTTTCAGAAGGGATCAGAGCCAGGATTCCCGGGGAGACCAGATCATCGTGAAAGACGACATCTGCCGTTTGCAGCAGACGCAACGCCTCAATCGTCAGCAGGGCCGGATCGCCTGGTCCTGCGCCTACCAGATACACTTTGCCAGTCTTGTTCATCTGTCGCACCGCCTGGTCGGACAGAAGTCCCGACGATTCTGAAAAACTACCGGGCCTGTAGCTTCTCCTTTACGAGGCTAGCACTCGGAAGGGCACGTCTCTTCGTGAAAGAAGTTATGCATTGCATTGAAACTCTTGATGCGGATCGGATTTAGCGCTGTGGGCGGTTACGGTTACGCAGGTGTTTCGGAGTGTCACTGGCTGGATTATTTCTTGAGGCGTTTTTGGAATTTTCGGAACGCCTCTTTACTTGCCAATTCGTGCAGCTGTTTTTTTTGATTCGCAGCGCCCTTCGAACTGGTCCGAATTCTCTTTCGGACTCTTCCAAGTTCCGCGACCCACTGTCCATACGCCGGGCCAAATTGTGCTTCTAGTTCCTTTCTGAGGCGTTGCGCAAGGGCAGGGCTCTCGCCTCCCGTTGAAATGGCGACTTGCAAAGACCCGCGCCTCACCACTGCCGGATAGTAGAAGTCACACAATTCCGGCACGTCTACGACGTTGCAGAGCACGCCTAGCCGCCTTGCCAAGCGGAAGATTTGCTTGTGTAATTTGCTTGATGAGGTAGCAGCTATAACCAAGAAGCAATCGGCCAAATCCGCGTCACGGAACTTCCTTTTTTGCCAATGAACCTGCCCTTTGCGCGCCCACTCCTGTACGTTATCGGTAGCGCAGGGCGCTACCACCTGCAAGCTGCCTCCCGCGTCGAGAAGGCTGGCGATTTTCGATTCGCCAATTTCACCAGCCCCGACAACAAGGCATTTTCGTCCTTTCAGTTTAAGGAAGAGCGGAAACAGTATTTCCATCTAATTATCACTCGCAGTACTAGCTCATTCTATGTCACGCGCCTCTATTAACGAGCCGCAGCTGGGAGAAACGAAATTCTTAGAAGCTACGCAATATAAGATCGTAATACCAATCGTGATAAATCGCGGCACATGCGAACAAGAAACCAGGAATCACCGACGTAGTAACCTGTGAAAATCTGATCGCGAGGTAAATCCCATGAGTATTACCCAAACCGAAAAGGCAGCTCGTTTCCGCGCGCTACACGAGGGTCCCGGTCCGTTCGTCATTCCGAATCCGTGGGATGTTGGTTCCGCCCGCATTCTCGCTGGCCTTGGCTTCCAGGCACTGGCCACAACCAGCGCGGCTTCCGCCTGCGTGCTTGGTCGAAGGGACGGTGAGCTGACTCGGGATGAAGCGCTTGCGCACGCACGTTTGATTGTCAATGCAACGGATTTGCCTGTCTCTGCAGATCTGGAAAAGGGGTTCGGGGACGCTCCGGAAGTCGTGGCAGAAACGGTTCGGCTTGCGGCCGAGGTGGTGGGACTCGTTGGATGCACGATCGAGGACGCGACTCGCAATGCAGATCGTCCACTCTACGATTTTGGCTTCGCTGTCGAACGAATTGCTGCAGCCGCGCAGACGGCACATGCATTGCCGTTTCCCTTTATCCTGACCGCACGAGCGCACAATCTTCTTTATCCGCCGGCGAGCCTCGACGACACCATCTCCCGCCTGCAAGCCTTCGAAAAAGCTGGTGCCGATGTGCTCTTTGCTCCCGGTCTTCCTGACCTCGACTCGGTGCGTGCAGTCTGCGCAGCAGTGCCCAAGCCGATCAATTTCATGGTGGGAATCAAAGGAAAATCTTTTTCTATAAGCGAACTCGCAGAAGCCGGAGTCCGGCGGATCAGCCTTGCGACCTCGCTCTATCGGGCGGCCATGACCGGTTTTCTTGAGGCAGCAAAGGAAGTAAGAGACAAAGGACAGTTCGGTTTCTTGGACCGCTGCGTGACAACACCGGATCTGAACACACTCATGCGGCTGTGATCGCTCTGTACACTACAAATGCTCCGATGCATCCGGATGATTGGTTACGTGGAAGTTGAGAGACTCGCGGAGAGAAACAGACTCGGCACGTGGAAGCATGTGTCCGTGCGCACACCTTGAAAACGAATCTGATACTTAAAAAGTAAGCGACCCTGTTAGGTGGCTGCGGCTTGCCATTCCGGCCGCGAAATCGGGCACGAAGCCCACGCTCTCTCTCGGCCTAAGTTGGTAACAACTGTGGTAACAACTACGCCTAAAACCGCCCATTTCCGCTATTCCCGAAACCAGGAAACCGCTTGAAAGATTAGGTATTTAGCGTTTCGGGATGCAATCAACGGGTTGGAGGTTCGAGTCCTGTGCGCCGGGATAAACCGGCATGAAGTAGAGAATGTAAGAGTCTTACGAGAAAGGACTAGCGACCTGCTCGGCCTCGAGTTTTGCACTAAGCGTCGCGAGGCGCTCAGCGAAGCG
>WNFO01010095.1_pt1 | contig 10657 bp, 7 predicted proteins | sample 5400251 | NCBI WGS metagenome assembly WNFO01 (sample SAMN13153354, study PRJNA577476) | soil metagenome | isolation source: 100 cm saprolite under Madrone tree | place: USA:California | collected 2016-06-14 | reverse complement strand
CTGTTCGCAGGCATTGTCGCGGATGTAGATTCACTCAGCGCAAACTTCGGTCCGGCCGCATATTTGCGGTGGCATCGAACGATCACCCATTCGCTCGTGTTCATCCTCATGCTCGCGTTCGCCGCGCTTCTTTTTTCGAAAACCCGTCGTGACGGCGAACCCTCCGTCCGATGGTCGGGTTTCTCCTGGATCGCCATACTCGCCGCCTCGGCACTGCACCTGGTGATGGACCTGCTACAGACCGACGCGGTCGTTCCATTGTGGCCCTTCTCCCTAAAAAGAATTTCGCTCGACATCGAACCCGCGATCGATCCCTGGCTTCTGGTCATCCTCGCTTCCGCAATTCTGATTCCCGAGCTTCTTCACTTGGTGAGTGACGAAATTGGTTCACGCACGAAGCGCCCGCGAGGGCGCAACGGCGCAATCGCCGGATTCGCGTTGGCGCTGATTTATTTCGGACTGCGCGCATCCTTGCACGCAACAGCAGTAGCCACTCTCGAAGCCCGCACCATCGCCGGCGAAATACCTCACCGCGTCGCGGCCTTCCCGGACTCCGTCTCAACCATTCTTTGGCACAGCATTATCGAAACGGAATCCGCCCTGCATCTCGTGGTCATGCGAACCACGGGCGGCGAAGCGGCCTACGCCACAGGCATCACAACACTGCGCAAGCCTGAGCCATCGCCAGTGCTCGGTGCCGCGCAGGCTTCTCCTGCAGCGATCTGGTTCCTGAGGATCGCGCGATTTCCCAAAGCTGTTGTCCAGAAGGAAACCGAAGGCTATTCCGTGGAAATCCAAGACTTGAAAGATCTCGCAACTGAGTCCAGGAACCACGCGATTCTTGCAGACATCAATCTCGATCGTTCCGCGAAAGTCGTCTCATCCGAACTGCAGTGGCAGAACAATCCAACGCGCCCATAGCCGAACGTCATCCTTCAATTTGCCCGCTCGAAGCGGGTGGCCGCTCCCGCAGAATCCAGCGCGACAATCCGTAGCTCACTCCCGCAAACACAGCCAGACAAATTGTCACGTCCACCTTGTGCTGCGCCAAAAACGGCAACGCATTATTTCCATACTTCACCGCAAGATATCCGACCCCAAAATATCGAATCAACCGCGCAATTCCAACCGCGGACGCAAAACTCAAGAGCGGAACTTCGAACACCCCCGCTGCGAACACAACGATCTTGAATGGCGTCGGCGGAGGCAGCATCGCTGCCACCAGCACTCCCCCAAAACCGTTGCGCTCCACCCAGTGACGAATCGCTTTCCCGCGTTCCCCTGCTTTCCGGTGGAAATACGCTTCGCCCCCTTTGCGCGCGATAAAATACAACAACACACACCCAAGCACAGAACCCAGCAAAGCCATCAGCGCGTAAAGGGGCATCCGCGCCGGATGCTGGAGCGAAAGCTCTCATTGATCACTGGAAATGTAAGTACAGAAGAATCGAGAAATGAAATCAGGAATAGTCCTGGCGCGCCGAGAGTCCCCGCGAACGCAACGATCTTTTGTTTCCACCCGCTCAGCTTGCCATCCAATATCGGTCTCCGCTCGACGAATCGTTCAGTGTAGCAAAGGATTTCGAATGCTCAGAAAAGCGTCTGCACGGCTTCCACAATTACGTCATACACGTGGTTCAGCTCGTCCGGCGAAATCGCATAAGGAGGAAGAACGTAAACAACATTTCCAAGCGGACGCAGAAGCACGCCGCGCTCCAGGAAAAAACCATAAAGCTTTGGACGCATCGCCGAAAGGTATCCGGCATCCTCGGCTCGTAACTCAATTGCCCCGATCGTTCCGATCTGTCGAACATCCCCAACCTGCGAAAATTCCTTCAGTTGGGAAAGCCGTTCGGAGTTTAGTTTCGCAATCGTCGCAATCCGGTCAAACACCGGTTCCTCGTCGAAAATCTTCAGGCTCGCGTTTGCCGCCGCACACGCCAGCGCGTTCCCCGTGTAAGAATGGCCGTGATAAAACGTGTGTTTACGATCTTCGCTGCGGAACGCTGATTCCACGCGATCGTTGCACAGCGTCACACCCAGCGGCAAAAACCCGCCGGTAATTCCCTTCGACAAACACATCAGGTCCGGCACGACTCCCGCCAGATCGCACGCAAACATTTTTCCCGTACGGGCACGCACTTTTTGCAGAAATTCCACGGGATGCACAATCATCCCGCCCGCCGCTTGCAGCAGCGGCTCAACAATCACTGCGGCAATCTTGTCCCCGCGTTCCGCCAGCAAGGTCTCCAACTGCGTCACGCATTCGATGTGGCACGATTCTCGCCGCAATCCGACAGGACAACGGTAGCAATACGCCGAGTGCACGCGATGTACCTTGTAACGCATCGCGCGAAATGGCTCCGTGAACGGTGAATCGTCACTTACGGACATCGCGCCGGCTGTGTCCCCGTGGTATCCGTGTTCCAGCGCAACAATTTCACGCTTCTCACCCAGGCCCAGATTGCTGAAATGTTGCACCGCCAATTTCAGCGCCACTTCTACGGCTGTCGATCCGTCATCCGAAAAAAACAAATGCGTCAATTCCGGCGCGACCCATTTCCGCAACCGCGATGCAAGTTCCTCGGCAGGTTCGTGCGTAAATCCCGCCAAAATTACGTGCTCCATTTTGCGTGCTTGCTCGGCGATGGCGGCGGCGATGCGCGGATTTGTGTGCCCGTGCACGTTTACCCACCACGACGACACCGCGTCGATAATTCTTCGTCCATCCTTTGCGTATAGCCAAACACCTTCCGCGCGCTCGATTTCAATCGGCGCCGGGTCCATCACCGAATTTGTAAACGGATGCCAGATGCGAAGAGGAGATGACATGCAGAGAGTTTATTGCGAGAACGCCGCACGGTCGAAATGATTCATGAACACTTGCATGAGCGCCGTGCGATGAAGGTTAGGCAGCCGCGGCACTTCCCCGATTACGCGTACATGCCCAAACCGCTCGATGGTTTCGCGATTTTCTCGATTCTGATCGCCGATCAACACCACGCCATGTACCGGAAGCTCTGCCGCGTGGAGCGCCGCAAGCGTCAATAAAGTGTGATTGATCGTTCCCAGTGTGCTCCGCGCCGCAAGAATTACCGGAAGCTTCAGCTTCACCATCAGGTCTAGCACAAATTGCTTCTGGTTGATCGGTACCAGCACGCCGCCCGCGCCTTCAACCACCAGCCAGTCATTCGACAAATGATTCGGAAGATTGATGCGCGCCAAATCAATCTCCACGCCCGCCCATCGCGCCGCCAGGTCAGGCGAAACGGGGGGAACAAACTTATATACTTCATCAATCGTGCGGTCGGTGCCGATTCCTGCAAGCCGCATTACGGTTGCGCGATCGGATCCTTCGAGCGTGCCCGTCTGAATCGGCTTCCAATACATCGCGTCTAGCGCAGCGCAAAGCAACGCAGACAGAGTCGTCTTTCCGACCCCCGTGTCGGTGCCCGTCACAAAAAAATGGTGCCTCATGCGCCGCCCGCCGCGGAACTCAACGCGATACGGGACGCTTGCCAGGCTTTCAGGCACTCACGCAAACGCTGCAGTTCTGTCGCCGAAATCCGCGCCGTCAGTGACAGCCGCAATCGCGCACTACCCACTGGCACAGTTGGAGGACGGATCGCGCGAATCGCAAATCCCCGTTCTCGCAAAAAATGTGCGACGGCCAATGCATCCTTGTTTGAGCCCACAATAATCGGAACGACTTGTGACGCTGTACCTGAAAGGTCCCAACCATCAGCGCGTAAGAATGCCGCCAGCGATCGAGAATTTTCGAGCAACAATTCCCGCTCGCGATTCATCGTTTTCGCCAGCTGCAAAGCCGCGCGTATCTGTTCTGCAAAATAAGCGGGCATCGCCGTGCTGAAAATCAGCGTGCGTGCATGATTGATCAGAAAGTCGCGCAGGACCTTCGAGCCGCAGACAAATCCGCCCGCGCTAGCTAGCGCTTTCCCGCAGGTGTGCACGACGGCCAGAACTTCTTTTGTCAGCCCAGCATCCGCAACGATCCCTGCTCCACTCGGCCCGTGCACTGCCGTCGCATGCGCTTCATCCACCACAAGGCTCGCCCCGTATCGCAGCGCGAGGCCTTGTATCGTGCTCAAGTCCGCGACATCGCCGTCCATGCTGAACACCGATTCCGTAACAATCACTTTCCGGCACGATTCGTTTTCCCGCGCGCGCAAGACCTTTTCGAGCGCACTTAGATCTAGATGCGCGTAGATAACCCGCCGCGCGCCCGAAAGCCGGATACCATCAATTAAACTCGCGTGATTCAGCGCATCGGAAAAAACCAAATCGTCCTTGTCGAGCACCGCAGACAGTAGGCCAAGATTTGCGGCATAGCCATTCGCAAAATAAACAGCCGCTTCCGTTCCGGCGAACGTCGCAAACTCTTCCTCCAATTCATTCCAGGCGGGATCGTGCCCGGAAAGCAGTCGCGAACCCGTACCGCCTATCCGCGCAGCACGTTCCACTGATTCCAACACCGCATGCTTCAGCCGCGGATCTTCCGCCAAACCAAGATAGTCATTCGAACAGAAATTGATCCCTTCCAATTGCGCACAGCTACGCAATTGGCTGCGTTCCCGCAGTCCCGCAAGCGCCGACTCCATCGCACTCACGAATTGATCTTTTGCTTCAGATGGCATGCGATTCCAGCGGTCTCATTCCCAACGTGTCGAGCAGTTCTTCGTCTTCGTCACGTCCCGGATTCGGAGTGGTCAATAGTTTTTCTCCGACGAAAATTGAATTTGCGCCCGCCAGAAAACACAGCGTTACCGCTTCCTGCGAAAGTTGCTTCCGACCCGCAGCCAGACGCACGCGCGACGCCGGCATCAAGATCCGCGCCGTCGCTATCGCACGCACCATCTCCAGGGGATCGAGCGGCGGCATGTTTGCCAACGGCGTGCCCGCAACACGTACCAGCATATTGATCGGCACACTTTCCGGATGAGGATTCAGCATTGCCAATTGTTGCAGCAAGCCGATGCGATCCTCTTCCCGTTCTCCCATTCCAAGGATTCCACCGCAACAAACCGTGATCCCCGCTTTGCGCACGGCCCCCAAAGTCCTCAAGCGGTCGCCATAAACCCGTGTCGTGATAATCGATCCATAAAATTCAGGTGAAGTATCTAAATTGTGATTGTACGCCGAAAGCCCCGCTTCCTTCAGTTGCTCCGCTTGCCGCTCACTTAGCATTCCGAGCGTGCAGCACACTTCCAAGCCCAAAGCTGAAACTCCGCGCACCATTTCTAAGACTTTTTGAAATTCCCTGCCCTCCGGCGCTTGCCGCCACGCCGCTCCCATGCAAAATCTCGTCACCCCGCGTCCCACCGCTTCCTTCGCAACTTCAACCACATGCTGTGGATCGAGCAAACCTTCGCGACCCACGCCGGCATCGTAGTGCGCGCTTTGCGGACAGTATCCACAGTCCTCAGGACACCCGCCGGTCTTGATGGAAAGTAGCTGACAGGTCTGCACCCGATCCTGTGGGTGATGTTGCCGGTGCACCGTTTGTGCCCGGAAAACCAGCGATGGCAGCGGTGTGCGATAGATGGACTCGACTTCGCTGCGCTGCCAATCATGGCGTAAAACTGAAACTGAAGCGTTTGTGGGGACTAAGGAACCCGTCATCATGAATCTGAATTCTCCGTGGGGTTCAGGGTTTGTACTTACAAACCCTGAGCTGAAGCTAACGCTCCGCATGTTACCAGAGGTTCGCGCCACCGTGACGATGCGTTTTCACGATGACTCCATGTGACGAAATCCCTTTCCTCGGTACGCCCCATTTGAAAATATGCTGCCAGAATGTTATAAATCAGGCCTTCGCCACGCCCTGGATTTTGCTTCTATCTGAGCAAACTGTGGGTGTGCCGGGAAGGGGTTCCCGGCAGTGTGGCACAGGGTTTTTGTTCCGTTCAGGACAAAGAGCCATCCTCAAGCGCGCTTGGCATCGGCATGGAGAGTGCCCTTGCCGCCGTATTCGGTCATCCCGCCGCTCAGAGGAGGCGCCCCCGCAATAGAAGCGAACGCACGCAGAGTTCGCTCGTGGTTCGTGCGCAGCAACGCAGGTTTTCGAGCGCCTGCGCGCAGTTCATCTACGACTTAATTGGGAGGAAGCGTTCCATGCGAACCTGGCTACAAAATGCCTGGTCCCACTGCAGTTCTGAGATTTTGAATCGGTCTGCACAATTTGGTGCGGCTGCAATTGCCGTCTTGTTTTTAGCTTCTGGCGCGTTTGCGCGCCCCGAAAGTGAAGCAGGCGGTGAAGCTAATCTTAAGCTCCCCGATCTTTCTTCCGTGCATTTCATCGGAGGGATCGACGGTCACAAACTTCTTCTTTGGGGAATTCTGATTTGCGTTCTTGGATTGCTCTTCGGTTTGACGATTTACACGCGGCTCAAGAATCTGCCGGTGCACCGTTCGATGCGCGAAATTTCCGAGCTGATATACGAGACCTGCAAAACGTATTTGATCACACAGGGAAAATTCCTGCTGATTCTGGAAATTTTCATCGCCGTGGTCATCGTTCTCTACTTCGGTGTGCTGCTGAAATTTGAAGCCCTGCGCGTTGCAATCATTCTTCTGTTCAGCCTGGTCGGTATCGCGGGCAGCTACGGCGTTGCGTGGTTTGGCATCCGCGTGAACACGTTTGCGAATTCCCGCACCGCGTTCGCGGGATTGCGCGGCAAACCCTATCCGATTTATCACATTCCGCTCGAAGCCGGCATGAGCATCGGCATGATGCTCATCAGCGTCGAGTTGCTGATGATGCTATTCATTTTGCTCTTTATTCCCGGCGACTACGCCGGACCGTGCTTTATCGGGTTTGCTATCGGCGAATCACTCGGAGCAGCGGCACTGCGCATCGCGGGCGGAATCTTTACCAAGATTGCCGACATCGGTTCCGACCTGATGAAAATTGTCTTCAAGATTAAAGAGGACGACGCGCGCAATCCCGGCGTCATCGCAGACTGCACTGGCGACAACGCCGGCGATTCCGTTGGTCCCAGCGCCGACGGCTTTGAAACCTACGGCGTCACCGGCGTCGCTCTGATCACCTTTATTCTGCTCGCAGTCAAAGAACCGACAATTCAGGTGCAGCTCTTGGTCTGGATCTTCGTGATGCGCATCGTGATGCTGATCGCCAGCGCTGCTGCATATTTCCTGAATGGCATCATCGCCAAAGCCAAATACGGCAACGCCGACGAAATGAATTACGAAGCTCCGCTCACCTCCCTCGTGTGGATTACATCCATCGTTTCGATTGCTCTCACGTACTTGGTATCGTCGATGATTATTCCATCGCTCGGGGGCGACACCACGCAATGGTGGAAGCTCGCGACAATTATTTCCTGCGGAACTCTCGCAGGCGCGATCATTCCCGAACTCGTTAAGGTTTTTACTTCAACGGAATCGCGCCACGTAAGAGAAGTAGTCACTTCTGCGCAAGAAGGCGGCGCGTCGCTCGGAATTTTGTCCGGCTTCGTCGCTGGAAATTTCTCCGGCTACTACCTCGGCCTGGCAATGGTGACTTTGATGGCCGCCGGTTATCTCATCACCGGCGTCCAGAACTCTTCCGGCGTGGGCTTGGCGAACCTGATGATCGCTGCGCCTGTATTTGCGTTCGGCCTTGTTGCGTTCGGATTTCTTGGCATGGGCCCCGTGACCATCGCGGTGGATTCCTACGGTCCAGTCACCGACAACGCGCAGTCGGTCTACGAGCTTTCCTTGATCGAACACGTTCCAAACATCAAGGCGGAACTGAAAAAAGATTTCAACATCGATGTAAATTTCGAAAAAGCGAAAGACATGCTCGAAGCTAACGACGGCGCGGGCAATACTTTCAAAGCAACCGCAAAACCCGTGCTCATCGGCACCGCCGTTGTCGGCGCAACAACGATGATTTTCTCAATCATCATGGCACTCACTCATGGGCTTACCGCAAACGTCGACAAACTTTCGCTGCTCCACGCGCCGTTCATGCTTGGTCTAATCACTGGCGGCGCGATGATCTATTGGTTCACTGGCGCATCCACGCAGGCCGTGACCACGGGCGCGTACCGCGCAGTGGAATTCATCAAAGCGAATATCAAACTCGAGGGAGTCGAGAAAGCTTCCGTTGCCGACAGCAAGAAAGTCGTCGAGATCTGTACCAAGTACGCGCAGAAGGGCATGATCAATATTTTCATCGCCGTGTTTTTCGCGACACTTGCATTCGCGTTTCTCGAACCGTTTTTCTTCATCGGTTACCTGATTTCCATTGCTATCTTCGGCTTGTACCAGGCAATTTTCATGGCCAATGCCGGCGGCGCGTGGGACAACGCCAAGAAAATCGTTGAAGTCGAGCTGAAACAAAAAGGGACGCCGCTACACGATGCGACGGTGATAGGGGATACGGTTGGCGATCCGTTCAAGGACACGTCTTCGGTTGCGCTTAATCCGGTGATCAAGTTCACAACGCTTTTCGGATTGCTCGCCGTCGAACTCGCCGTGCAACTGACTGCCACGCAGGGCAGCGGTCTGACGCACCTGCTGGCTGCTGTTTTCTTCGCGGTGTCCTTCACCTTCGTCTACCGTTCGTTCTATGGAATGCGCATTCGCACGGACGGAGCTCACTAAGCAACTTCGTTCGCCATTGCGAGATCATTAGGCACAATCCCAGAAAAAAATGGCGGCGCACGGCCGCCATTTTTATTTTTTCATCGCACTTTGTTTCTACCTACAATCGAAGTAAAATCCGCCGTCCAACATCGGAGGACGAATACAATGCTCACGATCAAGTATCTTCCACGCATCACGCTGCTCTTGTTTGCCGCTGCGACCGTCTGTACCGCCCAGGTCGACCCCAAATGGGAAATCCACGATCGCAATCGCCCGGTGCCGCCGGTAGTTACACCGGGCACGGCCAGCACGCAGGAGGCACCGGGAAAAGCTCCTTCCGATGCGGTGAGCCTTTTCGACGGCAAAGACCTTTCCAAGTGGGTTCAAAAAGACGGAAGCCCCGCAAAATGGAAGGTCGAGAACGGCTATTTTGAAGTTGTCCCCAAAACCGGCGAGTTGCACACCAAAGATTCCTTCGGCGATTGCCAGCTCCATGTCGAGTTTGCCGAACCGAATCCGCCCAAGGGGGAAGACCAAGATCGCGGCAACAGCGGCGTTTTTTTAATGGGACTCTACGAAATTCAGGTACTCGACTCGTACGAAAGTAAAACCTACGCTGACGGCCAGGCCGCCGCCGTCTATGGCCAATATCCGCCGCTGGTGAACGCTTCGCGCCCGCCGGGACAGTGGCAGACCTACGACATCGTTTTTCACGGCCCGCGATTTGACGCCGCCGGAAAGCTGACGCGTCCGGCGCACCTCACCGTGCTGCACAACGGTGTGCTGATACAAGACAATGTCGAGCTCACCGGACCTACCGGGCACCACGTCCGGCCTGCCTACACGTCTACACCCGAAAAATTGCCACTGGCGCTGCAGGACCACAATCATCCGGTTCATTACCGCAATATTTGGGTCCGCAATCTGTAGTACGCACCTAGACGAAAACAGCAAAGAAGAGCTCAGTTGCGGATCAGGCTGGGGAATTTTCGCGGGTCGTTGTCGAAGCCAGGAAACACCGGAGTAAGATCGCGCACACCCGTGTGCTTGGCAAGAATTTCGCCGAGAACGGAACGAAAATCCGTGGTGAGCGCGAGATCGCGGCCTTCATTGAGTTGACCTTCGTTGAGACCGGGCCAGCGTCCGTAGACCTTTCCCCCTTTGACATCGCCGCCCATCACGAACATGCAATTGGCGTGACCGTGGTCGGTGCCGCGGTTTCCGTTTTCTTTTGCAGTGCGGCCGAATTCGCTCATGGTGACGAAGACAATGTTCTGCATGCGGTCGCCCAGGTCCTGGCGAAACGCGGACATCCCCTGCCCCAAATCTCTCAGCAAATTGGAGAGCTGGCCTTGTGCGCCACCTTCGTTGACGTGATTGTCCCACCCTCCGCAGTCTACAAAGAGTACTTCCGTGCCGATATCTGCTTTTAGCAGCTGGCCAATTTGCTGCAGGCTTTGGCCGAGACGGCTTTTACCATAGTCTGCTCCGTTTTCCGGCCTGTATTTTCCCGGATCAGCTTTGCGCAGCATGTCGATGGCTTCAAAGGTTTCCGTACCAGTTCCACGCAGCGCGTGGTCCACCGTTTGCGCATACATCGCCTCAAAGCCACCTTCGGCGACGTGATTCATGCTGGAATTTTGCGCCATCACCTTGAATTGGCGCACGTCGGGGAGAGCGATTGCAGCCGCTGCGCCGCGCAGCATGCGCGGAAGGTTTGCGCCCATAGCGACGGCGCGGAATGGCGAGGCATTTTCCTCTGGAACATTTCCCAGGGCGCGATTCAGCCAGCCATCCTCGGTAGCTTTCCGGCCGGGAGTGCCGGACTCCATAAAATCCTGCGCATCGAAATGTGAGCGCGTAGGATCGGGCGAACCCGCAGCGTGAACGATGGCGAGTTCGTTTTTGTGAAACAGTGGTGCGAGCGAAGCAAGGCTTGGATGAAGTCCGAAAAATCCATCGAGATCGACCGCACAATCGGCGCTGCCGCGACGCGGCTCTGGAATCGCGATGGTTGGACGCATGCGGTAATAATTCTGTTCGCCGA
>WNFO01014159.1_pt1 | contig 10658 bp, 13 predicted proteins | sample 5400251 | NCBI WGS metagenome assembly WNFO01 (sample SAMN13153354, study PRJNA577476) | soil metagenome | isolation source: 100 cm saprolite under Madrone tree | place: USA:California | collected 2016-06-14 | reverse complement strand
ATACTCGGTGAATTCCCCAGTCTGCGTATTCAGCCGGAGTGCAAGATCGTTGTCCATTCCGGCCGTCCAGACGTACGCCTTGTCATCAAACTGCGCGTCATAAGGACGCGTCCACGGCGTGGGAGCCTTCCACTCTGTAGCGGTGCTCTATGAGCGCGGGCGGTCATGCACGCGATACATGACTCTGAATTCCCATCCTGGATTGAAGAGCGGTTCCGTTTACTGTAGCGGCGGTCTATAACCGCCGGTTTTGACCGGCATAGAACCGTGTGCATGAATTGCGCTGCTTCAAATGTAGTCGCGGGCTTTAGCCCGCGTTCGTTGAATTTTTGCGAAACGCCCGGGAACGCGGGCTAAAGCCCGCGACTACATTTGAAGCACAAACATTGAAGGTCGATTTGAAGCGGCGCCCATTCATTCACACCGTCTATGACCGCCGGTATTTCGTTGATTCCAGGAAAAACCGGCGCTCACAGAGCGCCGCTACAGCGCAACCATCTGCGGTTACGGAACCAGCGGTTCGATACGGATGATTGTGCCGCCGTGCTGGTCCCCCAGCCAGAGGCTGGAGAAAGTTCCCGACTTTTGCACTTCCACGTGCCGAACGTTGGTTTCATGCGGCAGTAGATACTCGGTGAATTCCCCAGTCTGCGTATTCAGCCGGAGTGCAAGATCGTTGATACTCGGTGAATTCCCCAGTCTGCGTATTCAGCCGGAGTGCAAGATCGTTGTCCATTCCGGCCGTCCAGACGTACGCCTTGTCATCAAACTGCGCGTCATAAGGACGCGTCCACGGCGTGGGAGCCTTCCACTCTGTAATCTTCTTCGTTTTCGGGTCGAACATCGCCAGAGCGTTGCCGTTAAATACACCACACCACAGGCGGTCCTGGGAGTCGACATGCCCTCGCCGGCAGCCCGCGCCTTTCGTGGGAAAGTCATACCAGACGGTTTGCAGAGTCTTGCCGTCGGTCGTCCAGATCTTGTCATTATTCATCTGCATGCCGTAGATGTTGTTCTTCGAGTCCGCAACAACGTCGTAGGCTTGAGCGCCGGGACTGCCGGGCGGGTAAGTGACCCGGGTCCACGTATTGTTAGCGAGGTCGATATGCCACGTGCCGCCCGCCTTCCCGGTAGCGAACGCGACATTGGCCCATATCTTGCCATCCACGTTTTGGAACGCGGGATCAATCATTGTCAGGTGGCCGTCCCCAAAATCCGACTCCGGTACCGGAGACTTGAAGGTCTCGATTTTCTCTGTCTTGGGGTCGAACCGGACGATCTGCATCTGCGACATATTGCCGAAGTAAATCCGCCCCTCTTTATCAATGTCGATCTGGAGACCGCCCTGAGCGATCTGGCCGAGCCGGTTTTGTGGAACGGGGTACTCCACTGCTTTGCCGGTTTTGGGATCGAGCTTCCCAATGAACTGGGAATTGAAGTCCGAGTACCAGACGTTCCCCTGCGCATCAAACACTTCGTCATGCGGCGATGAATCCGGCCGCGGCAAATCGTACATCGTGTAGATCACCTGGGTCGCCTTGCCTTTGGGCCGCGGTAACGTCTTTAACGGGAACTCAAAGGTGTCCGCTGCATTCAGGTTGATCGAGCTGAGATACTTGCCAAGATTGACCTGCCCGGTCGTCGGAGGGCGCGGGGGTCCCTCCGCAGGACGCATCCATGGATGCAAGGGCGACGAGTTGTTCGTGTGCTGGGCCATCCGTTGGACGACGTGCGCCATCTCATCTGCACCGAAACGAGAGAACAGCACCCGCTGCAGCGTGTGGCAATTGACGCATCCCGCGAGCGCCGCCCGCTGGTCCTGGGTTCCCGGCACGCTCATAAGCAACTCTCCATTGGAAAGTTGCATCGCGAGCTTCGAGTTGTTTGTCACCTTGTCCAGTTGCAGATCCAGTTGGGTGGGCTGCGCCGTCACATCGGTCGAAGTCTTCGGCAGCTCATATCCGACGGCTCGTATGCTGATCGCGTATTTGCCCGGTTCCAGTCTTTCTCGCGGGAAGCTGTACTGGCCCTGGGCATTGCTCACCACCCAGGTGGTGATGGTGGATCCCACTTTCTTTGCACCGACGATCACACCCTCCATCGTGCCTTCAGACTGCGAAGTCACCTTACCTGTCAGCGCCGAAGGAGACGGGTTTTGTGCTGTCACTAGGCCGGCGAAGACCAGGCCCAAGATGATCCCCACTGTGGTCCTTCCGAGAAGTGTCGCTCTCATGGCAACTCTCCCTTTCGTTCAAAATGATTTCGAACCAAGATTTTCCAGTCTAGGATGCCTTCTTCAGGGTGTTCTGGCAACGCTTTTTCGCTAGCCGGCAGGGGCCCCGGCGACGTCTTGCCGCCGGCGATGAAGCGTGACTTCACGCCGGCTGTCGACATAGACTCCTTCCATCCAACTAAGGAGGACGCCATGAGATCGATCACGAGACCGCTCGTATTCGTTAGCCTTGTCGTTTCATTCTGTCTGATGTGGATGGCACACACCGATCGGGATGTTGTCGTCGCGCAGACGCGCAAACCGATCATGATGACGCGCATCTACACGGGTCCGGATGGCCTGAGCCACGCGGAAGAGATTGAGATGAAACTGACCGGCAACGCGACCGAGATGATGAAGGCTACCGGCGTGGAGTTCAGCCGGAGAGCGCCAGGCGGTTCAAACGAGTGGCATACGGGCCCGAGGCGCCAGTTCGTCATCACCCTCAGCGGTCAAGGCGAGATCGAGGTTGCCGGAGGTAAGAAGGTTGCAGTCGGTCCAGGCCACATCAATTTGATCGAAGATACCACCGGGAAAGGCCACATCACGCGAAATCTGGGTTCGGAGGATCGCATTGCGATCACGATCCCTCTTGCAGACCAGACGGTTGAACCTGCGCGTCGTTAAGAGGAAGCATGATCACAAAATCAGCAATGACCCTTCTGATCTTTCTCCTTCCGATCCTGTTCGTATCCCCACAGGAACCGCGCACCCCTGTGAGTTCCGGAACCTTGAAACAGATCATTCCGGGTCACTATGTGTATTCCATGAACAATGCAGGGAGGGTTTTTAACAGCGGCGTCATCGTCACAAGCGAAGGGGTGTTGGTGTTCGACGCGCTGGATTCGGAAGCAATCGCACGCGCGGAACGGGAATCGATTTCCAGCATCATCAAACAGCCCGTTCGCTATCTTGTGTCCTCTTCCTTCCACGATCCGTACAGCAAGGGAAACATAGCCTACGCGGACGTGTTCAAGATCGGACACGAAAACTATCGCGCCGGCCTGCTCGACCAGATGCAACGCGGCGGCGCATCCGCCGAAGAGCAGTCCCGAAGACCCCGGGGCAACACGTGCAGAACTACACCGCTTGCGACAGATACTTACTGATGCACGAGACGGTATCCAGAATGAGATTGCGCGAGGAGCCACCGAAGACCAGGCCGTCGCCGCAGTGAAACTCCAGCAGTACGAGAAACTGCCGACTTACGCCGCACAGAGGGAAGTTTCGGTGCGGCGAATGTATAAAGAACTGACCGGCAACCTCCCTTGAAAGACGCATCAACCGGCGGCCGCTGATTTCCTGTTTGTCACGGAACTCTGTTTCAGTTCCCTCTTCTGCGTCAAATCACCGGTCCGAATTGCGTTCTTGTCGATGTTCGTCCTATATATGCTAGTATTCCTAACAAGACAGGGGGGACCATGAACGGACTACATCAAACCTCCGGAAGAGCCAGACGCGTAACAACGCGAACAGCCAAAATAGCGGGGGACGAAGTATGCCAAATAATGGTGAAGCCAATAAGAACTTTGGCGTGTACATCAACCTGTGCTGTGGTGTTGAAATTTTCATTGCCGAAGGAAGGGTCTTTCCCGACTGCCCCAACCATCCCAGGCTGACTACCATTTGGAAGCCTATCCAGAAGGACAGGATTCACGAGCTGCCAATTAGGCGGCCCAAAGCCGACACGACCGTCTGATCTCTCTGACTCGAACCGCATGATGCCGGTTGTACCATACGCCTCGTTAGTTGTTGCTCGAGTTCTGCCCTTCGCCAAACGATGGACGCACGTGTCATGCGGCTCCCCCGCCAAAGGGAAAGCACAGGTAAGGATTTTCTCTTCACGAGGGTGGTGACGCTTACGTCAACTTGCGCATGGCTGCCGGCCGGTCCTTCCTGCCACGCGACGTCAGACAAATTTTCCCGAAAAACTTCCCTGCTTTTCTCAGTTTTGTCCTATCAGCCTGCGGAAAAACTGGGTTCGAGTAACTGTAGCGGCGCTCTATGAGCGCCGGTCTTTCCTGAAATCAAAGAATACCGGCGGTCATAGACCGCCGCTACAGTGCAGTTTTCCTTCTCGAAGCATTTTCTGAGCAGCCTGCCAGGTCACAGTTCTGAACAACTGATCGAAAGACAAGTTTGGTTTTGGAAATGACAGTGCTATAGCAGCGGATGGCAAGAGGCCGATATGAGGTCCGAGCGCAATCGGGGAGTAAGAGGGAGGCTGGATGCCGCAAAATGGTGAAATCAACAGGAGGTTCCGTTCCTTTCGGGATAACGTTCCCCGATTGCGCGACACATTCGGTATTGCCACTGGTATTCTTCCGTGCCAAGCATCACGGCAGTCTCTTCTGGGATCACGGCCTTCCGATTCACCGCACTTCCTGGGTGATAACGATGAATGCCGAGAACAGCGCCGTTGAGCAAACACTAAGTGAGAAGAGAGCACAGTCGAATAGGAGAGCTGGGGCGAGAGCTGCAGTCGGCAATGTGAAGCCGTACTCGACTTGTCCCGATTGTTTGGACAATAATTAGGGTGCCGGATACTAAAGAGGGAAATCATCCGAATCTCACCCAGATGGGGAGTGCTGATGAGTGACGAAAAGAGTCGAATCATGCCCTTCGAACAGGGCGATCCCGAAATGGGCCGCCAGCTTTCAGCGGCCCGTCTTCACGCAGGCTTGACTCAGGCCGATATCGCCGAAGAAGTCCGAGTCAGCCGGCAACACATTTCGAATATCGAAACAGGAATCACAAGCCCAACGGTCCGAGTACTGCGTGACTACCTGCACGCTTGCGGCACCGAGCTGCCGGTGTTTTTCTACGGCCCACTTCCAACGGATCAAACACCGCGACAGCGGGAGTATCACCGGAAGCTTCAAGCTCTGCTGGACAACAGTACGATCTCCCCGGTCATTACCAAAGTTCTCGACTCGTTCATGACGTCCATACAGTCTGCGCTGGCAGCCCAGGTTCAACCGATTCGAGTGCAGGCGAGGTGGACTCGCAGCCAGAACATGAGAGACGGGGAGCGTAAGTAGACCCGAAAAAGCAGTTGATCCTCTGATGTCATAGAGGTACTGTGTCAATCCTCGTCCAAAGCATTCCTTCTTTGTGATCTACGCCTCAGCAGGGAGTCGGGGCGCTTCAGCGTCAGTAAGCAGGACTCGGAATCCAAAGCCGATAGCCTGCCGACTTTTTGCAGAAAGGCAGGAAATTTATGTTTGGAGAAGCCGAGGAACTGAAGCGGAAACTCGAGGAAATGCTTACCTCAGGTGACCCGCAATGGGTAAATTCGATCACAGTGACTCTGAACGCAATGCATCGACAGTTCGAACTGGAGCGGCAAGGCGAAAAGACGAGTGTCCCTCTCGGTCCTTATGGGGCCCGCAGACGTCAGGTCGGTTTGCTCTATAAGAAACGCTCCCCTGACAGGTTCGGATGCAACGTCGCGGGACCGGGGTTCGTTCTTCTTGTTTTGTGACTCTTTCGCATCATGAGGCCCGCAGCGCGGGCGATCTTTCGTCTGTCGCTGCGGCCTTGACCGCCTGCCCGAAATTCCCGTCTTAAATCCGCCGCCTGCGCCCGGCCTGCCGCCGCCCGCGGTTGACATAACCCGTCATACGCGGCCATTGCCCCTCCCCGCTATATTTGTCGGGTCCGCGACGGAGAAACACCGGTCCGTCGTGGACACGCGACACTTCCATCGTCTTTGGGCCGATTCATTGAAGAGGTCGCATTGGAGACTTCAAGTTCGCGTATGATTTTGCGGGATGACTGTGCCCGAACCGCTGAACTCGGAAGACCTTCTCAAGCTTTACTACTATCTCAAGCTGAATCGGTCCCTGGAAGACCGACTGGCCGCCCTTTACCGGCAGGCGATCATCACTGCGACGGTTTTCACCAGCCGCGGTCAGGAGGCTATTTCTGTGGGTAGCGCGTACGCGCTGCGGCCGGATGACTTTGTGAGTCCGCTTACGCGCAACATCGGCACCATGCTGGTGCGAGGTATCCAGCCGCGCGACATCTTTACGCAGTACATGGGAAAGGCGACCAGTCCGACCGGAGGCAAGGAGCGTATTCACTATTTTGGTGATCTCAGTAAAGGCATCGTTGCATCACTGAGTATTTTGGGCGACATGGTTCCGGTGATGGCCGGGATGGCATTGGCGGCCAAAATTCAAGGCCGGCCCTCTGTCGCGCTGACCTACATCGGCGAGGGCGCGGCCAGCACGGGCGACTTTCACGAAGGCATGAATCTGGCCTCCGTATTGCAGCTTCCGTTCGTCCTGATCATCGAAAACAATCGCTATGCGTATTCCACTCCGGCCTCGCGTGCAGCAGCCATAGACGATTTCGCTTTACGAGCCAGGTGCTACGGCATCCCGGGCAGAATCGTCGACGGCAATGATGTGCTTGCCGTCTACGCCGAAACTCGTGACGCCCTCGAACGCGCACGAACCGGTCTTGGACCATCGATCATCGAGGCCAAGACCATGCGCATGCATGGCCATTCGGATGCGGACGCACCGTGGTACGTGCCGAAAGATGAATTTGAAGAGTGGCAGCGCCGCGATCCGCTCGATCGATTTGAACGGCTGCTGCGCGATGCGAATCTGCTCGACGACACATCGCGGGCAGCGGTCGAGTCTCGCATCAGCGACGAAATCGAATCCGACCTCCAGTACGCTCTGGACAGCCCGTTCCCGGCGCCTGAAACGGCGATCCAGGGGGTCTACGCAAGAACTCTGAGCGGCGGGTAGCTCCAGCGGACACGTAGCGCATTCCCTATCATCCTGCCTTACCGAGGGAAGGGCGCGAGCGCCGGCGCAACACCTTCCGGAAGTGGTGTGCGTGCGGTGTTCAATATCATGGAAATCATGACGTAGTAGCCAGTGAGGCTGACCGTGTCGATTACACCTTGCTCGCCGAATTTGGACACGGCGCGAGCGTAAGTGACATCGCTGACGCTCTGGTTTCGATGCAGCTCCATGCAGAAGTTGTAAAGGATTTCCTCATCTTCCGCCATGTGTTCCGGACGCCGGCCCTCCGCGATCGCCTTCGCAACGTCTGGCTTCAGCCCGCCGGTCATAGCGAGTTGATAATGGGCGTTCCACTCGTACTGTTGCGTCCAATGACGGGCCGTCATCAGGATGACAAACTCGCTCAGTCTCGGCGGCAGCACGCTTTTGAAGCGCAGGTAGTCGCTGAGGGCGCGAGCACGGGTCATGACGTCGGGGCTTCGAAGCAGGGCCACCCATGGCCCCGTCGGCGTTCCTCGAGCGGCGAGGAAGTCCTCGAGCGCTTTCTTCTGATCGTTCGTCATTTTGTCTGCCGGTATCGGCGGCATCCGATTCTGGGAGTTTGCGTTCATACTCGCGGCCAAAATCAGAGCAGCCATTGTGGTCCATACCCTCATGTCTTTTCTCCTTTCACTGCGGCTGAGTCTTTATCCCAATTTTCCGATTTCGAAAGATTGGTCATATTAACCGCGTCGGCGCCCAAACAGCAAAAAACGGGTGAGCCGCTTCGACAATCCCGGTTACTCGTGGTTAAATGCGACCGTGGAGCAAACACGGATCACACTGTTGATTCTTGTAGCCGGGATAATGCCCTTGGTCTGGGGATGGACGGTGCACTGGGTGATGTCGAAGCTGTGGCCTCAACGGATAAGTCCGCGGAAACCCAGCGCGAATCCTCCCTCATCGCCGCCCCTGGATTACCAGATCTGAGGCGCGGTCTGAATGTCGCCGGAACTATCAGAGTTCGTTCGGCTGGCCCCTCTGGGGTTAATCGTCGGAGCGTTCGGGACGCTGGTCGGCGCAGGCGGCGGTGCCATCATGGTGCCGGCTTTGCTCATCCTGCTACCTCAAGAGACGGCTGCCACTGTCACTGCGATTTCTCTGGCGTCCGTGTTCTTCAATGCCTATTCGGGTACCATCGCTTACATGCGGATGGGCCGTGTCGACTATCGTCTGGGCACTCTCTTCACTCTGGCGAGCTTGCCGGGTGCAGTGTTCGGTGCTCTTATGATTCGTCAAATACCAAGAAACCTATTCGATCCGCTCTTCGGTGTTCTGCTTCTGAGCATAGGTGGCGTTCTATTGGCCCATCCGATTGGATCGGCAACAGAAAGCAGCTTGTCGGACCCGACATCTGATCGTCGGACACTTCTTGGATCTATCGGGAGTGCCTATATTGCGGTGCTATCCAGCTTGATGGGCATTGGCGGGGGAATTATACATGTGCCGTTCTTGATCCGTATTTTGCACATACCGGCGCATAACGCCACGGCTACATCACATTTCGTCCTCACTTTCGTGGCGCTCACCGCAACCGTGACGCATGTGGCAATGGGCGAATTCAATCATGGCCTGCCCCAAACGATGTATCTGGCGGTGGGTATGATGATGGGAGCACCCGTAGGCGCGGCGATATCCACTCGAATTCACGGATCGGTCATTGTGCGCCTGCTGGCGGTCGCGCTCTGCCTGGTTGGATTGCGACTTCTTGTTCGTTTCTTTTGAGAAAAATCAAGCCAGCACCACCTTACACCCACTGCAACAGCTACAATCCATATTCCTGCTTCAACTGACGAAGATCAGCCTCGAACTGGTTTGCCATCGCATAAGTATAGATGCGTGTGATGTCGCCTTCATTCTGATATTCGACGATTTTTCTGAGATCGCTTTTTCTCTGCTTCCACGTAAGACCGTCCGTGAAGAATAGAAAAGCCGCATCGGGGCGTTTTGCAGCAATGATCTTTTCTATGTCGCCGATGATGTCGGTCATCTTTGAGCCGGTGGCGCCATAACCCTTGGATTCGATCAAGATCCTGGCAGAATTTTTCGAAGGAATGGCGAAGTCACATTTGGCCTTCTTCTTCCGGGGCCCGGTGAAGGTGCAGCGCACTGTGTAAGCATTTCCAAAAACATTTCGAACGATATTTTCGGCGAAATCCTCCACGGCTCTGCCGCGCCGCTGACCACTTATAGCGCTGCCGCGTCCACTTCGCAATCGCTCGACCAGCACGTCACTCCACCTCGGCTTGCGATTTACTTCTGCCGCCATTGCCTCAAGGATTCCCAGCGCAAGGAGGACCTCCAGGAGCGCATCGGGACTCTTTCGATATGCAGTTATCCCAGTGCCTTCCTTCAAGGCTGCGCTGAGCTGACTCGTGAATTGATCCTTTGATTGCCCGAGAAACAACCTGCATATCAGCAGACCATCATCGAAGCGAGTGTCCAGTAGCTTGCGGACGTCTGCAACAGTGTACGAGTCCTTCACTGGAAGAGCTTCGATTTGCGCAATGACACGCCGTGAGACATCATCCTGCCACTCTACGGTTAGCGGTCGTAGGGTTGAGAGGATGTCGTCGAGCGACTGCGCAACGATTTCCATCAGCGAGCGACTACCAAATACTCCTTTACTTCCGAACGTGCGACATGTTCGTGGGTGCCAAAGTGATAGCGGTGCGGCTTCTCATGAATTGTGACGTTCGATTTGTATCGCCTTACAAGCTTTTTGAGAACTTCCAGATCGGGAAAACCGTTCGAGCTATATGACAGAACGATGATGCTTTCCCGGTACAGCCGAAAGAGGGATTCGAAAGCTTCAATGGCCGTTTTGCGGTAGCTGAAAGGTGTATATCGCTTCTCGATCTTTCGAACCTTTGTATCCTGCATGATTCGGAGTCCTTTCCAGTAGCAGGAAAGGCCCTCCAGGAAGTGGTAGCGCTTCACGTAGCAATTGTCGTCCGAGCGCGGCACGTAGGGAGGATCCAAGTAAACAAGGTCGATAGAATGCGGTTTTATGGTGAATACGTCTGCACGTCTAACGGTGCTTCGATGACCATTGGTGAAAACGACATCGTTGAAAGTCTCAACCTGCTCAAGGAAGTGTTGTTCCATAGACAGATGCAGGTCTCGACGACCGTCATCCTAGTGGGATAGATCACCCGACACGGTGAATACCCCCCGCGGTTGTTTCTTTAAACAGGATCGAATCAGAGCGGCCCGAGCAAGAGCCTGCTGGTATGTGTCATCAAGCTTCTCTATATTTGCGGACACCCGATCCAGAAAGCGGAGGTCCTCACGCGTAAAGAAGACACCATCGAAGGTTTCTTCAATGAAACGTGGGCCATCCGTTATTGGCTTGAGTAACCGGTCCGTTGCCCGAGAGTCCAACTGAACGTTATCGTTCTCCACAGTAGCTATAGCCAACACAGTTGGAAAATTAAGAAAGTCAGAGGCAAGTACCTTCTTGCCCATGCTCTTTAACAGATACGCGACACAGCCGCTTCCGACGAACGGATCTGCAGCGGTTTGAAAATCAAGAGTTCGCAGGACGTTATGAATCCAAGGCAGCAGGCGATGCTTCGAGCCCA
>WNFO01023853.1_pt1 | contig 10659 bp, 12 predicted proteins | sample 5400251 | NCBI WGS metagenome assembly WNFO01 (sample SAMN13153354, study PRJNA577476) | soil metagenome | isolation source: 100 cm saprolite under Madrone tree | place: USA:California | collected 2016-06-14 | reverse complement strand
GGTCGAGGCCTACGCCAACAGTCGCCGCCTCGTGGCCCAGGAATACGTGGCGGACGGGGAATTCGAGCCGGTCATCGAAAGACTGGTCGCCCATCCCAAGGTCGACTATCTACTGGTGAACAGCACCACGGCCGGATGTTTCACATTCCGCGCCGAGCGTGCTTCGGCTCAATGAAAAAAAAGATGTACGGGGAGATTCAGGCGAATCTCCCTATTGCGCAATCTCCGTCCCTTGCCACACTTCATTTCTTTTTACTGCAGGCTGGCGGCTGGGCGGTTATTGGGAGTGCTGTTCGGAGCTTCAGTGAATCGATTGCAAACCAATCCCCTTGGGAGTACGCTCTGCAAGGCCTCACCCCTCCCGGTTTTTCTGCCCATCGTCCTGTGAGGCAGGTCCATCTCCGCGGTTTCTGGATCGCAAAGGTCCAGAGGAGGAGGAACCCATGTCAGCCGCTAACAAAGCCATCGTTCGGCGCCTCTATGAAGAAGTCTGGAACCAACGAAAGCTTGAACTTGTAAACGAAATCATTTCCCCCAGCCACGCTATCCAAGCCCCCAATGTTGCGGGTGCCGCCGTTGGCCCAGAAGCCTACAAGCTCCAGGTTTTGCGCTTCCTGGCAGGCTACCCTGATCTGTGTTGGACCATCGAGGACTTGATTGCCGAGGGGGATAAAGTAGTTGCTTGTTGGTCCATGTCCGGTACCCACAAAGGCGAGTATCTGGGAGTTCCAGCGACAAATAAGAAAGTATCTGTTGACGGAATAACGATCCACCACATCACCAACGGGAAAATCATGGATTCCTACAGCAATTATGACGCTCTGGGCATGATGCAACAGCTCGGCGTTGTCCCTGCCATTGGTGACCTCAAAGGCGCCACTGCTCGCTAATCCCTGATGCCGAAGATCTTAGGACGGGCGATCCGCGCCTCGCCCACTCCACATTCCCGCATTGAAACGATTTTCACTCTTCCCTCACTACTGGACAGGAGGTAATGCACGATGGCAGGACCAGGGTCCTTGCTTCTCGAGCCCGTCTACGACATCCTGATCGGGGATGCGGACGGCCGTCATCTTTGGCTGGAATGTCTCCAGGATCTGGTGATTGCCCGGCAGCGTCTATCCGTCCTCGCCGCCCAATATCCGGGCACCCGGCTCGTCCTCAGGGATCATAAGACGCGCGCCATCCTGGCAGAAACCGACGGCTACTAATCCACCGCGCCCTAGTTCTTGGGTCCACTTACCTGCGTTCAAGACCAGCATAACAACCGTCGACCGGGGACTTGTTGTCGGGCAGATGAGATCAGACCGCAGCGATCGTCAGAAACGTGATTCCTGGGTAGGCCCAATCGCGCAAGATGAAGAAGCCCAGAATCAGCAGCGCCCAGCGCGGCCAGAAAATTTGTCGTGCCGTCAATCGTCAGGAACTATTTCGGATAGCCCAGTGTCGCTATGCTGCCCACCATGTGCGGGTTGTGTTGGATATCCATAGACCCGCTGAGTAGAGGAAGCAGGAGGATTCTTGCCTTGCGGCGGAGCCCGTTTCATCGATTTGATGCATTAAATCTTTCGATTAGCTTTTCAATGAATTCTGAAGCGATGGCTTTCCACCGAATGTAATATGGAAGCAGCAGTCGAAAGGAGAAGAGCATGCGTGAGACGATGAAAAATCCCTCGCCAACAGTGGAAAAGCCGAGAGCAGTCCGGACCAATCCGACAACCGAGGAGATTGCGCTGCGTGCCTACCATATCTTCTTGGAGCGCGGTGGCGGGCCCGGAAATGCGCTCGAGGATTGGACCCGTGCCGAGCGCGAGCTGCAGGAAGAATCCGGCAAGCCTCGTCGCAAGCCGGGACCGAGATCGATCGCCGCTTAACAGCGCGAGACACCCAGCCCTCGTCGCGTTTGCTTAACCGACGCGGCTCGCCCGCAACCTCATGACCACCCACTGCGTGACCTGGAAGGCCCTAGAAGCGCCATCGGTTTACAGTGGGGAGCTTCGAAGGTGAGCGGGCCAGCAGGCGACGAACTTCTGGATGACCGAGTCCTTGCCTCTTGCAAAGTCTTCACTTTCGACCGGTTGCTTCCTTTCGAACAGTGCGCATTTTCATCATTCCACGCCCTTTGGCTATCCTTATGTTTTCCTACTCTTACGCACTTTTTGTTTGCGCCCGGGGAAATCGTAACTGGCGTCTTTATGCAACTCTCTCCCGCACCCTTTGCACAAAACAATCGGGATGGGCGAGGGTCGGCTAGCTCCCAGCGGCGTGGGCTTCAGCCAGTTTGCTTTTCCTGCCGATGGCAAGGCCATTCCCGGAAAACCGGAAGGGGGATCTCTCATCTTCTTAGATTATGAGAAAATTCATCTCGCACAGGTCCCAACCGGGCTACCATTCACCCCTCGAGGTATTCCCATGAAGGTCTCCCATTTAGTTCCCCTGCTTCCATTGGTCGCTGCTGGTGCTCTTGCTGTTTCAAATCCGAACCCGGCGAAGCCTGCGCCCGACCCGCGCCAGCTGCAGGTCTTCAACGCATCTCCCTTCCATTCCATGGTCGTGTATGTCAGCGATTTCGAGCTGGACGTTCTCCGTGTTGGGGAATCGAGACGGGCAGCTTCCCGCAATTCTCCGAGCGTGATTTCAGGCGTGGCATTAAGCGTCCCTCGAGCGACGCAGAGAAACGCTTCTTCAGGTTCTTCGTTGAAGAAACGCGCGCCTGTCCCTACCGATTCCCAGCCTGAGGAGACTGCCGCCGAACAGGCCGACAGACTTGTGAACATCATGGCTGAAGATTTGGTGACCGCGCTGGGGAAGGCCGGTTACAAGGTCAGTCGTTTGCGGACCGGACAAGTGCTCCCGGCCGCGGGGTTGCGCATCCGCGGCGTTTTTGCTGAAGCGGATGAGAGAAATCGCGTGCGGCGCCTTCTGGTCGGAAGCAACCCCATCACGCCGAAGATGCTCCTATATGTGGGGGTGAATAACCTCGCGCGTCCACAACAGCCGCTCTATGAGCTTGCCAATCCTCCGAGCGACGACGGCAGGCACGGCCCGGTGATTACAGTGACTTCGTACTCCCCTGCGGCCCGGTTCGAGATGGATAGGAACGCCGCGGATGACGACTTCAAGAAGATCGCTTCGGAAATCGTCACGGATCTAAACGCCCTCTTGATCGCCAATCCGATGATGGCAACTCACTAGAGGACTTGCGCGACCCGGCTTCGCCCTTCTTCCTGCGCTAATTGTGCAGGACCAGCGGACCTGGCCCTAGGTTCAGGTGTAACTGCAAAAGCAATTCGGCTTATAGCTCCCGCGCTGTCCCCTCAAACACTCCTAGAATCAAGAAATGACCCAGCCTTCCAAGGGCGTGGCCGTCTTCCTAACCCTGTTCGGGCTCCCTTTTCTAGGAGGAGGGTTGTCGGTTCTTTTTGCGCAGCTTACTACCAGGCCGAACGCCCCCATGGCGAAGACAATCACCAGCGTCATGGCTTCTTTGGTTCTTGTCCTGGTGGGCGGAGGACTCATCTACGCAGCGATCAGCGGCTATGGCCGGCTGAAGAAGCAGGCGGCCATCGAGGAGTCGAACCCGCTTTCGCCTTGGTTGTGGCGCACGGATTGGGCTTCGCGCCGTGCGGGAAGCCAGAACAAAAACAGCGAAATAGCCTCCTGGATCATGGCTATTTTCTGCAACCTGATTACCCTACCATTTCTCTTCGGCATGGTTCCGGACTTCTTGCGCCATGGCGACCCGCGAGTGATTCTGCTCCTGGGGTTCAACTTGGTTGGCGCGATTCTGTTCATCAATGCCGTGCGCGCCACCATTCGCCATCGGCGCTTCGACAACACGTACTTCGAGTTCGATGCGCTGCCCTTTTCTCCCGGCGAGCACGTGGGTGGAAGGATTCATCTAAAACTCGACACTCTTGCTGAGCACGGCATCGACTTGCGACTCTCATGCGTGCGCAAAGTCGTCGCGGGATCGGGCGATAGCCGCAGTACCAATAAAATCGTCATGTGGCAGGCGGAACAAAATGTTCCCGCGGGGGCCGTGGGTCCCGGACCGCTCGGCCGCGCCATTCCTGTAGATTTCTCGATTTCCGCAGAGAGTCCGAACACGGATCATGACAATCCGAGCGATCAAATTCTTTGGATGCTCCATGCACAGGCGGACGTGCCGGGCGTGGATTACTCGGACGATTTCGAAATTCCGGTTTTTCGGAGCGCAGCGTCGTCGACGCCAGCGAGTGATTTCGGAACGAGGATTACCACCGGAGCTGACAACTTCGGTTTTGCAGCACGGCAGACCGGCGACGCGGATTCTGGCGAGGTCCCGCAGCCCGCGCATACGAAAGTGGTCGCTTCGATGGGTTCAGGCGGCACTGAATTTTATTTTCCGGTTTTTCGGAATCCCAGTCGCGCTTTGATTCTGCTTCTGGTCACGGTGTTCTGGAGTGCTGTGGTTTTCGTGCTGTATCACACTCATGCGCCGATTTTCTTTTTCATTATTTTTGGATTGGCGGATTTGCTCTTGATCGCGGGAACCCTTCACGTCACCTTGGGAAGCGCGCGCATCAGCGTCGGCAGTGGCGAAATTCTATCGCACATGGGAATTTTCGGTCTGGGCCGCACGCACCGAATTCAAGTTTCCAACGTCGCCTCCATCGTGCCCGTGGCCAGCATGCAGCAGGGCACCAGTTCCGGAAACCACCTCTATGCGATTCGAGTGCGATTGAAGGATGGGCGCAAATTCACACTCGCGGACGAAATCGCCAGCCGCCAGGAAGCGCGCTGGGTCGTATCGCAGATCGAAACGCTGGCTGGCTTAAGATTGGATACGCATGTGGAAGTGGATTGGCCCCTCGGCGTACCTCCACAACCTCTCAGGCCGACATCAGGTCAAGTATTCACTCCGTCGCGGTCAATCACGTCGACCACGGCATCTGTGGGCGTGTTTTTTGCCATGGTGACCGGGATGATTGGTTTTATGGCGTGGCGGATGTCCTCTTTCTCTGCCCACCGGAACAACTCCCGTACCGCAGCGGCCGCGCCTGCTAAGCCCACTGCGCGACGCATTTTCTCCGCACCTTTGACGGATGCGGACGTGGGGCGCCTGCGCGGACTGTCCGCGCAGGCGCAGGCTGAGGAATTGCTCGAACGCGCCATTGGTCACGACCCAGGCGCGCTGGACCTTTTCGATCAGCAAGTTGGAGGCTGGATCGGCCACATTCAAATGAGCGACCGTATGAAGCAGTTGGAGCAGCGCTCGCGGTTTTCCAAGGACCTTCGCGTGCGCTACGCCAATGTGGACATCAATCTTGCGCTAGAAGGTTGGCAAAAGAACAAGCAGGCGGCCGATCTCTTGATCGAGCGAGGGCGTACCGACCCGCCTTACCGTGCGTCGGCGGTCTACTATCTCGGTATGCTCGCGGGTCGTGGTGTCGACTACGAGCGCATCCACGGCGTGCTGTTGAATTATGCCCGATACGATCAGGACGCTACCGTACGGCGGTGGGCCGTCGAGGGGATGCGCTTTCTGCGCGAAGAGAACGTTCTCGATGAGCTGTTCACTTCGTTCACGGAAGATCCCGCTCCCAGCGTGCGGGACCGCGCAGGCTGCAATATCTCCGATTGCGGAATTTTCACGCGCAAGCAGCGCATGAGGATGGTGCCGAAGCTCCTCGATCTGGCGATGAATCCCCGCACAACGGGGCAAATGCGAAGCTGGACTTTCCTCACACTGCAGGAAATTACGGATGAAACTCTGCCCGCGGACGCGATCCTCTGGAGCCGCTGGTATCAGGAACACGGCTCCGAAAAGATGGCGGAGTTCGAACGCCTTGATTGGTGGCAGGTCCGCGGTGACGAGTAGCGCCGATACCCTCAAAGGCTTCTTCGATCGAACGAGAATTTCAAAGACACTTCCATTTACAGCGCAACGCCGTGGAGTAGACTACCTCCTCGCCCTCGCCGGCGGGAGGCTTCATCGATGTCCATCGCTCAAGAAAAACAGGAGCACATTCGAATTGGCGTGGATCTCGGCGGCACCAAGATTGAATTTGTGGCGCTCGAGCGACACGGAAGGGAGTTGCACCGCCACCGCATTGCCACGCCGCGGTTTGATTACCAAGGCACCGTGCTCGCGGTGGCGCACGCTGCGGAAGGAATCGAGAAAGACCTCGGCCGAAGCGCCACCGTGGGCATAGGAATCCCCGGAACGATTTCGACGAAGACGGGCTTGGTGAAGAACGCCAACTCAACGTGGCTGAACGGGAAACCGTTCGACAAGGATCTGAGCCGTGCGCTGGGACGCGACGTGCGATGCGCGAATGACGCCAACTGCCTGGCGGTTTCGGAAGCGACGGACGGCGCGGGAACGGGCAAGCATGTCGTCTTCGCGGTTATTCTGGGCACTGGTTGCGGCGGAGGAATTGCGGTCGACGGCCGCGTGCACGGCGGTTCGAATGGAGTGGCGGGCGAATGGGGTCACAACACCTTGCCGTGGATGCGGCCGGAGGAGTTTCCCGGTCCCCCGTGTTATTGCGGGAGGAACGGGTGCATTGAAACGTGGATTTCCGGAACGGGCCTGGAGGCGGATTATAAACGCGCGACGGGCGTTTCTCTGAAGGGCCCCGAGATCATCGGGCGGAGCGGCGCGGGCGAAGCAGCCGCGCTTGCCGCGGTCGATCGATTCGAGGATCGGCTCGTGCGCGGATTGGCGCAAGTGATCAATCTTCTGGATCCGGATGTGATAGTGATGGGCGGAGGTGCTTCGCAGATTCCGCGGCTCTACCATAATGTTCCAGCCCGTCTTAAGGAGTACGTTTTCGGCAAGGAAGCGGACACGCCGATTCTTCCGGCCAAGCATGGAGATGCCAGTGGAGTACGCGGAGCGGCCTGGCTGTGGCCGTTGTAGCCGGATCGACTGGCGGCGATGAACATTCAGATTTTCCAATACACAACGACCTAACTCTTGCCAAACTAGGGATCATCTTGCGGGCAGGACACACCTGTGGTTCTTGCCACGAGGACCAACGCTATGGCTGAGGCGCAAGCAACAGGCGAGCAAGCCGTCATTCGAAACATTTCGGATACGGCGCGATGGGCGGCAGTCTTTCGCGCCAGAGAGACCGAGCGCGCTGATGCCATCTTCCGCGATCCCTATGCAGAACGCCTTGCTAAGTTCGTCGCGCAGGAGATCGACCAAGGCACGGACATGGTGGTGAATCTCGCCGCTGGACTCGACGCGAGGCCGTACCGCATGGCACTGCCTGCATCGTTGCAGTGGATCGAAGTCGATCTGCCGGAAATTCTTACTTACAAAGAGGGAATCCTTGCGAACGAGAAGCCGGTCTGCGCTCTGGAGCGCGTTCGTACGGACTTGTCTGACGGCGGCGCCCGGCGCGCACTGTTTGCCGACCTCGATCGCCGCGCCAACAGAATCCTGATTCTCACGGAAGGTCTGCTCATCTATCTTAGCGCCGAAGAAGTGGCTGCCCTTGCCGAGGACCTCGCCGCCTGCGCTCATTTTCAGCGCTGGATCATGGACCTTGCCTCGCCGGGACTCTTGCGCATGATGCAGCGCACAACTGGAAAAAAACTCAGCGCAGTCGGCGCGCCATTCAAATTCGGTCCGGCGGAGGGGCCGGCTTTTTTCTTGCCGCATGCTTGGGAGCCGATTGATGTGAAAGGGTTGCTGAAAACCGCGACGCGATTCAAGCGACCTCCGTTCTTCCTCCGACTGCTGGCTCGCTTGCCGGAGCAAAAAGGGCCCGCGGGAAACCGTCCGTGGTCCGGTGTCTGCCTGTTCAGGAAGCGTTAGGCGCGATCGCCAAGCAGTTCTCTAACCAGCGAGGCCGTTTCCAGAATTTAGATTTGAGTGTCAGCTCTGGCCGGCGGCTAAGGCCCTTTTCGCCGTCCATTCTTCAGAACGGCGCTTCATCTCCTCGGGAGCGACGTCTTCAACGTGCTGCGCCAGGCCCCACTGGTGGCCAAACGGGTCAGTGATTTTCCCGTAGCGGTCACCCCAGAACTGATCCATAAGCGGCATGTCTACCTTGGCGCCCGCGGCAACGGCACGGTTGAAGGTGGCATCGACATTTTCGGTGTACAAGAAAATATAGACGGGGTTCGTGGCACCGGGCGTGGGCGCGCAAGACATGCCAGGGAACTCATCGGACACAAAAATGACCGAGTCGCCGATTCTAAGTTCGCCGTGCATGACCTGGCCGTCAGGCCCGGGCATGCGCATGATTTCCGTGGCACCAAAAATTTGTTTGTAGAAATCCATGGCGCGGGCTGCGTCTTTGCACGTCAGTCCGGGGGTAATGGAATGATACCCCTCAGGGATAGCTCGGACAGGATTTGACATGATGGCCTCCTAAATGTATTGGACGTGCGCGCCGGAAACGGGAGAGCCACAGCAGAGTGCGCGTAGGGGTGTAAATACTCCTGTGCAGCACTCAAGTCAACAGTCAGTTGTTGAACCCGTTGAAACCAGGCAGAGCAGGAGACATGCTTCCCGGCCGGGCTAGCGCCGCGCACCTTAGCTCCGAATGCCTGCTGCGGGAGTACGGAAAGATTTTCGCTTATGACCCAGTGGCGAGCGTAAGCCTAGCGCTTCAGGGCGGGGTAAGCGATCCTTAAACGGTTAGCATAGTGCGTGCAATTCAGGCCGTAGGGGTGTTTGTCATACAGCAGGGGATACGAACAAACATCTATCGTTCGAAACCGCAACAAGCGGCGGTGGAAAAGATTGACAGGGAAGAGGGTATTTTCCCTTTGATTTCCCTTGATTTGCGACCCATGGTTTTTCGAGCCAGCGATAAGGGTGTAGCCCTTCTGGCGTGGGGATATCGTGCGTCAGTTAATAGCCTGCCGAGTGCTCGGTCATGGGACTCCACAAAGAGGCAGGAACCCATCGAAGAGGCGGCCCGGTGTGCCCTCAGTAGGGAATCCCCCTCGTTCACGAGGGGGAGGATGTCAATGATGCGCCACGCGCTTCATCATTTTGACTCTTGGTTTGAGCGAACTCACGAATTCATCGACCTGTTTTGAGGCTTCTTCATTGGCGATGCCGTAACGAATCTGCAGCCGGCCGATAAGCTGACCGCGCCTGCCTGCGATCATCTCCAAATCATCATCCGTGAGGTTTCCCCACTTTTCGCGAAGCTGGCCCTTCATTTCTTTCCACTTGCCTTCGATCTGGTCCCAATTCATGTGCCCCCCCCGAAATGTTTTGGTTTGACGATTCTTGTGCCACACGCGCATCGATGCGGCTTACATTCGTCCGCGTGAGTGAAGCCGTGCGGGGCCCCGTCCCCTTAAGAGCCCCGCTATTATGCATTTTTCAAATCACACCGACTGAGGTGCAACAACGCGGCCAAAATGGAGAGAGCCTTCGAAGTTACCATGGGTCAGTGACTTACGAGGCCTGCTCTCGAATTTGAGCTAAGGAATGGCAGTACTAAACCCAGCAATTTCGACGCGGCATGTGTTTTTTCTCTATGGTTACAGTGGTTTGCGCAAGTTCATTGCATCACCTACATCTCGTCGAAGGGGTATTCAGAATGACTGCATTCGAATTAGATACCAACAACAACGTCGGTCCGCTCCCGGCACATTGACACGATTTCTTTGAAAGATGAAGATGTCCTGCGAAACCGGGCGGAAGGAAGGTGGGCATGAGGTACGACTTCCTTGTAGAAACGTATGCGACCGAGCGGATGAAGGTGGTGAGCGTGTGGAGTGAATTCCGCGATGAGGACCTTCCGGTGCGTCCACGAAGCGGCGATCCGCGAGGGCGCAGCGCGCATGAGCAGATGGTGCACCAGTGCGTGAGTGAGAATCTGTGGTTCATCGGCATGTTGGGGATTGACGTCAACGCGCCGCCACTGCCGGAGACTGAGACTCGACTAGAATTCATGAAGCGCTATGCGGAAGACAGCGGGACGCGGCTGGCGTCGCTGCGAGCGAAAGATGATGTTTGGTGGGAGTCCGAAACGAAATTCTTTGACGTGCGGCGATCGCGCGCATGGGTGATGGTTCGGAGAATCGCGCACACGGCGCACCATCGAGGGCAACAGATGGCGATGCTGAGGACGCTGGGGAGGACTTTGCACAGTAATTATGGCCCCACAGCAGATACTGGAGGGCTCATGCAGAATCATGCACCCACAATCTACGGCTATTCGAGCATGAGCGAGTTATTCGATGGAGAAGCGGCCGGTGGCGCGAAGACCCTCCTTCCGGGCGCCGCCGGCAAAGCTGTGACCGAGCGCCCGGGCTAAGGCTGATAGAGACCCGGAAAATACCTTTTCAAATTTTCCAGTTTGGGCAGGTCGTTGTAAACGATGTAGGGATTATCGGGATTGTGCTTGAGGAAATCCTGATGGTAGCTGTCGGCGGGGTAGAACGCCTGGAAGGGCTCGACTTTCGTGACGATGGGCCGGGAGTACACTTTCGCGGCATCGAGCTGCGCGATGTAGGCCTGCGCGACGCGCTTCTGCTCCGGGCTGTTGTAGAAGATCAAAGAGCGGTATTGGGAGCCAGTGTCCGGACCCTGGCGGTTCCACTGCGTAGGAGCGTGTGCGACAGAGAAAAAAACCATCAAGAGCTAGCCGTAGGTGAGTTGTGACGCATCGTAAATAATGCGGATGGTCTCGGCGT
>WNFO01006056.1_pt1 | contig 10664 bp, 9 predicted proteins | sample 5400251 | NCBI WGS metagenome assembly WNFO01 (sample SAMN13153354, study PRJNA577476) | soil metagenome | isolation source: 100 cm saprolite under Madrone tree | place: USA:California | collected 2016-06-14 | reverse complement strand
GGCCAGTCGCCAAAGCCATTCCGGTTGATCGTCATCGGCGACGGCGACTTCGCGAGCAATTCGTTCTTTCCCTACATGTCGAACAGCGACCTCGTGCTGGCGGGGCTCTCGTGGCTCATCGGCGAGGAGCGCGCGCCCACGATGAAGCCTCCCGTCGAGGTGCTACCCACGGTCGTCCTGACCAACCAGCAGGTTCGGGGCATCTTCCTCTTCTGCGTTCTCGTCCTGCCGGGGCTCGCCGTCGCCATCGGCGGGGTGGTGTGGTGGACGCGCCGGCGCTGAGGCGCCTGGCGTGGCCGGGCGCCGCGGTGCTGGCGGCCGGCGTGATCGTCGCGCTCGCCCTCTACGGCCACCGGCCCGATCCCAGCCTGGGACGCTTCGAAGCCGCCGGCATCATGCTCGCGGTCCAACCCGACACCGTGACGGAGGTCGTGGTCGCTCAAGCTGGTCGCCGCTGGCGCTTCGAACGCACGAGCGCCAAAGGCTGGGCGGCGCCGCCGGGTCCTCCGCCCGGAGAGAGCGTGAGCGCCCACCTCGACAGCGGTCTCCGCTTCCTCCACGTCTCGGCGCCCCAGCGGGTGCTTCAGCCGGAGGAAGTCGCGGGCACTCCGTCGTCGGAGTTCGGTCTCGCGCCGCCGCGCTTCTCGGTGTCCGTGCGCTCACCCGCCGCCGCGCCCTTTGATATCGAGTTCGGCGCGCTCAATGCGCAGGGGCTGGCCCAGTACGCGCGTGTAGCCGGCCACGCCGAAATCCTGCTCCTGCCGAACTTCGTCGGCGAGCAATGGGAAGCGGTCATGAACGCTCGATGAGGCTGGCCGCGGCGGCGATCGCTTTGGCAACGCTCGCCCTCCTGGGCCGGCCGTCTCAGGTCGACGCTCACACGACCAGCACGGGGCTCGCGACGCTCACCGTCTCGGGCTCGACCGTGAGCTACCGGCTGACGGTCCTTCCGGGCGAGCTACCCGCTGAGCCCGCCCGGCTGCTGGCTGCAGCGGCGGACGGCGACCCGGCCGCCGTGGAGCGCGTCGCCTCCGAGCTCCGCCGCAGGATCATCGTGCGATCCGGCGAGGTCTCGTGCCGGCCCGGCCGCGCGCAGATCCAGGGCTCGCGGCTCGGCGACGGCCGCGTCACCCTCGAGCTGACCCTCGAGTGCCCGGCGCCGCCGGCGCGGCTGAAGATTCGTGACGAGTGGTTCGAGCTGTTCGGCGAGCACTACCGGACCATCGCGCGGATCGAGGTTCCAGGTGCCGCGCGGGAAGCCGTCTTCCTGCCGGACGCGCCCGAGACCACCGTCGAGATCGGGCGGGAGCCGGCGCAGGGGTCGGCGTTCTTCAGACTTGGTATCGAGCACATCCTGACGGGCTACGATCACCTGCTCTTCTTGCTGGCGCTCTTGCTAAGGGGCGGCCGGCTCCTCTCCCTGCTCAAGATCATCACCGCCTTCACCGTCGCCCACAGCATCACGCTGGCGCTGGCGGTGCTCGGCGTCGTCACGATTCCCGGCCGCGTCATCGAGCCCGCGATCGCCGCATCCATCGTCTGGGTCGCTCTCGAGAATCTGCTGCGCCGCGACGCGCCGTCACAGCGCTGGCTGGTGAGCTTCGTGTTCGGCCTCGTGCACGGATTCGGCTTCGCGTCGGCCATCGAGCCGTTGGCGCTGCCGCCGGCGCGACTGGCGCTGGCGCTCCTCGGCTTCAACCTTGGCGTCGAGGCCGGCCAAGCGTTCGTGGTCATGCTGCTCTTGCCGTTGCTCCTGTGGATGCGTGGCAGATCCTGGGAGCCGCGCGTCGTGCGGGCGGCATCGATCGGCGTGGCTGCCATCGGCCTCGCATGGCTCGTCCAGAGGGTGTTTTTCAGCCCGTGACAGGCGGTTCGATTACCCCTTGAGGCCGCTCACGCGCACGCCTTCGACGATGCGCCGGTTGGCGACCAGGAAGACGATGAGGAGCGGCAGGGCGCTCAGCGTGGCACCCGCCATGATGGGCCCGTAGGACTCGGAGCTGTAGGCGCTTCGGAGCAGGGCGAGCGCGACGGGCAGCGGGAACATGTCGGGCTTGTTCACCGCGATGAGCGGCCAGAGGAAATCGTTCCAGGCCGACCGGAAGGCGAAGATCGCCAGCGCGCCGAGCACGGGCTGGGACAGCGGCAAAACGATGCGCGTGAAGATGCGCCAGGGGCCGGCGCCGTCGATCCGCGCGGCGTCCTCGAGCTCCGCGGGCAGCGTCAGGAAGAACTGGCGGAGCAGGAAGACCCCGAACGCGAAGGTCGTCGCGGCCTCCGGGACTATGAGTCCCTGGTAGGTGCTGAGCCACCCGAGGCGCTCGGTCAGGATGTACTGAGGCACGAGGACGACGGCGTTCGGAATCATCAGGCTCCCGACGAAGAGCACGAAGATGACGTCGCGGCCGGGAAAGCGCATGCGCGCCAACGGGTACGCCGCCATGGCGGCGGTGAGGAGAACCAGGGCAACCGTGCCGAGCGAGACGATGGTGCTGTTCAGGAACGCGCGGCCGATCCGCGCGGTCCGGGAGCTGCTGAACAGGACCTCGACGTAGTGCGCGAGCGTCGCCGGCCACGGGATCCACTCCGGCGGAAGCCTGACGATGTTCTGGGTGAGCTTGAGCGAGGTCACGAAGACCCAGACGGCCGGCAGCAGCCAGAGAACCGCGCAGGCGACCATGAGCCCGGTCAACACCCCTCGACGTGAGCGCATCAGGTCAGTACTGGGTGTGGCCGCGCAGCACCCTGAACTGGAGGAGCGAGAAGACGAGGATCACCGCGAAGAGGACCCACGCCATCGCGGAGGCCGAGCCGAACTGGAAGAAGTTCTGGAACGCCGTCTCGTAGAGATGCTGGACCACCGTGCGCGTGGCGTCGCCCGGACCGCCCTGGGTGAGGATGAATACCTGCCCGAAGATCTGGAAGGATCCGATGATGTGGGTGACGAAGACGAAGAGGAACACCGGGCGGAGCAGCGGCAGGGTGATGGCCCAGAAGCTCCGCCAACCGCCCGCGCCATCGAGGGCCGCCGCCTCGTAGAGCTCGCGAGGGATGTCCTGGAGGCCCGCAAGATAGATGACGAGGTAGTAGCCCGTCACCCACCAGACGGAGGTCAGGATGATGGCCCACATGGCGGTCGAGGGATCGGCGAGCCAGGAGCGAACCGGGATCCCGAGCGCCTTGAGGTAATAGTTCAGCGGCCCGACCACGGGATCGAGGAGCCAGAGCCACACGAGCCCCACCGTGACCACGGAGAGCGTGAACGGGAAAAAGAACGCGCTCCGGAGAAACGTCCGCAGCGAGGCGCCACGGTTGAGCGCGACCGCGAGCGCCAGCGGGATGGCCAGGATGGGCAGCGTGCTGGCCACGGCGTAGAACGCGGTGTTGACCAGGCTGACGTGGAAGCGCGTGTCGTCGAGTAGCCGCTCGTAGTTCGCGAACCCGACGAAGGCGTACTGCGCGCGACCGAGCCGGGCATTGGTGAAGGACAGCCGCAGCCCGTCGAGGAGCGGGTAGACCCGGAACGCCACGAACAGCGCAAGCCCCGGAGCCAGAAACAGATACGGCGTCAGCGCGCGCTGCCTCACGCCGCAGGCCTCGGAGCCGTCTAGTCGGGCAGGGCGTTGATCTGGCGGGCCAGGTCCTGCATGGCCGCGGCCGCCGGCTTCTGGGCGATGTAGACGTTCTCGATCACGGGGCGCGTGAGGTTCTCCGCGGCGACCCACTTCGGCGTCGGCTGCCCACCCTGCCAGTTCGGCGCCTGGGCGAGCAGGGTGCGCAGGACCGGGTCGCTCGTGATGCGCGGATCGGAGTGCGGCTTGCGCAGGGCCGAGACCTGGCCGGCCTTGAGCGTCCATTCGGCGACGTGATCGGACATCCACCGCATGTAGGCCCACGCCGCGTCGCGCTTGGCGGCGTCCGCCGTCTTGCGCTTGGGGAACGTGAACTGGTGCGGCATCGTCCATACGACCGGCTGCTTGAAGAGCCGCGGAACCGGGGCGACGGCGAAGTCCACCTTCGCCTCGCGGAGTCCGGTGAAGTTCCACGAGCCGGCTATCCACATGCCAAGCTTGCCCGCGATGAAGGCGTCACGGCAGTTGGCGTTGGCCGGTGGCGCGACCTTGTGCTGGCTCTGGATGGCGCCCCAGAACTCCGCGACCTCGATCGCTGCGGGCTCCGCCAGCGCCGAGCGCTTGAAATCGGGCGTGTAGACGTTCGCGCCGTTCTGCCAGAGGAGATTCTGAAAGCCCCACGTGTACTTGCCTGGGTTCACGGTGCCGATGGAGAAGCCGAACGTGTCGCCCTTGGTAATCTGCTTCGCCATGGCCAGCAGCTCGTCGCGGCTCGCGGGGACTTTGGGCTTACTATCGGCGCCGGCCTGGCCGGCATCTTTCATCACCTTGACGTTAAGGTAGAGGAGGTGCTGCGGGACGTCGAGAGGGATCGCGTAGCGCTTCCCCTGGTAGACCCCTCCCTGCCACGTCGAGGGAAGATAGTCGTCGCCGCGGAACCCCTTCCCCGTCGACGCTGCCTCGTCGATCGCCTCGAGCACGCCGTCGCTGGCGAAATGCGAGACCTCGACCGTGTGGATCAGCGCGAGGTCCGGACCCTGCCCCGCGGGCACCGACACCTGGAGCTTGGCGTAGAGGTCGGCCCACGGGATGCGCTGCTGCTCGATGTGAATGCCCGTGTCCTTCGTGAACTGGTCGATCAGCTCGTCCATCACCTTGCCGTCCGCGCCGGTGAGCCCGTTCCAGTAGCTGATCGTCGGCTTGGCCTGGGCCGACGCGCGCCGCGCGAACACTGGCAGAGACGCCGCGGCTCCGGCTGCGGCCACGAGAAATCCACGACGGTCGATCGCGTGCCGGTCTCGGTCCATAGAGCCTCCAAGGTGACGGGTCAAAGCCGAGACGGACTATACCACCGAGCGGACCTGCGGGTGCTGCCGCCGTCTGCTAGACTTGCGGGGCCATGGCGCGAATCAGCATCGATCTCTCTCGCAGAATCGGCACCGTCGACCGGCGCATCTTCGGAAACTTCATCGAGCACCTCGGCCGCTGCATCTACGGCGGCGTCTTCGACGAAGGCTCGCCGCTCAGCGACGAGCACGGCTTCCGCAGGGACGTGCTCGAGGCTGTCCGCCCGCTCCGCGTGCCCGTCCTGCGCTGGCCCGGGGGCAACTTCGTCAGCGGCTATCACTGGCTCGACGGCGTGGGTCCCGTGGACGACCGCCCGCGCCGGAGCGAGCTCGCGTGGTACGCGGAGGAGTCGAACCGCTTCGGCACCAACGAGTTCATGAAGTACTGCCGCGCCATCGGCGCCGAGCCGTACATCTGCGTGAACATGGGCACCGGCACCATGGACGAGGCGCAGGCCTGGGTCGAGTACTGCAACGGCACCGGCAATACCTCGTGGGCGAACCTGCGCCGGAAGCACGGGCATCTCGAGCCTCATCGCGTGCGCTACTGGGGCCTCGGCAACGAGATGTACGGCGGCTGGCAGATCGGCAGCCTCAGCGCCCCGGACTACGTCAAGAAGGCGCGCACCTTCGCGCTGGTCATGAAGCGCACGGATCCGGCGATCGAGCTGATCGGCTGCGGCCACAACGGATGGAGCGACTGGGACGAGACGGTGCTGGAGGGCCTGGCGCCCGTCGTCGACTACCACAGCATTCACCTCTACACGGGCCAGGCCGATCACTACGCGAACGTCTTCCAGGCGCATCAGGCCGAGCGCGCGGTCCGCATTTGCGAAGCGCTCATCGACCGTGTTCGCCTCACTCAGCGCATCTCGCACCCCATCCACATCGCCTTCGATGAATGGAACGTCTGGTACCGCACGCGGAGCCACGAGGACCGGGTTGGCGGCGTCGAGGAGCGTTACAACCTCTCGGACATGCTGGCGGTCGCGACCTACCTGAACGGCTTCATCCGCCATTGCCGCTCGGTCCGCCTCGCCAACTTCGCCCAGCTCGTCAACGCCATCGCGCCCATCTTCACGAGCAAGCAGGGGCTCTTTCTGCAGAGCATCTACCACCCGCTCCGCCTCTACGCCGAGCACACGCAGGAGACGGCGCTGGACGTCGCGGTGGACGGCCCCACCTACGACCTGCCGCCCGATCGGGAAAGCGAGGCGTGGGGCCGGGTCCACAACGTGTCCGACCTCGGCCCTTTCGCGCTGCTGGACGCCACGGCCACCTGCGATACCGCGGGCGGCGCCCTCACGCTCGCCGTCGTGAACCGCGATCGGGACAGGAGCCACGCGGCGACGATCGACCTCGGCGGGGCGAAGGTGAGCGGAGACATCCAGGTCTCGGAAGTGAGCGGGCCCGACATCGCCGCCATGAATTCGTTCGAGCACCCCGACGTGATCCGGGTCCGGGAGCGCCGGCTCGATCGGGGTGGCGCCAGGTTCGACCACGAGTTCCCGGCGCGCTCCCTCACCATCCTGAGAATGAAGGTCGGCTGACCGCCTACTTCGAGGGCTTGCCTTTCCTGATCTCGGCGATCTTGCGGTCGCGATCGGTCGCCAGTCGCTCCTGGTCGCGCCGCAGCTCCTCGTTCAGCTTGTCGACTTCCTCGTGGGTCCGGGCGGCGGCCATCGCGGCCTGGTGGAGGATCTCCCGCTCGGCGGACTTCGCCTGGTGGAACTGGCGCGCCTCGGCGATGGCGGCCTTTTGTTTTTCCGTCAGGGGGCGCTCCTCGACGCTCGCCTCCTTGTCCTTCTTACGAAGGCGCTCCATCGCCAGCTCGTACGCGCTCTTCGGTGCGTCGTCGCTCATGGGCCGTAGTGTAGCAGGGCCGCGGGCGGTCTAGGTGCGCGGAGTGATGACGAAGCGGAAACGGGCCTCGGGGCGGTCGTAGCGGGCGAAGGCGTCCTGGACCTCCTGGGCCGTGAAGCGCTCGTACTGGGCCGGGGCGTCAAGAAGGTCGTCGATGGCGAGGCCGCGGTAGTCGAGCGTCGAAAGCCTGGTCAGCCAGAAGTTCGGAGTCTTGAGCACCTCGTCGAGGATATTGGCGGTCTGCTTCTTGGCCACGGCAAGCTCGTCCGGCGTCGCCCCGTCCTTGGCGAAGTCCGCGTACATCTCTTCCACCGCCGTCGCCAGCGCCGGCGCCTTGGCCGGCTCGGTCGGGGCGATCGCCGCGAAGAGCCCGAACCCCGGATAGATCACGGCCGGCTCGGAGGACGCACCGATGCCGTAGACGAGCTGCCTGTCTTCGCGGAGCGTCTTCGTCATGCGTGTGGTGAGGATCCGCGCGGCCAGGTTGAGCAGCCGCGTGTCGCGCAGGTCGCGAAGGTCCGCACCGAAAAAGCCGGCAAGGACGGCGCCCTGCGGCGTGAGCACCTCGATCGACTCGCCCACGCTGATCGGCCCCTGGGGCCGGGCCATCGTCCGGAGATCCGCGAGCGTCTTGTCGCCGATGCGCGGGCGCGCCGGCAGCGCTCCCAGGTACCGCGTGACAAGACGCGTCGCCGTCTCGCGATCGACGTCGCCCACCACGGCCACCTCGATGGGCGCCTCCGTGACGAGTCGTCGGAGCCATGCCTGCGCGGCCGGGCGGGTGATGGCGCGCACCTGCTCGACCGTCAATGACTGGGGCCGGACCTCGCCCCGCGGGTAGATCACCGCCCTGCTCGTATCCATCAGCACCTGCATCGGCTGGCTCTTGCGCTGGCTGATCCGCTGCGCCTCCGCGTCCTGCCACTGCTCGAGCGCCGGCTGCTCGATCACCGGATCGGTCAGCAGCAGATAGGCAAGCTGGAGCCCGCGCTCGAGCTCGGCGGCATCGCCGGACACGGTCAGGGTCACGGTGTCTCCCGTCGCCCCGCTCGACACCCGCACCTTGGCTCCCGTCATGAGGTCGCGGACCTGCGTGCTCGACAGCCGACTCGTGGCCGGGCGCTCCCAGGCGCGCAGCGCCGCCTCGGTGATCCCGCGGTTCGCCGCCGTCTCCTGGATCGCTCCCCCGGCCAGCGTGATCGTGATGGCAGCCTCGTTCTTGCGCTGATCCATCCACCGGTGGTGAGCCCGCACGCCGTTGTCGAGCCATGCCGACGTCACGCCACTGGCCGCGTGCTGCCGGCTTTCCACGACGGCGCCGCCCTTGGGCAGGACCGGCAGGAGCGTCATTGCCCGCGCCACCTCGACCGGCTTGCCCGGCCTGACGGCGACGGCCGACCGTCCGAGCGCCAGGAGGTCGGCTTCGCTCGGCACGTCATCGGTCGCGGGAAGCTCAGCGATGAACATCGCGCGACTTGGATCGAACGTGACGGCGAAGGCGTCCGAAACCTCACGGGCCGTAATGCCGGGCAGCAGGCGCTGGAGGAGCGTGAGCTTCTGGGCGGCGGACATCGGCCGCACCCCACGCGTCACGTCCCGGTTGAGGTCGCGCAGGACCTCGCGCGACGGGCGCGTCGCCTCGCGCCGCACCGCGTCCTCCGCATCCGCCAGGATCGCCACACGCGCGTCCTGTATCTCGCGATCGGTGAAGCCGTGGAGGCGGGCGCGCTGGAGCCCGATCCCGAGGTCCTTCAGCATGGCCCGCCACGTCCCCGGACGGCCCGAGGCTCCGGCGGTGATCATCCGCATCGTGCCGGGCCATTCCTCAACCGACGCGTCCGTCTCGAGGAAGGAGACGCGGCCCGCCGCGATCTCCGCGCTCATCCGGCGGTCGAAAGCCCAGATACCGATGCGCTCGACCAGCTCACGCCGCCTCTGGCCAACCGTGGTCACGGGACCTCGCGGCGGCTCGAGCCTCGCGATGGATACCTCGGCGCGAGTCAGCTCGGGGTCGGTCACGACAATGGCCCGCGACGTCGCGGTGGACTTGACCCCCACGTCACGGCGCGTCGGCGTCGCGGCGGTGCGGCCGCCGCTGAACTGCTGCGTGATGACTTCGGCGACCATGGCGGGATCCGTGTCGCCCACCACGATCACCGTCATGTTGCTCGGCACGTACCAGCGCGAGTAGTAGTCCTGAAAGTCCGGCCGCGTCACGGACTGGATCGTCTGTTCGATGCCGATGGGCAGCCGCCGGCCGAGCGTCGACTCCGGCGCGAGCCGCTCGTAGATCTGGTCCTGCACCCTCTGGCGGGCTCCCGCTCGAGCGCGCTTCTCCTCGAGGATGACCTGACGCTCGCTGTCGATCTCGGTCTGGTCGAGGCTCATGCGCAGGGCCACGTCCGACATGTACAGCAGCCCCTTGTCGACCATTTCGCGGCTCCCGCCGGGGAGCATCAGTGTGTAGGTGGTCTGATCGAAGCTCGTGAAAGCGTTCTGATCGCTTCCGAACGACATGCCGAGCGACTGGAAGAAGGGCACGACGGATCCGGGCGGGAAGTTGGCGGTCCCGTTGAATGCCATGTGCTCGAGGTAGTGGGCGAGTCCCCGCTGCGCCTCGGTCTCATTGAAAGAGCCCGACGAGACGTGGAGCCAAATGCCCACGCGCCCCTCTGGGTTCTTGTGCTGCCGGATGATGTAGGCGAGACCATTGGCCAGTCGGCCCGTCACGAGCGCAGGATCCGTCGGCAGCGGCTCGCTTGGAGGCGACGCCGCTCGCGAAGGAGCCAAGATTACCAGCTGCAACGCCGCTGTCACCAGCAGGACCATGACCACTCGCATAGCGTCACCCCCTTCCAATCAAGCTACACGCCCAGAGTAAGAAGCCCGTGAGAAGAACATGAAGAGTGTCTCATGCCGTAGCCGGCCACGCATGGGGGCACGCTCCTACATACCTACATATCCTACATACCTACATAGAAGAGGCCCCGGAGATGTGATCTCCGGGGCCTCGGTGGTTCGATGTCTCGACTGCTATTACTTCAGGATCGCCAGCGCGGCCTTCGCCTTGTCGGCGGCCACCGTCATGTTACCGGACTTGCACGCGGCCTCAGCTTCCTTCACCAGCGAGGCGGCCTTCGTCATGTCACCGCGAGGAGCCTGGGCCGCGGTGGTAGACCCGGCACCCGAGCGAGGAGCCTGGACATCCTGGTTGCCACGGGGCGCCTGGATGTTCTGGTTGCCACGAGGAGCCTGGACATCCTGGTTACCGCGGGGCGCCTGCACGTCCTGGTTGCCACGGGGCGCCTGGACGTTCTGGTTGCCGCGAGGAGCCTGGACATCCTGGTTACCACGAGGAGCCTGCACGTCCTGGTTGCCACGGGGCGCCTGGACGTTCTGGTTGCCGCGAGGAGCCTGGACATCCTGGTTGCCGCGGGGCGCCTGGACATCCTGGTTACCGCGAGGAGCCTGCACATCCTGGTTGCCACGGGGCGCCTGGACATCCTGGTTACCGCGCGGGGCCTGCACCGCCTCGTTCGAGCGCGCGCCGGCCAGGGACCGCGGAGCCTGGATGTCCTCGGGCTTTACCGAGGCCGTCCTCTTGCTAAGCATGTCCTTCGCCTGCGTCACCTCGGCCGGGCAAGTAGACTGAGCCGTGACGAGAGCGGGCGAGAGCGACAACGCTACCGCTACGCTGAGAACCGCTGCGAAAAGCTTCTTCATGTCTTCTTTCCTCTCTCTCTGGTTATGGGCCCTTGTTTCGCCCGCCCCAACAGCTCCCCACTGAGCCTGGGGCACTCCTGAATTCAGTCCAGAGGATTGCAGGAGCGGTGCCACGCAAGCCTGTGCTTATTGCGCCATACGAATCAAATAGTTAGATCTA